>Ga0209628_10002727_pt1 | contig 12115 bp, 12 predicted proteins | sample TergutCu122P4_FD_187285 | JGI IMG/M metagenome (GOLD analysis project Ga0209628, IMG submission 187285) | Cubitermes ugandensis P4 segment gut microbial communities from Kakamega Forest, Kenya - Cu122 P4 (SPAdes) (version 2) | ecosystem: Host-associated > Arthropoda: Insects > Digestive system...
AACCCACGTCTAAAAGACCAATTGGAAGACCTAAAATACGTTGGGAAGATGACGTTTTGGAAGATATAAAGAGCATGAATGTACACAACTGGAAGAATGTAGCACAGAATAGAGATAGATGGAAGAAAGTAGTTGAGCAAGCCAGAACCTTAAATAGGTTGTAGCGCTTTATAAGAAGAAGAAGCACACACATTCAACCTTGAGCAAATTGTACCAAATAACTGCAGATGTTTGTTCTTTTATTTTCTGTTAGTGGAAGACAGAATGTACTCCTCTGGTAAACATATGAGACTATGTAAAGAAGGATTGGTTGGTTGAAGGATAAATTGATATGTTGTTATAAACATAGATAGTAACAGTGACACAAGCTCATGTCAAGTCTTACAGGAATGATACTCGTATATTCAGTGTATATCCTTGAAAGTAGGTTCACTTTGTAGTCATTGTTTTTGCTAATGGAGACAGTATTCAAGCTTCTGCGAGTTAAAGTTCACCCTAGAACAGGCCACGAAGGCCCAAAGGGGGAGTAGAGGTATAGCTCTACTCTTTCTTTATCCTCGACGCTAGTTGGGTGGGTCGTAAACGCCACACCCAGTCTGCTTTATCCCTGGGAGAGAGACCCGGTACCCATTGTATAGGAGGCTTGGTGGGTCCCAGGGCCAGTCTGGACGGGTGTGGAAAATCACGCCCCCACCAGGATACGATCCCTGGACTTTCCAGGCCGTCCCGGGCTTCTGACAGTAACCCCTTCATTTTTATCCTATTGTAGATAAATGAATTATATTGTACAGCATAATGTTTGGTTTGCACAGTGGTGCTGAAATTTCAAGTGTTGTGGGATGTTGGACTGTGTCGTTGAGTAAATGGTTCTTGGTGATTAAGGCAGCACAGTTCCCTCGAATGTCAGGAACTGTTTACCTGACAACACAGTGTAACATCCCAGAAGACCACTATTTAGATACATGCTGCTTTTGTTCTGTAGTGATAACTTGTGTGAATTTATGGTGGATTTTGTGTACATTGTAGGTTTGCGATTAATCTGCAGTGTGGACCAAAAACGTCACCTAGAGATGATATCGCATTGCATGTCGCACCTCGTTTCAATGCAGGCCATATCACACGAAACTCCTTACAGAATATGGTTTGGGGTGTTGAGGAAAATCATGGTTTCATGCCCCTGGCACGTGGTCAGGGATTTGAAATCATGATACTTTGTGATCCGTCACATTATAAGGTAAGTACTTAGAAAAATTAGTTATAAATTATGTGTGGTTATTTTTTCAAGTTCATTGTTGTTGTTGTTTAACATCTGGCTCTGATAGTATGGCAGGAATATGCGTGTTGTGTTGTTCTGTGTTTGTCACAAGACATGTGCTCAAAAGTGTGTCAGTTATTTTCATTCATATATATTTTTGGAACTGTACACTCAACTGTTTATTATGTGGGACACTGTTGGATATGCACACATACCTAAGCAATGTGGACACTTCTAGGAAGCGTGCCACCCTTTCTATTGCGTTTATTTGCTCTCTTTCATATACTTATTTGAAGAGCAGTCCCCCCCCACTTTCTCCCCAAGATTTTTATGCCCACCACCCCTTGGTCCCACACTGGCTTCATTGTAGACTTCGTCATTTTTTCCGGTCCTGTTATCTCTGTTGTTTTTCCTACACAGCTACATATCCTGCAGATTAGAGCAGCTGTTCCTGTGATAAGCTGGTATATTTCTGATTATGTGGCATCACATCCTTAAAAAAACAATGTTTTCCTTAATCAGTCTCATAAGAACTTTGTTGTCACATTAAACAAGTTTGTTCAGAGTAGTTGCAGTACTATACTGGGAAACGGTATTGTTTTGTCTTACTCTGTATATCTTATAATATTTTGTGAAAGCATGTGGTGTGGTACCATGTACATTGTACATTGGTACGACTGTTAACTGTGTTTTTGATTTAGTGTTTACATACCTTTCTTGTTACTCTTATTGTTATTATTGTCATTCAAAAATATTTAGTTACGTTACACAATACAGAATTATGAACAGAAAATTTATTGGTCCCTTGTTGTTAAGTAAAGTTAAATTTCATTTATTTATCCAGGTATTTAAGGGGAAATGTGAAGGGTATTTTAAGGAGTCAACCGTTGTCCTACCGGGAGGGGAATTTAAATTTTAGTGTATGGTTTGTGAAAACATATTATCTGAAGAGAAAAGGATGAAATTATAAGTGAAATACATTTTGTGGAAAACAGAGATTATGCAGCATGTCTTATCAAGACAGGCAAGTTACATGTAATGTAACATTGAGGCACATTTTGTGCAACTGTTTTTGCAGTGGAAAAGCAATGAGTATTTGCATAATCTGAGGGAGTGTTTGTAGCTTTAGTTATCCACCATGCAAGGTGCATGCACCATATTGTCATTTGTGGCCTGTCAGGCTTTACAATATTTTCCCACATCTCATAAATGGTGGACCTGGGGTGGCATAGTGGTTAAGGCGCTGTGCTACTAGTCAGACGGTCTTGGGATCGATTCCCGGTGGTGTCACTGGATTTTTCAGTGACATATTTCCTTCCGACCCCACCATGGCCCTGGGGTCGACTCAGACCCTAGTGAAAATGAGTACCAGAAACATTCCTGGGGGTAAAGGCGGCTGGTGCGTGGGGCTGACGACCTCGTCACCTTCGTGTGCTGAATGTCATGGAAATCTGGGAGCCTAAACCTCCTGGAACCCCCTGGGCCATATCAGGCCTGTTACAGGACTGCTTTAACTTTACCTTCATCTCATAAATGACATGATTTAAAAAAAAAAGTTATGGAACATTAAATTTGTGTTTTGATTTTCGGTACAACTTTTCTGGGAAACATTTTTCATTCTAAGACAAATGAGTGAGATATGGTCTGTAATGTATGTTTGTCATCGTGGAGGGTGCCCATTATTCTTGTCGTATTTTAATGAAACTTGAATTTTTTTGACAGATTTTTGAAAAATACTCATATCAAATGTCACTAAAATTCATGCAGTGGGAGCCAAGTTGATCCGTGCAGACGGACGGACGGACAGATAGACAGACACACATGATGAAGCTAATAGTTGCCTTTTGAAATTTTGTGAATGTGCCTAAAAATGCAGCAGATTTCCTTGTTGTCTACATAATAATATGAATTTCTAGGGGTGTTTTCTTATGTGTGAACGTAGGTCTTTAAAGGGTTAATTCAATCACTAATACTCTTATTAAATAGACATTGAACTTTGTGCTGTAAGGATCTTGGTGTTTAGCAGCAGTTCATCCCAGATCAGGCCATAAAATCCCAGAGGGGGAGTACAGATATAGCTCTACTGTTTCCTTAACCTCAGCGCTAGATGGGGGAGGATAGTCAGTGCCATGTCCCAGCCTCTTTACCCCCAGGAAAAAGACCCAGTACCCATTGTACAGGAGGCTGGGTGGGTCCCAGGGCTGGTCTGGACGGGTGTGGAATATCTTGCGCATGCCAGGATTTAGTTGGTGTTTGGCAGTGTTAAAAGAAAACAGAATGAAAACATAAATCACTATGAAAATACGCTGTGCAAGAAAACGTCATACTTGTTGAAGGGAAATCAGTACACAAAATGTGTTAACACTTTGTGTACTGAGTCATTAAAATTTAGTGGGAATTACATCAGAGGTTGCTGAACTTCATGGACTAAGTGCACGTCTGAAGTCTGGCAAGTGCATGTGGGTATATAGGTTTTATTTGGGGGTGGGGCATAGATGGGAGTGCAGAACCATCATAAAATTAACTTTCTGTTTAAAATGAATGATGACATACAAAAGGTATTTTAGTACAGGATAGTGAAAAGTAAATAATAAAATCCCATCATACAGTAAACTTCTCATTTAATGAAACACTGATATCCAGAATGCAGTTTAATACTAAGTAATGAATAGTCAAAGTGTTGTAGCTGCAGGTTGGGAACTGACAATTAATGTGTTCCCACCTGGGCAGATACTGAAGAGAATATTGCCAAGCAGAAGCAATGAGTGTTTGAGGACTTGGGGTATTAAGCTGTACAGCAATTGAGAAGAAACAGTAGAATTTATTGTGCTGACTCATTAGAGGTACTGACAGATCCAGGCTGCTTGACTTCCAGTTTGAGAGTGCTGTGTCAGGCTGGGGAAACAAGTAATTAAACCAAACATATCTGTTACACAGACTCAACCACTGATGTGGCTTACGGAGATTCCAGTTGAAAATAATATTTTTAGGGAATTGTGAGTTACAAATATTCCATTTAGAAAGAATGGTTTTAGGGAACAGAAATATAATCTCTCCCCTCTGGGTCGGGGGTTAGAATACCGCTCCAGGTCGGAGTTCAAGTTGCCATAACAATAAAGTTGATAGGGGCCTGTCCCCTTCGTGTTTGACCAAAGGGTGACATGTGGTTATCATCTGGTTTGAAGTCTAAGTCTGTGGAAATATTATGCAATGACATTGCTATGACATTCATGAGTCAGAGTTCAAGTTACCATAACAATAATGTTGATACTGCCTGTCCCCTTCTTTTCTGACCAAAGGGTGGCACGCAGTTATTGTCTGGTTTGAAATCTAAGTATGTGGAAATATTGTGAAATGACATTGCTATGACATTCATGAAATTAGATTGTCAAGGTACTGCTTACATATGATAATACCTCTCTTATGTACAATAATACCTCTCATGTATGACAATAACTCTCTTACATAGGACAATACCTCTCTTACATACAATAATACCTCTCTGACATACAACAGTACCTCCGTTACATACAACAATACCTCTCTTACATATGACAGTACCTCTGTATATAACGTTACATACAACCTGTATATCAAAATACATATGAGACCTGTTATGTAACACCTGTATGTAACAAAAACAGAACAGCATAAAAACATTGGAAGTAATTACACATAATTTTCAGCAAGAGATTTTGAAGATGAGGGATGGCACTGCATACCACTTACAAATTTTTTAACATCAGGATGATAATTTCACAGTGAAAAGAGTCACGAAGGTTGGCATCAGAAAGGTGAGATCTATACTTTGGTTTTACAATGTTGACCATCAGGAACCTCGATTGACATACACAGGTTGATACAGAGTGTAATGTCATTAGAAGATATGTTGATTGTGTTGCTTTTTGCTGTTATTTATCCATTTATGGTGACAAATAATGCAGCCTAGTAGTAGTAGTAGTAGTCGTAAAATATATTGTAGTCCGATGTAGAACCACTGTATAGAAGTCTGCAGGTGGGAAAAAAAAGCATGCAAAATTATTAACAAAAAAAATCCTACCCTTTCCAGCATATTTCAAGAAACGGAGTCCACTCATACCATGTACGAGGGTGAGTCAAATGAAAACCTTAAATATTTTTTATCTCATAATTTATTGAACACATAAGGTACACAATGACATCATTTTTCTACGTAGTCTCCATTGTGTTCCATACAAGTGTTCCAGTGCTTCGGAAGTGCATGGATACCTCTATAAAAAAAGTCTTTTGGCTGAGAGTGCAGCCACTCGTGCACCGCCTGCTGCACCTCTTCATCGGACCTGAAAGACTTGCCTCCCATCGCCTCTTTGAGTGGTCCAAAGACGTGAAAATCACTTGGGGCGAGGTCTGGCGAGTTCGACCGATGTGGAAGACACTCGGAGGACATATCTTGGATTGTTGCAACAGTTGAATGGGCAGTATGGGGTTGAGCATTGTCATGTTGCAACAAAACACCTGTACTCAGAAGTCCATGTCGTTTGGACTTGATGGCAGGACGCAGGTGATTCTTGAGGAGATCTGCATATGTTTCACTGGTCACAGTCTTACCCCTGGGCATGTAGTGCTCCAAAATTACCACTCGTTCATCCCAAAAGAGAATCAGCATAACCTTTCCCACAGATGGTTGTGTGCGGAATTTTCTCAGTTTTGGTGAGGAGGTACGGCGCCATTTCTTGCTCGCATTCTTGGTTTCCAGTTGGTGGTAGTGGACCCAGATTTCATCTCCAGTAACAGTTCTTACTAGAAAGCCATTTCCTTCTGCTTCAAAGCATTTCAAAAGTTCCTCGCAGGTATCAACACGTTCTTTCAATTCTGCAGTCAGCTGGCGTGGCACCCACCTTGCAGACACTTCATGGAACTATAGAACATCATGGACGATATGGTGTGCTGATCCATGACTCATATCCAGATGTGCAGCTATTTCATGCACTGTTACACGGTGATTTTCCTTCATGATGGCTTCAACTACTGCAGTGGCCTCTGGTGTCACTACTTGGTGTGCCTGACCTGGTCAAGGAGAGTCTGTTACAGATGTAACGCCATTTAGGAACTTCCTACTCCATTTGTACACTTGCTGTAGTGACAGACATGCATCACCATACTGAACTTCCTACTCCATTCATACACTTGCTGTAGTGACAGACATGCATCGCCATACTGAACTTCCATTCGTTGATGAATTTCGATGGGTTTCACCCCTTCACTTCATAAAAAAATGAATAGCAGAACGCTGTTCCTCTTTGGTGCATGTTGCAATTGGGGCCACCACCTTTACACTATTGCTGCACCGTCATGTTGTGTTCCTCCATCATACTGCCACCTGTCAGCCACTCTTCAAACCATGAGTATCACTGTTGCCAACTTACAGGACAATCGAGCCGTATTTCGAATTTTTATCACACTTTTAAGGTTTTCATTTGACTCACCTTTGTAACATGAATTTTTTTTCCCACCCTCTTACAGATTGCAGTGAACGGACAACATTTCGCCGAATTTGGTCACCGAATTCCGTACCAGCGAGTGAGTTACCTCGCCGTAGATGGTGATGTAACAGTCTCTCTCGTTCAGTATGAGGGTGGAAGCAATGTTCCTGCTTCAGGAGGTTTTGTCCCCCCTCCCATGGCACCAGGATCCCTACCATATACCGCAAATCCCGTGTGCCCACCATTACCAGGTGCAGTGCCATATGGTGTACCACCACCTCAAGTTCCTGGTGGGTATACATACCAGCATGGGTATGGACAGGGTTATCCACCAGGCAGTTATCCAGTAAGTGATGACTCCACGTTCTATTCGAGTTTTATAATGTAAGGTTGTGTGATCAGTGTGTTTTAACCTACAGAGAAGGAAATGGTGGTGCAGTTTGGGTTGATGGGAAGGAATTAACACAAAATCACTCGGCAGGTTTGCAAGCCTCACAGCAATGTGCATGTGATGAATGTGTATGCTGTTTGTTGTCTTCAGATATGTCTGATATAGGTGATATTTTTCACACATATCAGACATATCTGAAGAGAGGGAACATCTCCACCAGACTAAAGCCTATACAGATGATATCTTAATAACTACCAGAACAATACAAGCAATGATAGACACATTCGTGAAACTGAAAAATTAATCAATGAAATATGGCCTAATAGTAAATGTACACAAAACAAAATACCTGAAATGCACCAGGAGACAAGACCAACCAAAATCCACTAATATTGAAAACAAAGAATTTGAACAAGTTATATTGTTCAAATACGTTGGGTCAACTGTCAGTACAGATAATACAATTGAAGAAGAGATAAAAGAAAGAATAGCCCTAGGAAATAAAGCCTTCTTTGCAAATGAAAAGGTGTTTCAAAGTAAGCTTATATCTAAAATGGCAAAGTTGAAATTATACTGCTCAGTAATTAGACCAGTAGTTACATATGCATGTGAAACATGGACACTAAAAGAAACCATAACTAACATACTAATGGTATTTGAAAGAAAAGTTTTAAGGAAAATATTTGGCCCAACCAACAAATATTGTATTTGGCAAATAAAAACAAACCAGGAATTGGATAAAATACGAGGGTTATCCAGAAAATAAGTTCCGTTTGTGAATATTGCCGCTGCAGCGCTGTGGTCATGATGGTGCGAATGCGTGCTGAGTTTTTTAATTCTTTGTCAAGGCACGGACACAATTTGCTGACATTTGAACAGTGTTTACGCATCATGCTGTGTGATTATAATGTTTAAGAAAATAGAGAATCCCACCGCATGTGAAATGCGGTCTGTAATCCATTTCTTGAATGCGAAGAACATGAAACCGGCTGAAATTCGTCAACTTTGTGACGTGTATGGAGAACATGTCATGAGTAGTTCAATGGTATGGAGATGGGTGCGACTGTTTAATGAAGGACACGAAAATGTGCATGATGATCCGCAGAGCAGCCGACCATCTGTGGTGAATGAAGATTTGGTGCCTGCAGTTTAAGAGAAGATCAGAGAGAACAGACGATTCACCATTACATCACTTTCCCTGCATTTTCCTCAAATTTCATGGTCACTTCTTCACGAAATTGTGTCGGATGAATTTGGGTTTTGGAAATTGTGTGCACGCTGGGTGCCGAAGATGCTAACGGAAGAACACAAATTGAAATGGCAGGCCAGTGCATTGGACTTTCTGACACGATACAGTGAGGAAGGCGATAACTTCTTGAGCCATTTAGTCACAGGGGATGAGACGTGGGTGTTGCACACAACCCCTGAATCGAAGCAGCAGTCCATGGAGTGGAGGCACACTTCATTGCCAACAAAGACGAAATTCAAGCAGACCACTTCAACTCGGAAGATCATGTGCAGTGTTTTGGGACAGAAAAGGTGTTCTGCTTGTGGACTTCGTGCCTCAAGGCTCCACAATCAATGCAGGTGTCTATTGTGACACACTTAAAAAATTGCGTTGCGCCATCCAGAATAAGCGACGTGGCATGCTTAGCCAGGGTGTTGTGATGATTCATGACAACGCCCGCCCACACACTGGCACCGCAACGCAAAATCTCATCACAACATTTGGCTGGGAACAATTTGATCATCCCCCCTACAGCCCAGACTTAGCATCAAGTGATTTTCAATTTGTTCCTGCATCTTAAATCCTTCCTTGCTGGCCGACAGTTCCACGATGACAACAAGGTCAAAGAAGCCGTTATCACGTGCTTTGCATCACAGGCGGCATCATTCTACGATGAAGGGATACAAAAACTGGTGCAACGCTATGACAAGTGCCTCAACAATGGTGGAAACTATGTCGAAAAGTAGTGTACGGTGTGTACATCAAATGGCAATATACACGGTTTGTAATATATTCTTGTTTTTTTCTTAATAGTCCATTGGAACTTACTTTCTGGATAACCTACGTAATAAAACACAAGAACATAATAAACTTCATTAGAGCACAAAGATTGGGATGGCTTGGTCACATTGAGAGGATGCAAGAAACAAGAATGGTCAAGGCAATATACTGCTGGAAACCCATTTCAAGAAGGCCAATAGGAAGACCAAAGATGCGCTGGGTGAATGATGGTAGAAAAGATATACACAAATTAAAAGTGCCAAATTGGAAGACCCTTGTCCAGGATAGAAGAAGATGGAAGGAATTGGTTGAGAAGGCCGAAACTCTACATAACCAGTTGTAGAGCCATAATAATAATAATAATAATAAGAAGAAGAAGAAGAAGAAGAAGAAGAAGAAAAAGATATGTGATATTTTTGGAAACAAGTTTGCCATGAGAATGATAGACTAGGTGGTCATTTAAGCAATTCTAGATATAAGTAACATATGGAGGTGGAAAAATGGGTATATAAGTACAAAAAGACTGGCTGAGGTAACATACCTAGAGGCAAAAAGGACACCTGCAAATTGATAATCCACTCTGTGCTCTACAATGCAGCATCTTACAAAGGATCTTTTGATCCTGGTTCCTGTTATAAGAAATGAAAAAAAATTTGAAACACTGTGTATAGCAGGTGTGCCCTAGACAAGAGGCAGCCGTATCTCTGGAGACTCTTCTTCTCTCTGGTACATCTCCTTTCTTACAAAAACTGGTGTCTCCTGGGAGGTGATGCCGCGTAGTTTGGCGGAAGTGTACCTCGATGATCGTTGCAGCAAGGACCTATGAAATGTCATTAGACTTTTGCAAGACCACACAGTGTTACATCACAGCAGTCTTCATCTGCTTCTTTGCTTAATTGTGATGTACCTGTGGAATACTATATTTACTCATGTACTGCCATTACGTAAGTTACTGCTCCAGTATTTATGTTACAAAGAAAATTTATAAGAAAATAAAAATAGGTAGTAATGCACGCTAATTTTTTTCACAGCAAAATACTCAAAATATGACATTGACTAATGCAAGTTAAAATGTCTGAAGTGTGTAGTTTCTTCCTAAAAGCTTCCTGGTTGGTGGGGGGACCCCTTAATGTCATACGACTTCCTTTGCTTCAATACCAATTTTTTTTCTCACATTTAGAAGGATACCGCAGATATCCAGAGGTGGTTTGCCAGAATTTTAGCTACTGGTTTGTGTCTAAAGTATCAGTTTCTAATTTTTATTAGCCCACTTGCCAGACTTTACAGGGTGTTTGTAATTTAATTGTTTGTGTGCATGTGGTGTGGAATCAGGCAGGGTTTTCTTCCTGGGTGGTTTTTTTAAAACTTTTGACTATTTAAACTGGGTTTTGCTAAAACCAGTGTGCACCGGCTTTAGCACACCACTGAAGATAATCCATAAAATAAATTTGATGATGTGTGCTGCATTCCCATTGTTTGTAATGTAACAACAAAAAGTACAGGGTTATTCAAAATGATTGTCAGGATTTTAACAACTTGTCATACACACAATACACTTGAGCTAGGAATATATGTATTTTTTGATTTAATAGAACAACACTCCAAGTTTTTGTGACATACCTTACAGGTGCTCTGTATGTGCACTCTTTGTGATTCTACAAACATCAACATGAAAATCGGGTTCGTTCCAAACTGTTTGTAGCATGTCAGCGGTGATAGTTTCATTGGTGGTTCTGATTCGTACCTTCAGTTCCGGGAGAAATGCATAACTACTGCACATCGCACATCATAAAAGAAGACTTTGAGAATTTCTTGATCCATCGGTGTAACTATATACTGTACCCCAACAATCATTTTGAATAACCCTGTATTTGATTTCACAGCACATTTTATTAGAACCCCAACCCAAAGTTTTGGAATATAACTAGAGTAAAGTCATGAGTAAATATAGTATGCGATGTTTGTACTGTGATTTTTAATGTAATAGGCTTGGTTTAATTTGTTGTCTTGGTTGAGGGTAAGTTGCAGCATGCTTAGGGGTTACCATTTGCTCTGTCACATTGCCATTTTTGTGATACTTGTTTTTCCACTTTCTTGCTTACTGGCCATAGGATATGAATGTCTTTTTGTGTGGATTTCATTATTTTCAGCCACCACCACCACCAGGTTATGTCCAAACCTCATCTTCAAATAAGGGCATTCAGGGGTTGTTAGACAAAGCAGGGGCAATGATCACAGGAGGGGTCTTAGGCAGTGTGAGTATTCTTCACGATCCTCGGTACCTGCCGCTGTGTGCTGGAGCTTCTGTGTTTTTAAGTTATTTTATTCTCTTGTATCAGACATTATTACATGTCACTGCCACTGGAATGAGCTAAAGTAAAGTAATTATGGGGACTCAGAATGTTACATCCAGAAACGGACATTCAGCCATTTGGTTTTGTGTTATTTCTGCTTTGTGATTTCTTGTGGTCAGTCTTATATCCTAACTAAATTCTTACAGAGCAGTTACTTGTATTCGTGTATTTATCCTGCACTAGTAGCTTTTTTAAGTGGTTGAGCATTCTGTAAGGTGAGCAAGAACCAGGGACTACTTCAGTCTTGAAATTACATACATGACCTGACAATAAAGTTCGCGAACTCATCGCTGTAAAAGTGCTGCATACCTCATTGCTGAATACCATTGTGGTCGCCTTCAGAGTACTCCCCTTGGGAAGCTATGCAGCGATGCCAGCACCTAGTTCACCCTTCAAAACCATTTTGAAACTGGTTTTGTGGAATGGCCTTCAGAGCTGCTGTTGTATTACTCCTGATGTCATCAGTGTCACCAAAATGCCTTCCTTTCAATATTTCCTTTATCTTCAGGAACAGAAAAAAGTCACTGGGGGCTAGATCTGGTGAAAAGGCAGGGTGTTCCAACACAGTTATTTGTTTAGTAGCTAAAAATTCTTCTTTGCTTTTGTTCTTCGGTGAGCTCCTTTGGGACCATTTTTGCACACACC
>Ga0209628_10002729_pt1 | contig 12111 bp, 5 predicted proteins | sample TergutCu122P4_FD_187285 | JGI IMG/M metagenome (GOLD analysis project Ga0209628, IMG submission 187285) | Cubitermes ugandensis P4 segment gut microbial communities from Kakamega Forest, Kenya - Cu122 P4 (SPAdes) (version 2) | ecosystem: Host-associated > Arthropoda: Insects > Digestive system >...
GGACGGCACCGTGAAGTTGAAGGGACTATCTTCATCAACCTTCTGCGCTGCGATCGGATCGCCCGCCACAGGCGCATGGTTTTCAACCTGCAGCGGCTGCACCGTCAAGGCAAAGGTCTGGCTGGCGCTGGCCCCGCTGGGGTCGGTGGCCGTCACTTTCACGCTCAGGTCACCGACGGCGCCCTTGTCCGGAGTCCCGCTGAAAGCGCCAGTGGCGGCGTTAAAAGTGAGCCAAGCAGGCAAAGAACTGCCATCAGCCAAGCGCGCGCTCAAGGTCAGCACATCACCATCAGGATCGGTAAAGGCACCCGACGGCACCGTGAAGTTGAAGGGACTATCTTCATCCACCTTCTGTGCCGCGATCGGATCGCCTGCCACAGGCGCATGGTTTTCAACCTGCAGCGGCTGCACCGTCAAGGCAAAGGTCTGGCTGGCGCTGGCCCCGCTGGGATCGGTAGCCGTCACTTTCACGCTCAGGTCGCCCACGGCCCCCTTGTCCGGAGTCCCGCTGAAAGCCCTGGTGACGGCATCAAAGCTCAGCCAGGCCGGTAAAGCGCTGCCATCAGCCAGGCGCGCGCTCAGGGTCAGCGCGTCCCCATCCGGATCGGTAAAGGCCCCTGCCGGGAGGGTGTAGCTGAAGTAAGCGTCTTCGTTCACGCTTTGGCCAGTCAGTAGCACGCCTGCCTCGGGCGCGTGGTTCACGGGCGGCGGCTCGCCGTTCCAAAGCGGAATCTGGGCCAGCAACTGATCCAGGCTGAAAACTTCGCCGCTGGCGAATTCGAAGCGTTCGACCCCGTCCAGCGAAGCCTGCAGCTTGCCGCGCTCATAGTCGACCGACAGGAAATGGCGCCCGTTCAAGTACAGATCCAGCATCACGTAGGGCGACTGTGAGTCAGGATCGCTCCAGAGGTAGCTGAGATTTTTCAGCGCAACCGTCGAATCGAACTCCACCACGTCCGGACCAGAAAAGTTGTGCTCAAGGATGTGATCCACGTCCTTGCCGGCGCCCGAAATCAGGTAGCGGTCCGCGCCAGCGCGTCCATCCAGCTCGTCGTTACCCGCCCCGCCGATGATCACGTCGTCGTACGCGCTGCCGGTGATCACGTCATCGCCCTCGCCCCCGTCGATCCACGCGCCCAATCCGAACATGAACGAAAAAAAGCTCCTGCCCAGCGAAATGCTGTCCTTGCCCGCGCCCGTCTCGATGACGCCTAAAAAACTGTTCCCGGTCACCACGTCATCACCGTCCGTCCCCTTCACGGTGCGCTGCACCGCCTCGTAGGCATAGGTCGTCGTGGTCAGCGTTTCGGTTTTGGTTTCCCATCCGACGATGCGAGTCGTCGACCCCGAGGGCATCACGGCGTAGCCGATCAGGGTCATCCTGTTGCCGCCCGGAACCGAGCTGCCGTCAGACTCGGACGCATAGCCATACACCGGCACCGCACCGGCCGGCACTTCCCACCCCGCTGCCCCGTAGGGCAAAGCGCCAAGGGGAATGAAAGTTGAAATTGCAACATCGAACGGCGCCGGACCCTCCCCATAAATCGGCTTCTGATAAGTCACCGTGCGGGTTTGCGTCGTGTCGTGCTCGATGATGCTCTCCGGAATTTCATAGGCCACGCCTTTGCTCACCTGCCCCGTCGCGGTCGCCACTTCGTAGGAACCGGTCAGCGCCTTCAATTGCAGCCGCTGTTCGCGCTCGAAAGCCTGCTTGCGCTGCTCAAGGTCTTGCGGGGTGATCGCGGCGCCTTCCGTTGCCGCCACCAACTCGGCCAGCGTGAGCTGCTGCCCATCAACCTCCACGGACCACGAATCGCCCAGCGCCTGCAGGCCCGCGTAATTGAAAATCCGCACCTGGTCGCCGGCCGCCGTGCTTATCAACAGGTCCGCCTGCTGCACCGTGGCGCGCAGCGCGGCACGCGCCGTGCCGTTAAACCGCAGCACCGCCTTTTCACCTTCCGTCGGCTGGATCATGTCGTAGCCGCTGCCCGGCTCGAAAACGTAGGTATTCGTGCCGGCGCCGCCTTCGAGCCAATCGTCGCCCACGCCGCCTATCAGCGTGTCCTTGCCGTCCTGCCCAAAGAGCCGGTCGTCGCCCGCGCGGCCGTCGAGCAGATCGTCGCCGGCCTGGCCGTAGATCGCGTTGTCCCACTCATTGCCATACAGCACGTCCGGGCCATCCGTGCCGTTGAACATGGCGTTCTGCGGAAACAGCGTGGCCAGAATCTGCGTCATCGGCAGCACCGTGCCGTCGGCAAATTCCAGCCGGTCGATCGCCAGGGCGCTGCCCGGCTCCAGTTGAATCTGGTCGCCCACGCCGTAGCGCAGCAATACCCGCGCATCGCTGGCCTGGGCGCCGGAAAGCGCGGTGAATTCAACGTTGGCCGCGCTCACCTTGTCGCCGAAGTGAATCACGTTACCCGTGGCGCCAGCCCCTATCACGCGGTCGCACCCGTCGCCGCTGTTGAACTGCAGCACGTCGCCATCGCCCGCGCCGCTGCCGTCCAGGTACAGCGTGTCCATGCCCGGCCCGCCGATCAGGGTGTCGCGCCCGGGCCCGCCGTACAGCGTATCGTCGCCCTCGCCGCCGTCGAGCCGGTCGTTGCCGGCCAGGCCGCGCAAAACGTCATTGCCGCCCAGGCCCAGAATGGTGTCGTTGCCGGGGGTGCCGGTTAGCGTGTCATCACCCGGCCCGCCGGTCAGCGTGGTCTGTATCAAATCGCCCAGCTTGCGCGTGGCGCCGTCGGCAAACACCAGCTCGTCGATCGGTATCACAACGCCCTGCTCGCCCAGGTCCAGCGGCGTGATGATGATTTTGTCGTTCGGGTTCGAGCCCACGTACAGCACCACCGTGCCCATGCTGGTAACGGCCTGCACGTCATCCGGGCCGATGCCCTTGCCGAACACGATGCGGTTCACCACCGGCTGCCCAGCGGCATCGATGCGCGCGCTGGTGTCGACAATGTTGTCGCTGCCGTCGCCCAGCTCATACAGGTAGGTGGTATTGCCGCCGCTGGAGCGCAGCACGTCGTTGCCGCGCCCGCCGCTGAGGGTGGCGTGGGCGGTAGCAACATCGATCACGTCGCTGTTGCGCCCGCCCAGAACGCGCTGGCGGCCCTGGGCATCGGTACCGCTGATGCTTCCAAAAGCCACGAACTGGCCCACCAAAGCGTTGGTGCCATAGCTGCTGCCGTCGGCCAGCTCGTAGGTGTTATCGGCGCTCGCGCCGTTGAAGATCACCACGTGCCCCTCACCCGAAGTGGTGCTCAGCCACAGATTGTTTTGGCCCAACTCGGTTTGCACCACCAGTTCGCCGGGTGTCACGCTTTTCAGCACGATCCGGTTGTTCCCCTGGATATCGAGCACGCCGTCGTTCAGCCCTTCGGCATTGGGCGCAAAGTCGGCTTCGCTTTCAAAAATGTAGGTGTCGTCACCTTCGCCGCCGTCCAGATAGTCGACCCCCAGGCCGCCGATCAGGGTGTCATTGCCGGCGCCGCCATACAGGCGATCGTCGCCATCCCCGCCAATCAGGGTGTCGTTGCCGCCGTTGCCTTCAAGGTAATCATCACCATCGCCGCCGTCCAGATAGTCGTCTCCGTGGTACTTGGCGTCCAGATCGGAGGCGTCGCCCGCCATCGTGTCATTGCCCGCGCCGCCATACAGAATGTCGTTGCCGCCGCCGCCCACCATGTAATCGTCGCCATCACCGCCGTCCAGATAGTCGTCGCCGTGGTACTCGCCGTCCACATCGGCGGCATCGCCCGACATCTTGTCGTTGCCCGCCCCGCCATACAGGGTGTCGTTGCCGCCGTTTCCCACCATGTAATCGTCGCCATCGCCGCCGTCCAGGTAGTCGTCTCCGTGGTACTTGCCGTCCAAATCGGCGCTGTCTCCCAACATCGTGTCATTGCCCGCCCCGCCGATCAGGGTGTCGTTGCCGCCGCCGCCTTCAAGGTAATCGTCTCCACCGCCGCCATCCAGGTAGTCGTTGCCGTGGTACTGGCCGTCCAGATCGATGCTGTCGCCCAACATGCTGTCGTCACCTGCGCCGCCGATCAGGGTGTCGTTGCCGCCGCTGCCAACCATGTGATCGTCGCCATCGCCGCCGTCCAGGTAGTCGTCTCCGTGATACTGCCCAGGTAAATCCGCCATATCGCCATACAGCTCATCGTTACCGTTGCCGCCATACAGGGTGTCGCTGCCGCCGTTGCCGACCATGTAATCGTTGCCATCGCCGCCGTCGAGGTAGTCGTTACCGTGGTACTGGCCGTCCAAATCAAAGTTGTCGCCGTACATCTTGTCGTTGCCGGCACCGCCGATCAGGGTGTCGCTGCCGCCATCGCCCCACATCTCATCGTCGTCATCGCCGCCGTCGAGGTAATCGTCGCCGTGATATTGGCCGCCCAGATCGGAGCTGTCGCCGTCCAAGCTGTCGCCGTACATCTTGTCCTTGCCCGCGCCGCCGATCAGGGTGTCGCTGCCGCCATTGCCGCACATGCCATCGTCGCCATCTCCGCCGTCGAGGATGTCGTTGCCGTGCTGTTCGCTGGCTACATGTTGGTAGGAGGGCCCAGACCAAGTGGAGCCGTCGCCCCACAACCAATCGTTGCCAGAGCCACCAATGACGATGTCGTCACCGCCACCGCCACACATGGCATCATCGCCATCGCCTCCGTCCAGATAGTCCTCACCCAGGCCACCGGTGATATGGTCATTGCCGGCTTCGCCCCAAACATAATCGCCAGCGGTGTCCATGGTGAGCGAACCGCCGCCGACGAGGTAAAAACCACCTTCGTTGGACAGGTACGTGCCCCAGTTGCTGCCTGCGGTCAGGACCGTTGCCCCAAGCGGCGGGCTCCAACTCTCGTCAGGGCTAATCCGCTGGGGAACGCTCAGTCCGGTGGCGCTCAGAATCAGGTCGTTCCCCGCCCCGCCGTAGATCATGTCGCTGCCCGATCCGCCACCGATCAGGTCGTCGCCGTCGCCGCCATAGATCAGGTCATCTCCCCCGCGTCCATCGAGCGCGTCGTTACCGCCCAGACCCCGGATTTCGTCGTTTTCGCCGCCGCCGTAAATCACGTCGTTGAAATTGGCCTCGGCCACCCCGCCGATGAGCGTTCCGTCTGCGCTCCAACTGGTGGCGCTCCAGTTGTAAGTGCCGGACGAGGCGCTGGGTAACAGACTGTCTTGCTTGGTCTGAACGCTACTCAGCGGCCCGTGCTGGTCGCCGATGAACACCCTTGTCACCGGTGGCGGCTTCTGCTCATCAGGGTCAGGCGGGAGGTTGATTCCCAATTGGCCGTTTTGCCAGTCTTGCACGGTGATGCTGGCGCTGACGCCCTTTTTAAGGATGGTCAAGGTCTGCTTCTGGCCCAGATTTTTGCCAACCGTCACAAAAGTGATGCCTTGCGTCTCATCGCGCCAGATGTTCTCGTCGATTCTTTTGATCTGGCCGCTCGCGCCAAGAACCTGGCCGTCGATATTGATGCAGCCATTACCGTCCTTGTCGAAGACTCGGTCTTGCCCCCAGTCACCGCTGAACATGTAGGTATCAAATTCAGTGTCACCGTCAAGATAATCATTGCCCGGCCCGCCATCTAGCGTATCGTTTCCGCTGTAGCCGTACAGGAAATCATTTCCTGCGCCACCAGTCAGCGTATTGCCAACGTGAGAACCGATCAGCAGGTCATTTGAGTTGCCTGCTGGGGTGGAATCCCAATCTAAAGCCTTTTCATTTTTTCCAGGTTTGTATACACTGTTACTAATGACAACGGAGCGATCGATTGGGGTTCCAAATGTGTAATTTTTTCCAACCTCCAACTGGCCGTCCTGAAACTGAATACCCGTAACGGGATCTGTTTTTACGGAGGCCTGAGCGATATAAGAATTTTGTAGCGGAATTCCAAGTTTAGAGTAAATTTCATTAGCTTTTTCTACAGTCGAACCTCTATAGTCCGTTAGGGAGCGTCGCATAGCATCAAATATGCCTGAGCCTGTACCGTCATCGACTAACCCCTCCGTAACTTTTGCGCCTTCAAATTTAAAAGGATCAGATGTCAGGGCATGCACCAACTCATGTATAAGCACGAATTCAGGCGTTGATTCTTGAGCAGTACCATTATTGTCTACATACATCCCTATGTAATTAATGTCAAAATACAGCATTTTAGCCTTCGGGTCCCAGCCGGGTATCACTCCCGGTGTATTTTGAATTGTGAAATTTTTCTCTTTGTTTTTTAGCCATGCATTGAGCATGTCCTTGAAGACAGGGGCTTTAGTGTAGGCTTTCTCCATTATTTCAATAATCTTATTTTTGTTTTGATCACTGAAACCCTTAATATCTATTCTATCTTTTATCAAATCATTGAAGCTCATGAAATTTCTCCTTGTGATTGTTTCAAGTTAAATTAATTGGTGTTTCGATCTTGTATGATTCAAGCGTGAAACAAACTCTGAAATTGAAGCAAGGAACGCTCCAAGGCGTGTTGAGGCAGAGTTTTTCTTTCGCCGGCCAAGCTGCAACACGCTCCGTAACGGTCGTGGCGAAGGCGCGAAAATAGAAATCGGAATCGATGGGCCAGGCAACGGAGAAAATGAACCCGCCTCATTTCCCCGCGTCTCTAATCTGAATTGACACCGCACTGGCGAGGCGCCATTGCCGCCCGTTTGAATGCTCGAATGCCTTTGCCGCCATGATCCGCTTAAAAGCCGAACAGAATCAATCGTTCAGCAAAGCGCACGAAAGCCGAACTCCCCAACAACCGGAGCCGGCAAGATCCATTGACGTGCGTAAAGCAAGGCATCAAGCTGAAGCCTCTTCTGAAGAATGGCTATCGGTACGCATAAAACGCAAGAAATGCAACAAAATGCATCGCCGATATCGTGAAAATGTTAACTACTTCCCGTATGTGATAAATATAGTGTTATTTTTTGAATCATAACGACATGAAAATGTTCAAATAAGTAAAAATTGTTTTCAAATACCGTAAATCCGATGAATCGCAAACAGACTCTTACAATCGAAACAATCTCCGAGGAAACTCTGAGCCTCGCCACGGCGCTCAGCAAGCGCTTGCAGCAGATCGATCAGGCCAACGCCGTCGAGTACGCGAAGCACGGCGACGGCTTCAGCCAGCGCTGGCGGCAGGCGATGGCACGCTGGAACGCACAAGGCGAGCCGCATCCTTGGAAGCCCGAGATGCGATGACGCGGCCGAAACAATTTCTCACCCCTCATCCAGGATGTTGGCGGTAGACTTTTTGGCAAGAAAGGATTTGGGTTAAACATGCCGGCTGCTCAAACACCACCAAAGACAAGGTTTGAATTAAATCAAGCAGTTAATTTAGTGCACGATGGAAAATCCGCCGTATGCAAATAATAAAAATCGCACTTATATTTGCCGTCATCTCCGCGCCAGCCCATGCGAGCCCTGTCACTCAGATTCTCGGCGAGCGGGCCTTGAGCAGAAAATGCAGTGACTCATTTTTTTCCCAGATAGAGATACGGAACTGCTTAAAAAAGAAGGCCAATGCAAGCGAAAAGGCACTGAAACAGGCCGAGCAAAATGTCAATGACACGATCTCAAAATGGGACGAAGATGATAAATACATCAGCGAATCCAAAATGAAATTTGCCGCATCAAGCCGAGAATTCATCAGATACCGAAATGCTCAGTGCAAGTTTTCTGCTTCGCTTAGCGGCGGCGGAGCAGGCGATGTGCATGAGATGGGCCGTTTGGCGTGCACCACGGAACTCAACAACAGACGGGCCGCACAGCTACGCGATGCTGTATCTGATTTGCCGTTGAAATAGTCCGCCCTGAACAATTCCCTTTTCAAGCCACCACCGGGCGCCCGAATTGCTCCGCCAGAAAGGCTTCGCCGCGCTCCAGGATGAAGTAGCGAAAGGCCTCGGCGGCGGGAGAGAGCAGCTTGGACAGGGTGTGCACGCAATTCCAGGCGCGCGTGACCGGCGTGCCGTGCACGTCGAGCACGGCGATCAGGCCGTGGCGCAATTCCAGGCCGACGGTGTGCAGCGACAGGAAGGACAGCCCCATGCCCGCCATGACGGCTTGCTTGATGGTTTCGTTGCTGTCCATTTCCATGACGATGGAGAGGCTCACGCGCTGCTGTTCGAGAAATTGCTCCAGCGCCGCGCGCGTGCCGGAACCGGCTTCTCGCATGACGAAGGGCTGCTCGCGCAATTGCTGCGGCAGCACGGTGCCCTGGCCGGCCAGCGGGTGCCCGCACGGCGCGACGAAAACGTGCGGCTGCGCGGCGAACGGCTCGGCGCGCGTGGCCAGTTCCTTGGGCGGACGGCCCATGATGGCGATATCGACGTCGCCGCCGTGCAGCAGGGCAACGAGCTGTTCGCGGTTGCCGGTGACGAGCTTGATTTCGACCGCCGGGTGCTCGCGCCGGAATTCGGCGAGCAGCCGGGGCAGGAAGTATTTGGCGGTGCTGACCATGCCGATGGCCAGTTGCCCGGCTTCCAGCTTGCGCAGGCGCGCCACCGCGTCCTCGGCGTCCTTCAGGCCGGCCAGGATGCGGCGGGCGTAAACCAGCACGTATTCGCCCGCCGTGGTGAGTTGCACCTGACGCCCGTTGCGCTCGAACAGCGGCAGGCCAACCTGCGACTCCAGCTCCTTGATCTGCATGGATACCGCAGGCGGCGTCAGGTGCAGTACACGCGCCGCCTCGGCAAAGCTGGACTGGCGGGCGGCTTCGGAAAATATTCGAAGCTGGCGGAAGGTGGCGTTCTTCATTAAGAAAAACTGAATCGAAAGTGAATTAATTCTGACTTTACCTTAACTTTCGATCTCAATACAGTGCATTTCAGCAATCAATCCACAAGGACGAATGGGTATGAGCACAAGGACTGAACACAAGAGCGCCGAAAGCACCGAGAGCACCGGGCACACCGAAATCACCGACGCCAAGAAGCGTTACAGCGCGGGGGTGCTGAAGTACAAGCAGATGGGCTACTGGATTCCCGATTACGTGCCCAAGGATACGGACACGATCTGCCTGTTTCGCATCACGCCGCAGGAAGGGGTCGACCCCGAGGAAGCCGCCGCCGCCGTGGCGGGCGAATCGAGCACGGCCACCTGGACGGTGGTGTGGACCGACCGCCTGACCGCCTGCGAGAGCTACCGCGCCAAGGCTTACCGGGTGGAGCCGGTGCCGAACGCGCCCGGCCAGTTTTTCGCCTGGGTGGCCTATGACCTGATCCTGTTCGAGGAAGGCTCCATCGCCAACATGACGGCCAGCCTGATCGGCAACGTTTTCAGCTTCAAGCCGATCAAGGCCGCGCGGCTGGAAGACATCCGCATTCCGGTGGCCTACGTCAAGACTTTCAAGGGACCGCCCACCGGCCTGATCGTGGAGCGCGAGCGCCTGGAGAAATACGGCCGCCCGCTGCTGGGCGCCACCTGCAAGCCAAAGCTGGGCCTGTCAGGCCGCAACTATGGCCGCGTGATCTACGAGGGCCTGAAGGGCGGGCTCGATTTCATGAAGGACGACGAGAACATCAACTCGCAGCCCTTCATGCACTGGCGCGACCGCTTCCTCTACGTGATGGACGGCGTCAACAAGGCCAGCGCCGCGACCGGCGAGATCAAGGGTTCGTACCTGAACATCACCGCCGCGACGATGGAGGACATGTACGAGCGCGCCGAATTCGCCAAGGAGCTGGGCAGCGTCATCATCATGGTTGACCTGGTGATCGGCTGGACGGCGATCCAGAGCATGGCCAACTGGTGCCGCAAGAACGACATGCTGATGCACATGCACCGCGCCGGGCACGGCACCTACACGCGCCAGAAGAACCACGGCGTGAGCTTTCGCGTGATCGCCAAGTGGCTGCGCCTGGCCGGCTGCGACCATCTGCACACCGGCACCGCGGTCGGCAAGCTGGAGGGTGATCCGCTCACCGTGCAGGGCTATTACAACGTCTGCCGCGACACCTACACCCGGCAGGATTTACCGCGCGGCCTGTTCTTCGACCAGGACTGGGCGGATACCAAAAAGGTGATGCCGGTCGCCTCCGGCGGCATCCATGCCGGCCAGATGCATCAGTTGCTCGACCTGTTCGGGGACGACGTGGTCCTGCAATTCGGCGGCGGCACCATCGGCCATCCGCAGGGCATCCAGGCGGGCGCCGTGGCCAACCGCGTGGCGCTTGAAGCCATGGTCAAGGCGCGCAACGAAGGCAAGGACATCCGCAACGAAGGCCCGCAGATCCTCCAGAACGCGGCCCGGCAGTGCGGCCCGCTGCAGGCGGCGCTCGACACCTGGGGCGACATCACCTTCAACTACGCCTCCACCGACACCAGCGACTTCGCCGTCACGCCGGGCGTGGCCTGAGATCGCCAGTCACCTTCAGATCAGGAGCAAATCAATCATGATGACCAATCCCACCGGCCGCCTGACGCAAGGCCAGTTCAGCTTTCTGCCCGACCTGAGCGACGCCGAAATCACGGCGCAGATCGAATACGGCCTGAAAAAAGGCTACGCCTGGAGCGTCGAATACACCGACGACCCGCACCCGCGCAACACCTACTGGGAGATGTATGGCATGCCCATGTTCGACCTGCGCGATGCCGCCGGGGTACTGACCGAACTGCAAGAGTGCCGCAAGGCTTTTCCCAATTACTACATCCGGCTGATGGCCTTCGATTCGACGCGCGGCGTGGAAAGCGTGGCGATGAGCTTCATCGTCAACCGCCCGAAGGATGAACCGGGCTTTGGCCTGGTGCGGCAGGAGGCGCACAACCGCACGATGCGCTACACCGTGCGCGGCTACGCCGCCGACAAGCCGGAAACCGAGCGGTACTGATCGATACTGATCGGTACTGACCCTTCACCGGCTGCCGCGAAATCCGCCATGAACTCACCGCAATACCGCATTCCCGGCATGCCCGCCGCGCCGGCTGCACCGGCCACGCCAACCGCGCCGGTCGAAGCGGCGGCGCCCGAGCCGCCGGCCAGCGCCACGGCCTCGGCGCGCACGGTGGGCGAGGTGCTGGCCGCCTCGCAGATGGAGGACGTGCTGGCCGAACTGGACCAGGACCTGGTCGGGCTGGCGCCGGTCAAGACGCGCATCCGCGACATCGCCGCCCTCTTGGTGATCGACACACTGCGCGCCAACCTCGGCCTGGTCTCGCAAGCGCCGCCATTGCACATGTGCTTCACCGGCAACCCCGGCACCGGCAAAACCACGGTGGCCATGCGCATGGCGCAAATCCTGCACCGCCTGGGCTATGTGCGCAAAGGGCATCTGGTGGCCGTCACGCGCGACGACTTGGTGGGCCAGTACATCGGCCACACCGCCCCGCGCACCCGGGAAGTGCTGAAGAAGGCCATGGGCGGCGTGCTCTTCATCGACGAAGCCTACTACCTGTATCGCCCCGAGAATGAGCGCGATTACGGGCAGGAAGCGATCGAAATCCTGCTGCAGGTGATGGAAAACCAGCGCGACGATCTGGTCGTCATCCTTGCCGGCTACAAGGACCGGATGGACACCTTCTTCCAATCCAACCCCGGCATGAGCAGCCGCATCGCGCACCATCTGGATTTCCCCGATTACAGCCCCGGTGAGCTGATGCAGATCGCCCAGAAAATGCTGGATCAGCAGAATTACCGCTTCGGCGACGGCGCCCAGGAAGCCTTCGCGCAATACCTGGACCGGCGCGTGCGGCAACCGCATTTCGCCAATGCCCGCAGCGTGCGCAATGCGCTCGACCGCGCCCGCCTGCGCCAGGCCAGCCGCATCTTCGCCGAGCGCGATCGCGTGTTGACGGCAGACGATCTGAGCACGCTGGCCGCCGCCGATATTCTTGCCAGCCGGGTGTTCGCACCATGAGACGCACACCGTTTCATCTTCAATCAATCAATAAATAGCCCAACCTCCCGGAGGAGCCTTGCCATGAGTCCCGCCACCGGCGCCTTGCCGCCCCACCGCCGCCGTTTCACGCTGACCCAGTACCTGATCGAGCAGCGCCGCCGCTTTCCCGGCGCCAGCGGCGATTTCAACGCGCTGCTGCTCGATCTGGCGCTGGCCTGCAAGGCGATCGCGCGCTCGGTGGCCGCCGGCCAGCTCGCTCCCATGTTT
>Ga0209628_10002730_pt1 | contig 12109 bp, 19 predicted proteins | sample TergutCu122P4_FD_187285 | JGI IMG/M metagenome (GOLD analysis project Ga0209628, IMG submission 187285) | Cubitermes ugandensis P4 segment gut microbial communities from Kakamega Forest, Kenya - Cu122 P4 (SPAdes) (version 2) | ecosystem: Host-associated > Arthropoda: Insects > Digestive system...
CTTCTTTCGGAGTGTTGTTGTTAAATCTACACTTACGATATCGTAGGTTTTTACTTCTCCTTCTGCGCCTATAGTTACTACGTTTCTCTAGTAATTCTTTGATATTCCATCGATGATGTAATTCAGCGATCCATACTACTTTCTCACCAGATAATATAGCAAGTCCTGTATATCTACTCCCATAATCTATTTTCAATCTAAATTCTTGATCTCCTTTATACTCTTTTTGTTCTTTGAGTATAATTGTAAATGGGTATATTCGCCATATTGCGGCTTTCTTATTTTTCAGCAACTTGCGAGCGACTGCGCTATGACAAGGTGCTAAAGGTTGTTTGTCATGGTTTAATACGAATACCATGTTAGATTTCTCCTATCTCTCGTTTCCAAGGTAATTATCTTCTCGACAATCTTATCGATGCTTGTTGATGCTAACACACTGTCCCATACCCTAAAAGATTGTTTAATGTTTCGCGGACAACGGGTTGCTGAAGAAGCACAACCAGATTCCATGACATCAATAAGGTAGTAATCATAAACGATTAATAAGTCTGGTCATAATAGGCTTATAATAAATTACAAGCCCCCGTCTTTAGACGTGGGGTTTATGACAATCTTTATATGTGAATACGTAGATGTTAATGCGTGTATTGATACCTTTCTGGCAAGGTTGCGGTATCAAACACGTTCTTTGTTCTATTGTTGCAAAAATCATTTTTCTGGATCTGGCAATTTGATCCAGGCCTTAAAATGATTTTCATTAAATAATTCTAGCATTTTCCGTTTGGTAAATGATTTTTTATCTTCGTCTTTTGAAAGAATATATACAAATCCAAATTCCCCATAATTAAATGTAGAAATATCTATACAATTATTTTCTATTGGTTCAATGGTTAATTCTTCAATTCCTGTAACGTTACCAGATCTTACTGGATAACACTTATAAATTGCTACCATTGTTTCATCGTCACAAGATAGGCAAAAATCGATTAAATCATCTAAATTATGATTCCATGTATATTCTATCATATTTTTATATATTTATTTTTTATTATTATATTTGTTTTGGAAAAATTCATATAATTTTATTTCATCTTTCATGCGCAATGAGACCCCCTCCTTGAAGTAGTCTACGATTTGATAATTAGATGAGTATCACTCCATTTTTTAGTCTAGGATCTGATGTATCTGTATTGTTATCACCAAATCGTTCATTTAAATGTTGTATTTTCTTATCCCATTTCAATTCTTCCATTTTTTCAATGCTATCGATAATACTTCTAGGACAACACTGACAATAATGCGCTACCATACGAATTTCATTTTCAAAATCATATAGATGATCGTGTTCATACCAAATACGAATGTATTTAGATGTATCTCCACGAAATGTTAAAATGCAATATTTTTTATCTTTTTTATATATTTCCCAATTGTTTTCTACCATCCAATCCATAAGTTGTAATGGTTTAATATTTTCTAATAATGCTAACCATTTCACTGGGTGTTTAAGATATAATTCCATCTTTCTTCCTCCAAATCATCCCTACACATTCGTAATCTTTGTAATTGCAACGAGTACACTGATTGAAGGTACAATAATTAACATCATTACAATCGTTTTTATCGATACAATCCTCACAAAATTTGCAACCATTATTCATATACTTTATCTTCCTTACCTCAAATACTGTTCCAATGCTTTCATTACTTTGTCAAAGTCAACATAATATTTCCATTTATGTTTTAAATCAATAGAATCTGGAGATAATTCATCTTCAGGGAATTTTGTATATACTAAAGCATGAGAATAAATTTCATGAATTAATTCATTATATACGTCATAAGCATTAGTTCCAAATGCATTAATTGCTAAATCATCATTATAAAGTTCATGCAAATTATCTTCTTCATGGTATCTATAATGTAACAAAAAATGTTCTTTAAATGTATATGTTGTGATATATGATATATATATTGATGAATATGGGTCGACAATTACGCGTTCAAATTCATCTTTGAAATTCTTTCTGCCTACATAGAAATTTGGCATTTCTGTTAAATAATCATATTTTTCTTTTAAGTTTATTATTTTCGTTTTAATATTTTCTGGCTTCATGGTTCACTATTTTTACATTATTATGCAATTGTTTTATAAGATTTTGAATTGCAATTGACATTTGTTCAATTTGTAATGAATGATGTAAAATATCATCTTTATATTTAGTGATTTGTTCTAGTTCTTGTTCTTCCCAATCACATTCTTTTAAATATTCAAGTTCTTCAATATGAGAATACATTTCAGTAGATAATTCTTCTATTTCTTTAATATTTTTCTTATATAAATTTGGTACTTCATAAGGATCTACGAATTCGTTATAATTATAGTTAAATCCAAATGCATCACGTACATTTTTAATTATATGTATTTGTTCTTTTGCCATAAATGGTAAAATGATGCATTCAGAATTTCCAAACATTTCATCTGTTTTTTTATGATGTAATTTATTATTATGGTTGAACGAAGTAGTAAATTTATCTATACTAATGATTTGAATATCATTTAATTGAAATAATAATATCCCTGCAAGTACAATGGCACGTTTTGATTTAGTCCAATTACATGGAACACTTATACTATTACGAGTATATTTTGGTTCGATTGTAATTATTACATTTAATTCATCTGATTTTTCATTTGATGTTTCATATACTTTTGTATTCAATACATCATTGAAAAATTGAACAAATTCATAATAATGCTTTTCTAAAACGTTATCATCTAAAAATGTTTTAATTTCTCCATTCATCATCTTAAAAACTTCATATAAATTTTTAATCGAACTTCAAATCCACAATAGTTATCAATTGCTATTGGATCTCGTTTTTCTTCATACATAATAACTCCACTTGACCCATACAATCGAAGTGTATCAATATTCATTGTACCATATTGGCGCACTACTTCATATACCATATCAATATCCCATCTTGCAGTGTGTATGAATGTACAAATAATTTCTGTTTTAGATTTATCAATCACATATGTTACAATTGTTGGCATTCGTTTGATATTTGGATTAATATCCATATAAAGAGGTAAATTCTTATATGTCAAACAAATATCTTTCATAATCTTTTTTAAATATTTTTTCTTAATTTTTCCTGGTCCAATAGATAAATTCAAATTATCAAGATCTGTCATAAGTCGATTTGTATTTGGAATTAACAAATCGGTCCTACTGCGATATACAAGATCATGTATCATTGTTGGAAATAATTTCTGTTCTATCTGATAAGATGGTGCGCAAGGTTCATATATTAATGTCATAAAATCGTTTTTATTTTATTTATAGACGTTGTTATTGATTTGTAACGTCCCTAATGGAATGGATCCATCCAAATAATCGAATTTCTATATCATGATCATATTTTTTTGAATATGAATTGATTGTATACTCATGTATGGTTAAATTATTAAAGTATATTTCATTATTTATATATTTTGCAAGTTCGGTAGATATTGCTTGTTGTAATTGTGTTTGGCATGGTGGTTTTAGATATGGATCTATTTCAACCCACCTTCCTTTTTCAAAATAACCAGTCATTATAGAATAGTTTCGTGATTAAAATATTTAAAATGATTCATCTAAATTTCTTCTCGTGTTCAATTAAATGTTTTAATCGTTTTATTTTTCTCTCTTCTATTTCTTTACTATATCCATAAATTATTTTTAATTGATTTAACATAATTTGCATATCTGCAAGTTCGTCCCAAATAACTTCACTATAATATTTTTCAACATTGTCTTCAAACAATTCCATACGTTTAAGTTTTGAAATTGCTTGCATTAATTCTCCTGCTTCTTCAAAAAAGATAAACAATTGTAACTCTTTTCCCCATAATTCAATGGCTTCTTTGTATATATCTTCAATCATTTTTTATATCCTCTGAAATAATTCCAAATTCAATCATTCTATCAATTGTTGCTTTACGAACAAATAGTGATACACTATCATTATATGATTCACTACAATAATCTTTTAATGGAATTCTGTATTTATCTTCTAATACAAATGATATTATTTTTCCAGACATATTAATTATCTCCTTTATGTAATTGGTTTTTAGTTGAAATTACACTACGACCTAGTTTTTCTTCGATATTATCGCGTAATGATCTTCCTACTGAACCTCCTTCTTTTGCAGCAAAGTTACATTCGTTAAATCCTTGTGCGTTGTTTTGTATAGTTAAATCAGCAGTTACCATTTCTGTAACATCACTTATAATTAATTCATATTCTGAAAATGAATCTCTTAATGATTCTCCCTCTTTTACATTGTTATTTATTCTATATTCTTGTGCAGTCATTCCACTCCATGTTGCATAACAAGTATTTGTTAGCATTCCAAATTCATTTGTGATTCCATGTTGACTCCAGATATATGTTAAACGATTGCGTTTTTCTATACCTTTTAATCTTCGTTCAATCCATTCATTACTTTTTCCTTGTTTTTTCCATGTTTCAATTTGATGTTGTCTATATTTGTTTATAAGTTCTTCTGCTTTTTCAGGGTCATGTAATGCTTCCCATTTTTCTGTAGCTGCATTTGAAATCCAACGTTTAACAGGTTCTGCTTTTCTAGATGGTATTTCTTGTATAATACGAAAAATATTTTCCATATCAGCAACATCTGTTTTTCTTTGTTTACCATCAAGTGATTCTAATTTCAACTGTCCCCAAAATGACGATAGTTGTGGATTTTGATTTAATAGTCTAGTTTTGACTTTATTCCAATATTTTGATGCATCTTGTGCAGTTGGTTGTTCTGCTAAAATACCAATTATGTCTACTACAGAAAAATACCATTTTTCTTCATTTTCATTCCATATACGTCTGACTGATGTAAATTCTTCATCAGATAATTTTTGAATAATATTCTCATCATTCATACATATAATTTGATAAAATAGTATATAAATAATTCTAATTTTTTATGATTTTTTAAGAATTCATATCCAAGTATCTATTGCAATTTGGTCAATTCCATCAATAAAGTGAGCTGTAACTACAATATGTTGACGATCTTTTTTTGCTTCATATATACCATTTGAACCGACAAAATTTTCGAGAGGCATGCTTCCAGGAGGAATTATTTCACCATCAATTTGAACAGTAAATGCATCTGTATTATCTTTTAATAATGATACATCTTTTCCTCCAGCATTGGTAATCATAATACCTGCAGCACCCATAGCACAACAAGAACAATGACAATGTTCAGATGTAATTTTACCGAGTTTTTGTACTGTAATTTTAACTATATGTGTTTTATGCATGTCTTCACTCATTCCAAATGCAAATGCAGCAACAGAACCTGCTAGTATAACTGTAATTACTAAAAGTAAAATAACTCCAATTACTGGAGATACAGCCGTATTTCTCTTGTTAATTTTGTTTTGTTTCATATTTTACCTCCACGTATCAAGTATAACTTGATGGGTTCCATCGATAAAGTTACCTTTAACTACAACGTGTTGACGTTCAGGTTGTGATTCATAAACACCACTTGAACCAACATTATTCATTAAAGGCATGCTTCCAGGAGCAATTTCTTCTCCATCGATATAAACCGTGAATGCATCAGATCCATTTTTTAACAATGGAATATCCATTCCACCATGATTTGTAAATACAAGACCTACAGCACCCATAGCACAACAAGAACAATGACAATGTTCCGATGTAATTTTATCAACTTTTTGAACTGTTACTGCAATGATATGAGTTTTTTGTATATCTCCAGTCATACCAAATACGAATGAAGCAATAATTCCTGTGATCATAACTGTAATTGCTACAAGTAAAATGGAACCAATTACTGGTGATACTGCTTTATCCTTCTTATCATTAACCTTTTGTGGCATACATATATGTTAGTATTACATAGGTATATATGTATCGATTTGATGTTATTATTTTTTGCTTAATTCTTCTATTTCATCTGTTTCCATCATTCCCACCATTTTGGTTGATATATAAATTTAATTGCATATGGGTCTAATTCTACAGTTAAATATACGTCTGAAAAAAATGTATATCCGTTGAGTCAACTACCCACCATTATAAATGGCGGGCATGAATTTTTCGTTCATACCCTACGGGTTTGAACCTACAGTATTACTCGTTTAAAACAATTACAAGTAATTGTTTATCATTACGTACTGTGATCCGTCTGGCTGGTTGACTTACAGCCCTGTGTGGCAAAGCATGCCTTGTCACACGTATTATTCATTGCTTCAACGAATAAACCGTTATCCCTGTAAGCAGGGTGCCTAATTCAACAATGAACAAAGTAACGTGGAACTTATAATTTTAGCAGTTCCACATTATATATTTCACTTACAAACATATAAATGTAATATAAGTGAATAGTATCTATGCAGTTCTCCTCCCACCTTTAAAAAAGATGGGAATCCGAACTACGATTTGATCTTGAAAATTGTATTTTTAATTCTCCGTATATATCAAAAGTATATCTTGTGCTAAATCCCCTGGATTATATTTAATTTGGGTTTGTTGTTCTATCATTTCTTTTCCCAATTATCTTCATAATGTTTGCTCGTAAATATATCGTAATGCTTTCATGTCAGCAGTAGATTTGGAACTACTATCCCATATTTTCATTGCAGTTTCTTCAGATACTGAGTTTTTAATAGTATTAAGAATTTCAATATCTATTTCTTCCATGCGTTTAATAATTTTATCAAATTCTTTTAATTTTTTATCAGGAGGTAGTTCTATTAGTTTTTGGCCTTTAATATATAAATAATCTTTTTCGTAATACAGATCTCGATGTCTTTTGCGAAATTCAAGATCAAATTCCATTAATAATCTTTCATCTGTAGTAATTGGTTTATCTGTTTTTTTAGATTCTTCTATTAATTCAGTAGCACCTTTTAAAATAGATCTGTTTATTTCTTTCTTTACTTCTAAAATATCTTTATCTTTAAATTCTAAATCGAGTAAATGATCTATAGATTTTTCGTGTTGTTTTAATATATATTCTAATTCTTCCCATTCGAAATCACGAATTGGTGCTTTAAATCCCATAATTTTTTTAAGTCTAATTAAACAATCATTCCTATCTAATGATATAGCAGTTAATGCTGCCTGTCGTTTTTCATGAGTGTCTAAATCTTCTTCGTCTAATAGAAAAATAGGACCTCGTGTTTTAGTCCATGGCTTTGTTTTAAAAGAAGCCTTTGAGGGCGAGACTTTCTTCATATATAAGTTCTCCGATTACTTGATTTTCTTTCATTCCATTTATTATTGCTTCTAATACTTCCCAATGATAGACAATATACCATTCTATCATTGCGGTATCTCTATTAATACGTTTATATCTTTTATATCCACATGGATTTTCTTGTGACTACTCCCACGTTTTAAAACGTGGGCATCTGTGATTTATTGCAATCACGGCATTGTAGCCCCAATGCCAGTATATTTTTCGCAGCATTCAAATCTCGATCCATTATAAGTCCACAAATATTACATTTATGAACTGTTTCAGATCGAGATTTCTTGACGATTTTACCACATTGAGAACATCGTTGTGAAGTATTTCGTGGATCAACGAATACGACTGTCGTGCCAGCTTCCTCCGCTTTGCACTTAGTTCTATCCATCAATTTCCTCCACGAAGCATCCATTATATGCTTCTCACAGTAACAATCTGCCGCTTCTACCATTTCATCGATTTGCAAATTTTCAAATGCAATGAATGTATAATCTTTTACAAGTTTTAGAGATAATTTCTCTGTAAAATCAGTTCTTTTGTTAGATATTAATTCGTAAACTCTACCTAACTGTTTACGCATTTTCGCGCGTAGTGGCGTGCCTTTTGGTGCTTTATCAAGTCTACGATTTGCCTTATCAAGTGTTGCTTCATACTCCATTAAATATCTAGGTGGTTCTATTATAGTTCCATCCGATAGTGTAGCTAACTTGCGAACCCCTACGTCAATTCCTACTACTTTTGGAGAACGTGGCTTGCCTTTACGTACAACTTTCTTAACTTCACATGCAATAGAACAATACCACTTTCCATTACCACGTTTAGAAATTGTAACTGTTTTAGGAACACCTTTAATATCTCGATGTTGCTTTAATCGCACATCTCCTATTTTAGAGAGATGTATACAGTTTCCTATGATTTGTGCAGAACTACCATACTGTGGATATGTGATAGAATCATAGCGTTCTTTTCCTTTAAATCGTGGAAATCCTATTTTTTTAGGATCTAGTTTGCCTGCTTTGACTTCTTTTGCACGTCTATAAAAAGAATTGAATGCCAAGTCTACTCGCACTTGCGCATTTTGTAAAACTTGAGAATGGACTCGTTTTAATTCTGGCTTAAACAATTTCCATTTAGTTAATTCTCGCGCAGTTTCGTAAAGCGAAACGTATTCTCTTTCGTGATCGTAAGTGTCTTTTCTTAAAGCCAACGTTCTGTTATAGACATATCTACACGTCTCAAATGCACTCTCTAATAAAGTTTCTTGAGATTTCGTAGGATATATCCTAAACTTATATGCTTTAAGTGACACTGTATACAATAGTATACTCACATAAGATATAAATGTTTGTAAGATATTATATATTCAGAAAACAAATGATTATCTATAATTATGTGGGCTGTATCCTACATTTGAAAAAGTAGGAATTAGCCCACAGTTTTTATTAAAAACATATTTAAAATTGTTTGTTTAAATATATATTTTGTTAAATAGAAACAAATTTAAACTTATATACCAACATACAAGAAATATTATTGCAAATATAATTTTATCCAAAAGAGAACATCCTCCATTACAATAACTATATGTTTTTTTCTTCATGATAAATTATTATGATGATACAGAGTATATAAATATTATTTTATTATTAACAATACGAAGTATATATATAATGTTAAAATTACGGTTATTATATAAAAATCAATGATATCGTTACTGATAAACTTTGCGAAAAGATAATGTAATATGTTTGGCTTCATATATTATTCTTGTTTTATAAAATTATAAACCTCCCTCGGAAACAAAAAATGCATGTTTTCTGTGTTCACATTACCAAATTTGCATTATAAGCGTAGTTAAGAAAAAGAAAAATATAAATATTAATAAATTTTTCTTAAAATCCGTAAATTTAAAAACAAACGATGCATCTCCACCTGTATCTACAGATCGAAACCATCTATCGAATTCATCATAATAAAACGTTTCACCATCAGAAACCCAATATGAATAATATGTAAATACACATAAAATACAAATGGAAGCACTTCCGAGAAGTATAATCACGCTCATTTTCTAACCCAACAATGTTTTCTTAAACAAATACTTTTTTTAATCATTTCATTTATCCCTTCTTTTAGGGATTTCATCTCTTGGGTGGATATACTAAAATCCTCAGAATTCCTAACGTATTTAATAATATCACAATATGCATCAAATAAAATATTGTATGTAGCAGATTTAGCTTCGTATTGTTTTTGCATATTATCTAAATGCAATTGTAATTGTTTGATTTGTTCTAATAATACAATACGATCTGATTCTAAATTTGCAATATCTTGCTTTAATATATCTGTTTCGTCTACAAATAAAATATTTTCAGGGACCATCTCATAATCACTCATTATAATAATATATTTGATTCAAAAGAATATGAAAGTATTTATTTCAATCGATTTTTCTTCCTAAATATACAATTATTTCTGTTGCATATTACACGTTTTATTTTCTCGCCTGTTTCGTTATGAAAGGTAAAAATATCTGGACATTCAGAATAATATTCTTCTCCCAACGATGCATGCACTATGTCTAAATGTATATTTGTAAGATGATCATACATCTTCATTTTTCTATCGTATTTATTTTGTAATTTATCATATACGTCCCTTAAATCTTTAATTTTTTCTAACAGCATAACTCGTTCTTTATCTAAATGATCGATATTTTGTCGAAGTAACTCGGTATCGTTCGTAAAAACAGTATATCTTGATACGTCATCTGATAAGATATAGTTATCCATGAAATGGTATATGGTTTTTATTGTATTTTAAACTATGTGTGTTGTTATATTTATATATATTATTTTTATATATATTATTTTTATATATATTTGAATTGGATTCCGTTATCATCAGGAAAAGGAGTTGTATGAGAAATATAATTCCAATAAATAATTTTAGGAATGCCAGATGGATATGCATTACAAGAAGGTGGATCTGTTTTTTTAAAATGATTACATTTTAAGCATTTAGGAGGATTTACTTCTGCTTCTATAGGATGGGATTTTCTATAGGTAATACTTTCTTTTTCAGATAAATCAGGTTTTAATTCAAATTGAATACCATTATCTAATCGTTCCGCTGCTTTACCACTGGTTAAAGGTTGATCATGTAAAACGATATTGGCAGCTATTAATAACGGTATACCGTCTGGAAAGGCAGCACAAATCCAATTAGGGTTAAAATGCTTACATGCGTAACAAGCAGGCTTTCCATATATTGCAGGGGGATCAGTTATTTTATGAGCCATTTATGCGGACCTTCTTTATTAGATCTTCGTATGATACATTTAAAGTTTTTTCGATTCTATCAATTGCGTATTTCTTCACCGGTTCGGGAACGTATTCAGTACGAGATCCAGTAATTAAAGCAGCGATAATTTCAGCCCAAAGTTCACAAGGTGGACCTTCATGTGCATATCTACATAACCCATTTAATAAATGAATATCTTCGTCAGATAATTTATGTGGAGCGTTATCATTGAGAAATAATTCTTGTATAGATTCATTTTTAGAAGAATCAAACATTGTCTTCCCTAAGTAATGAGCAATTTCATGCCACATCGTAACATATCCTTTCTTATCAGTTGGAGTATCACCTAAATATTTCTTATCTTGACCAACAGTCCATGGAACTTCTTTATGCCCACGGAAATCTTCATAGGAATAATTATCTTTATCCGACCAACGAGAATCTGTAGGAATAGTAATATGTGTAACAATGTTAAAATCATCTGTATAATGAATACTACCGTTAACATCTGTATCTGGATTAGCTTTAATAGGAAATGATAAACCATCAGGTATAATATCTTCAAAATCAGAAAGCCATACAGCAAGTGTTTGAGACGTATCTAAATTTGTATTATCTATATTTTCACATTTTGTAATGAAATTATCATTAATAAATTGAGATGCTTCAGAAGAAGTAGAAAAAATAGGGATTGTTTTATTTTTCATATTTTGAGTAATTTCATCTTGTATAGAAGTTAGATCTTTCTGGTGTTCGTTTATTTTATTTTCTAATTCTTTAGTATCGTTCGTCCAAAATTCTAATGAGTTTTTATAAGTATCTATATATTCTAGCCATTTTGGATCTTTTGTATCGTTATATTTTTTTTCTGCACGAAGTATATCCTCTTTAGATTGTTCGATATTTTTTAAACCCATATTGTATGTATGTTCATCGGTTTGCAATCTATCCAATATGAAGGCTTTTTCTTTTAATAGGTTTTTATCATATTCAGTATGAGATGATTCTAAACGAATAGTAATATCAGAAAGAGAGGATTCTAATTCGTTTAATTTAGCAGTATATGTAGGTAAAGATTTAAGATATAAGTCACTACCTGTTTTTTCATAAGATTCTTGATCTGATTGCATTTTATTTTTTAATGCAGTAATAAAGGTAATAAGACGTGTTTCTTTATTTTTAAAAGATTCGTATGATTCTTTAGCAGGCAATTCCATTCTTGCATTACCTTGTTCAAGACGCTTTTGTTGAATAGATATTTTCCTATCAAATTCAAGTAGTTCTGGTTCAGAATCTATATTTTTCAATCTTTCAGTATCTATTATAAATCCTTTTACTAAATAGTCTTTCAAATGCTGATTAGCCCATTGCCTGAATTGGATACCTCTTTTACTTCTCACACGAAATCCGATCGCCAGCACCATATCTAAGCTATAAAAAGTTACAAAATACTGTTTTCCATCCGCTGCAGGGACGAGATAATTCTTGACATTTTCAATA
>Ga0209628_10002731_pt1 | contig 12106 bp, 10 predicted proteins | sample TergutCu122P4_FD_187285 | JGI IMG/M metagenome (GOLD analysis project Ga0209628, IMG submission 187285) | Cubitermes ugandensis P4 segment gut microbial communities from Kakamega Forest, Kenya - Cu122 P4 (SPAdes) (version 2) | ecosystem: Host-associated > Arthropoda: Insects > Digestive system...
TCCATTGAAGAAATGTCTTGATGGAAATGTTCTCCATGTTCATCACTCACTGCACCACAATTCTCTGGGAAAAAATCCAAAGTGAAGGAAGTGTATTTTTAGTGACATGTTGCGGCCTAATTTCTGGTAGCTCTGCAAAAGGTTGTTTACAAGCTCCTCATAGTTTTGAGCCCTTCTGTTTCCCAAAAACCCTTTTACTACAAATTTAAAACTGTCCCAAGCCGCCTTTTCATCGCCTTGAAGGAGCTTGTTGAAGTATTTGTCCTTGATAAGGTCTTGTGTTTGTGGACCAATGAAAATACCTTCTTTCAATTTTTGCCTCACTTAGTCTGGGGAACTTTTCTCATAAGTAAGCAAAGGCAGGTTCTTCTTGGTTCATGGCCTTTACAAAATTTTTCATAAGACCAAGCTTTAAATGCATGGATGGCAACAAAATTTTACTCGGTTCCACTAGTGGTTGATTTTCCACTTTCTTGATTCCTGGTTCCAGAGATTTTCTGGCAGGCCAGTCCTTTCTTGAGTAATGAAGAGACTGAGCTCTGCTGTCCCATTCACAAATGAAGCAGCAATATTTTGTGAATCCTTGTTGTAGTCCAAGTAGTAAGGCAGTCACTTTTAGGTCACCACAGATTTGCCATTTGAATTTATCGTAATTAATGGCTTCCATCATAATCTTCATGTTCTCATATGACTCCTTATTATCCACTGAATGACCAGCAGGAATAGAAGGTAGGGTGTTGCCATTGTGAAGGAGGACTGCTTTTAGACTCAACTTAGACGAGTCTATAAAGAGTCGCCAGTCCAGAGGATTGTGATTAATATTGAGTGTTTGCATCAGGCCATCAATATCAGTGCAAGCAACAAGACCTCTTTCCATTTTAAAAAACTGAACTAGATCTTCATGCCTTTTACGATACACAGAAATTCTGGCATTTTCTTTCGGAAGGTTACATTTTTGCAGTCTTGAACCTAACAGTTCAGCCTTACTTTTAGGTAAGTCAAGACCCCTAAGTAGATCATTTAATTCCTCTTGTGTAATTTGATGGAATTAGTTAAATTGAAAATCAGCAGTAAAATCAGCATCCATAGAAGTTGAAGGTTGAGGTGTCTTCTCCAGGTTTTCGGTAGGCTCGTCATCTGAATCTAAAATATACTGCTGCGGTGGTACTGGAACAGGAAGGTCTTCAGTGTGGGGTACCAGTTGAATAGCAGATGAAATATTAGGATAATTGACAGTCCTCTTTTTTTGTTGTTGTTGTTGTTGTTGTTGTTGTTGTTGTTGTTGTTGTTGTTGTTGTTGTAATTACGTGCCGAAGTGGCAGAACTATACAAAAATAGCAGTCTGTCAAGTGGTCAGTTGGTTCCCTCCATATCAGGGGAAGGGCAAAAGTCATTGAACGCCCTTTGTTATTTAGCCATTCATGTAGAATTGTAGCACAAGAGATACAACATACATGAGGAGCCCATTGTTTGTCTTGGTCTCCAACTTTGCAACCGAAATAGCATTCATAAGCTTTTTTTTCACCATCGGTGTTAATGGACGATTTCGTGTTGAAAAAGTAACTTCTCCGCACATATAGCAAAAATTGTCTGGGCTATTTACACAGTTTCGTGGCATAGTGTAGGAAATGTAACTCACTTTAAAGAAATAACAAGCTTAAAACAAACAAAAACTTACAAGTAGTCTCACTAACTTCTTCTTTCTATATAAGTTTTATGTCGTGCTATTTCTGCTCCACATGCTGTCACCAACAGCCACCTCACTAACCAGAACTGTTCCAGTGTGACCACTCAGCAAACATCATTACTCACCGTCTGGGAGCACACTGCTGACATATATATCCTTTCCCCAAGTAACTATTTTATGCATTAAGCCACACTTCATGTATCATGACAACTAGAGCCAAGAATTAAATTAGAAAGCCATATTTGGATTCAGCACATTGAATTGAAGAGGAATCAACTATTTTGGTTACGGATACATTTTTGTGTTGACCAGTGTTATTAATAGAATATTTTTTACATAAATCAACAGTGTGTAAATAAAGCAACTTGTTTTCGTAAGTAACAGCATCTGTGAAAGGTGGGAGGCTACACAGATAAATCAAGCTGAAAAGGAGGGTTGTGAGCAAAAAAAGACCAGGTTGAGAAGCACTGTTCTAGTGGATGTAGAAGTCATGATGGGGAAAGGAAACTCAATGAGCTGGAGGTTAGGAAACAATATCAGATTGCGATTTCATGCAGGTTTGCAGCCTTGGAGAACTTAAGTGATGGCGAAGACATACAAAGGGCTTGGGAGAAAATTAAGGAGAATATCAAAACATCAACTAAAGAGAGTCTAGGTCTGCGATAATTGAAGCAGCATAAACCATGGTTTGAGGAAGAATGTTTAGATTTTTTAGATCGAAGGCAGCAGGCTAAAATGCAGTGCGTGCAGGATCGAAGCCAAAACAATTTGGGTAACCTGAACAATGTAAGACATGAAGGTAGCAGACATTTCAGGAACAAAAAGAAGGAATATCTGAAAGCTAAAATTGAGGAACGTAAATCCAACAATGAGATAAAAAATATGCGGGACTTATATAGGAGCATCATTGACTTTAAGAAGGGTTACCAGCCTAGAACTGATACAGTAGAGGATGAGTATCAAACATATACTCCTCTAATTAACACCTACCCTGATGTTGCAGTGTTTTTTTCTCTCTTATTGTAATGATAATTTTTTCACTGCCTTAAGCATAAATGTTGTCTTCAACGCAATAAACTTCAATTGCCTAAGTTAAGTCAGAAGTCTCATGTAAACTGGTATCTGGAACAGTTTTAATGAAAAATTCATGTAAACGTTTGTACATCTCAGAGCAATAAATCAATCTTTTAAAAAAAAAAGAGGATGAGTAGGGTGATTTGGTTGCAGACTCCCACAGTATTTTAGCTAGGTGGAGGAACCATCTCTCTCAGCTATTGAATGTAAATGGGGTTAGTGATGTTAGGCAGACAGATACACACAGCAGAACCACTAGTGCCTGAGCCGAGTGCTATTGAGGTTGAATTGGCTGTTGTAGAGCTAAAAAGTCACAAGTCACCATGTATTGATCAAATCCTAGCAGAATTGATTAAGGCAGGGGGTAGAACAATTCACTATGAGATCCATAAACTGATTATTTCTATTTTGGAATAAGGAGGAATTGCCTGAGGAGTGGAAGGAGTCTATAATGCAGATTGTAGTAATTATAGGGACATATCGCTTTTGCCAACTACATACAAAAATTTTATCCAACTTCCTGCTGTCAAGGCAAACTCCATATGTGGAGGCAATTATTGGGTGTCATCAATGTGGAATTTGATGCAGCAGGTCAACTACTGATCGTATATTCTTCATTCATCAAATACTTGAGAAAAAATGGAAATACCATGAAGTAGTGCATCAGCTCTTTAGACTTAAAGGAAGCGTGTGATTCAGTTAGGAGGGAGGTCTTGTATAATATTTCATTGAGTTAGGTATCCCCATGGAAATGGTAAAGCTAATAAAAATGTTTCTGAATGAAACATATTGCAGATTGTGTGACATGTTTCCTATTAGGAATGGTTTGAAACAAGGAGATACTTTATTGCCACTGCTTTTCTGCTTCGCTTTAGAGTACCTGTTAGGAGGGTTCATGTAAACCAGGATGGCTTGAAATTAGATAGTACACATTAGCTTCTGGTTTATGTTGATGATGTTAATATATTGGGAGTAAGCATACATATTATTAAGAAAAGTGCAGAACCTTTAGTAGTTGCTAGTAAGGAGATTGGACTAGAAGGAAAAGCTGATAAACCTAAGTACATGGTCATGTCTTGAGATCAGAATGAAGGATGAAGTCACGGTATAAAGATTGGTAATAGTTCCTTTGAAAGAGTGGAAGAGTTAAGATATTTTGGAACAACTTTAACATATCAAAATTCTATTCAAGAAGAAATTAAGAGCAGATTGAAGTCAGGGAATGCTTGCTATCATTCGGTTCAGAATCTTTCTTCTTCCTGTTTGCTATCCAAAAATTTAAAGATTAAGATAAACAGAACTATAATTTTGCCTGTGATTTTGTATGGGTGTGAAACTTGGTCGCTGACATAGAGGGAGGAACATAGGCTGTGGGTGTTGGCAAATAGGGTGTTGAGGAGAATATTAGGGCCTAAGAGGGACGAGGTAACAAGGGAGTGGAGAAAACTACTTAATGAGGAGCTTAATGATCTGTACTTCTTACCCAGTATTGTATGGGTGGTGAAATCGAGAGGAATGAGATGGGGAGGGGGGGCATGTATGGCATATGGGGGAGAGCAGAGTTGTATACAGGGTTTTGGTGGGGAAACCAGAGGGAAGGAGACCACTTGGGAGACCCAGCCAATAGATGGGAGGACAATATTGAGATGGATCTTCAGGAAGTAGGATGTTGGGGTGTGAACTGGATCAAGCTGACTCATGATAGGGACAGGTGGAGGGCACTTGTGAATGCAGTATTGAATCTTCAGGTTCCGTAAAATGTTGGGAATTTCTTGACTAGCCAAAAACCGGTTAGCTTCTTAACAAGAACTGTGCTGCATGGAGTAAGTAACTAATAAGTAAGGTGATAAGCTAACACTGTTGGTAGATTACTGGTAATGTTGTGGATGATCCTTGTTTGATCACCAGCATGTGTGTGTGATTCAGTGCCAGATACAGGAGTACATTTGGTTTGAGCGTGAAACGTAGGTACCACATGCTCTATCATTATGGACTCAGTGTATTGTCCACACACACACACATACACACAGGTCTGTTATGGGAACACAGTGTTTTCTGGGAGATAGGAACTGTATTTTGAAATAATATTTGGATGAATGTCAGGTGTCACTTGGCATTTCTGGCCAAATTATGTCAGAACACTGTGAACGCACAGGGGTAACTAAATGCATGATGTCTTCCTAATATCTGAAGTTTAAAAAGTATGTATATAATGTAATTTCACAAAGAACTGTGACCTGGTATATTTCCTACTATTATGTATTTTAATGGTATGTTATGTGACCTGAAATCATGCCTGTAATTCATTTGAAAGTGTGATGATAAGTGAATGGAGAGAGCAGCTTTTGAGCTTGTGAGTGATACAGATGTCTTGTAGCTTACATAAAAAATGTAAGGCAATTTTTACACAGGCTGTTATGTGGAAATAATACTGTAAGGAGAGTTTTTCAACATTTTTAGTGAAATGTCCCATACCTGTTGTCAATGGTAAATTTGCATCTCAAAATTTCACGTCATTCTGCATTAAATATGCGACAAGATCCATGCTTTTACAACAATTCATTTCTTTCATACGTAGAAGTTTTTGTATAAATGAAAGTTGTTAAGATAGTTTAGGTCATTCTTACTGATATTTAACAGTTTATGGAATACACACACACACACACACACACACACACACACACACACACACACACACACACACACACACACACACAGTATGTTGCAATCGGAGTAAATATCTTGTTCAGGTATTAATATTTATTACTTCCATCCCACAATTGCGCGCGCCCCCCCCTCCCCACACCCACACACGCACACGCACACGCGCGCGCGCTTTGCAATGAGAGTAAATATCTTGTCCAGGTATTAATATTTATTACTTCCATCCCACAATTATACATAATATGTAACAAAATGTATATTTTTATGGCACCTTTAATATTTAAGATGCTCATTTTGTGGTCCTCTGATGTCAGAGTAGTCTCAGAGTTTATCATTAAATATTTAGAAGAAAGGCCCATTATTACACGTGTTTGCCTGTCATAGGTCATTGAATTTTGCAGATTTGAAATTTCAGGTTTTCACAGCAGTGGTCTTTTGGAGTGTGATGCCATGCAATTTTGTTAGGTACCTGCATTTCAGAGGAATTGGTACTGGGGCAGGGGTAAAAGGTGTTAGAAATTTTGGTAGCTAAGCAAATATATTTTTGTATCTTGTGTACTTCACTTCTGCTTGGCATGCAGCATTAGTTTTCACCTGTTGCCAAACATATACACGCACCAGGCATGAGATAATGGGAAAAATCATATTTAAAGAGGGGTAGAGATAGAGATTAAATTTTGTCTTTTATTAGATCCTAACTCTTTTGGATGTGGTTCATTGTTTCTTGTCTGGCACAAAAGATTCTAGAACTGCAAGAACAAATTCCAGAACACTGAATAGGATGGTAGTGACAGTCAAAATATTTTTGTCACCACTGGAGACCCAGTAACCATATTTTTCTACTCTTGTACCAGACTACATGACTTACATTCAAGAGGACCATCATCTTCACTGCTGTTTTTGATCTCAACTTACCAACTTAAAGTTCACTGTGAATCACACTGATTGGTGTATCTACCTTTACTTGCCTTTCATTGATTGGCAGGGAATCCCAGAAATCAGGGTCCCCAAGTTTGTCACTGGATCGCATTTCAAGATTCTTCAGACCACCAATGTGTAAATACTTGAGTTCTTTGCTGTTAGGGATTGTTGGTTCCCATATGAGTCTCCTTCCAGGCAGAGCAGGCATTCTGGAAGGCACAGATGTTTGCTTTATAACTGTTGTGACTGGTATATCACATACAGCATGTTAAAAAATTTGGGTTATGCTTCAGCATTACAAAGTTGGAAGTCATCTTTTGGTGAGATAAGATAAACTGTCACATGATGATGCACTGGTATTGAAGTTTCAATGAATAATGTTGTACATACTCTTCAGTGGAGAGGTAGTTCAGTTAAGCTTTTGGAACTGTGATGCAGAAGTGAGGGTAACATACAGTTGCACGTTTGGTGAATAATTGCATCCTGTCCAGTTGTAGAGGTAGTTTAGTTAAGGTTTTGGAACTGTGATGCACAAGTGAGTGTAATGTGCATTTGAACATTTGGTGAAAAATGATGTATTGTCCAGTTGTAGACGTCATTCAGTTAAGGTTCTGGAACTGTGATACAGAAGTGTGGGTACTATACAGTTGAACATTTGGTCAACAGTGATATATTGTCCTGTTGTAGAGGTAATTGAGTTGAACTGTTTTGGTGCCTGAATTATAAATGCTTGATGGGAGCTGCAGGACACTGGTGTTTCAGTGAGAGTTGCAAGTGAAGGCCCTTAAATGCTGTCACCTTAATCTGAGCATCTCACATGCAACGGGTATATTTGGTATTTTGTGCCAAAGGCTTAAGGCTTGGAACTGTGATACAGAAGTGAGAGTAGTAAACAGTTTGAACATTTGGTGAAGAATGATGTAGAGGTAGTTAAGTTAATAACTGTGGGAATTTTTAGTCTCCATTGACAATCATTTTGCAGCCTGTCATGTTGTATGGTTTGTAAATATGACTGTCCTTTCATACAGCATACTGTTTTTAACTTTGTTTGTAGACTACTAACATTTCCTCAGTGTTAACAAACATATGAGTTTTTTGAACCCTTAATAATTTTCAGAAAGGTGCATGTAGCTGTCAGTACTGACATGCCTCTAAATCCACGCCAATTCATCCAGTAAAGTTAGGGTTTTTACACAGTGTTGCAGAAGTAAGGGTACTGTATGTGGTGCAATAAAGTAGTTTCTGGACTGAACGTGAGATGACATTACTGCTGCTAGCACAGATTTCTGCTGGTAGGTGTATATAGAGTAGAGTCTGCTGAGCCTTTTCCTGTTTGGAATGAGGCTGTAGTACATATGATTAATGAGTATGTGTTGTTAAGTATAAGTGTGTGTTACTCCACTTGCAGTTTTGGCATGTCTAGAAAATGGAGGACTTCAAGGAGAATTTTGTCTGCATCAAACTTTGCTTTAAATTGGGGAAATAGGCTATGAAAATTTCTGAAATGTTGGAAGTAACTTCTCGATTACAGACCTAAGGGAAAACAAAAGTTTTAGTGGTTTTATGTGTTAAGAAGCAGTGTGACCCAGTTGAAGATGCTGAATGCTCGGGATGTCCATCTAAGAGCGAAACAGCTGATACTGTGGATCAGCTGAAGGAACTGGTCCTTGAAAACAGAAGAGTCATTACCCCTGAAGTGGCTGACATGTTGGGAGTTTTATTTAGCTCAGTTCAGAGCTTGAGATCTTCGTTCTTCTGGGATGTTACGCATTGAAAAGTTTGGGACAACCTATCAGTTCATGCAGATTTGACAAAACCAGAATTCCTTTTGGTGATAGTAACAGGTGATGAAACGTGGGTTTACAGCTATGAGAAAGAAGTCAAACAACAACCCCAGTGGAATAGTCCATCATCTCCATGTCCCAGACAAGACAGGTTTGCTGAGATGTGAAGAGCATGATTATTTATTTCTCATCATTTACAGAGTAGTACATTATGAATTTGTTCAACAAAGATAACTGTAAACCAGCACTATTACATTGAAAAGCTGCAGTGTTTATAGGAAAATGTGTGGCAAGAATGAGTGAAATTTGAAATTAGTGAGATTGGTTTCTCCACCATGACAGTGTACCTCCATGCCACGTTTTGCCTCCATGTGAAGTTTTGACTAAAATAAAAATGTCATTCCACACCCTCTGTGCTGACAAGATTTAGCACTGTGTGACTTCTTTCTGTTCCCAAAATTCAAGATGGCTTAAAGGGAATCAGATTTAATGTTACGATAATGATTCAGGCAAAATTGGTGGACACACCTGCTGAATTTTAAACAGAACATGTTGTGAAATGTTTTGAATAGTGGTGCAGTGGGCTCACTGTGTAAAGTCCAAAGGAGAATACTTGAAAGGGGACAGCATTGATTAGAAGGTAAGTGTTGTTGTTGTTGTGAAGTAAACTCAGTCCAGAAACTATTCCATCACACCATGTGCAGCTGAACATATGGTGAATATAATGTTCTTTCCACCTGGGCATATGGTACAGTTAAAGAATTTAAAAACCATGATGCTGAAGTGAGGGTACTGTACAGTTCAGCATTTGCTGCATGTTGTGTGGGATAGTGAATTTTTTTATGCATTTATTTTGTTCTGTACTTATAAATGTGCCTGTTATAATGTATTTATTCACCCTGACTTTCCTAAGAGACCACAGGCTTTAAATTTTGGTGCTTATTGGCCTAGTGAGCCATTGCCGGCCTCTGCATGTTTTGTCTATAGTGTGCTGCAGGAAACATAGCACAAGAAATCATTTTTGTTACAGACTTATTTCATAAGAAGTTTTCTGTTTCCACTATGTATTGACTACAGGTATTTGTTTCACCCTTCTGTTTTCTGTAGCACAACAGATTATTTGCATGTCAATATTAGACACTTCATATGTGTTGTATTCTTGTAGACATTGTCTATCTAGCTCATTAATTGGCTATGTTTCTACTCCATGGCAGGTTGTAACTACATATTCAGTCCCCACAAATTCCACCCCAAGTTGTGGGTCAGATGGAGTGGAATTCAAAGACGTATATATCCCGATTGTAGGCTTTCAAAGGGGACAGACACTTATAATAAACAATTAATTGATTACATCTTCAATGGCAGTTGTTTCTTTCAGAATGCAGCTGGCTTCAGATACACAACAAAAATATATTTATAAATTAACTAGCTACAGGCAGCAAGTTTGAAATTGTAAACTGTAAAAGTGATTACTCTTCCTTGAATGTACAGAGAGAGTCAAAATTTTCTAGAACCCGGAAAATGTTGATAGATTTCATTTTGTAGAGTGAGGATAAATTGTAGGAAAAATTGTAATAGCTATAAAAATGGAGTCTAATAAAGATTGAGAACTCCGATGTTCTGGGTTATTATGCAGCAAGTAGTGGTAATTTCTTACTGATGTTTTGGGACAACCTCTTGGTCCTGGGAGTTGGGATCAATAGTTTGTCCCATAACATCAGTATGGAATTACCACTACTTGCTGTGTAATAACCCAGAAGAGAGCAGTTCTCTTCTGATTCACAGCAGAAGTCTGAAATCATGCATAATAAAGATAGGTTCATAATGGTTATTCACAAACATAACATACCAATAAACAGATTCTTTCTTAAATATCTATTTTTTATTTGGACCCTATGAATTTAAAATTGTAATTTGCTATTTTGTAATTGCTGCATACCTGGAATTTAAATGGCCAAGCACAGTGTGAAAAATTGTGGCAGTGTTGAAGTACTATGTTATTTACACTTGGCAGGTAAAGGTTAACAATGACTGGCCTTCAGAATTGGTGCAGTCACTGTGACAATAGAAGTGTAGTGAGGTAATTTAATTTTTAGGTGCATCCGAAAAATTGCAAAAAGGGACTGTTGGATTCTCCATGTCCATCCACCCTCCCGCCTGCCCACCAACATGGAACAACTGGGCTCTCACTTGACATATTTTTGTGAAATTTAGCATTTGAATATTACTGGAAAATGTGTCAAAAATTCATGTTTTATTAAAATTAGCTAAGGTTAGCAGCTACTTTACCTGTACATTTATGGTAATATCTTGCTGAATTTTTCATGTAATGAGAAATGTTTCAGACAAAATCTGTCAAGAAAATCAAAACACACTTTGTGTTCAATAAATGTCTTCCAAAAATCATGCCATTTATGTGATAATGCAGAAAAATGTGTGCAACGAGACAGGCCACACACACATATTATAATGCTGCATTGAAGAGATGTCCTGTGCATGCCGGATAACTAAAGCAAAAATACAGACATACACACTCATCAAATTTAAGACTTATTGCTTCATAATTGGTTATGTCTTGTCTGGTCTTGTAAAACAACACAGGAATGGAGAAACTGTGCAGTAACTTATATTTCAGTATGATATGTTTTCCACATTATATGTTCAAAGGAGTCTATGAGCAAATGAACATTTTTTTGTTTCAGTGCAGCATGTTTAATATGTAACATGTGAAAAGAGTGCAGATTAGTTGGAAAGTAATTTGCATTGTTACCAGTGACGTAAATTTACCATGAAAGCATTGTTGTCCAACACTCAATACTTTACGTAGTTGACAGTGACATGTCAATAACGACAACACACATAAAGCATTTTTGTGTTCCTGCTGCAACAGTGGTTATGTGAATGCACAACACTGTGGTATGTTATGTGTACATTGTGTAGTTAGAATAAGTATTAACATGTATTATCGACAAAACTATCTCTACCTGTCTTATGCTTGAATGATGTCATTATGTAACTGTAATACCTTACAGGGCTGGACAGTACAGTGGGCAGTGGGCAGTACATTACTGGGAGTGTAGACTCTTTTTAAAAATGTTATTTGTATGTGCACCACTGCATGTTGTTAAAATACGTGTATGAATTTTATTTTGATATTACTGTAGAAAGTTGGTTGCTACATTACCCTGTGGCAGCAAAGCTGCTCCATACGTCCAAGAGTAGATTGGACATCTCTCTGTCTTCTTCAGTTTCATCTGTTTTGAATGCATATTCAATAGTGTAGGCTGTATCATCTAGATGGCTTGCACCTGTTTTGAAATACCAGTGTTGTGAGTTGGAGGTACTCATGTTAGTGTTCATGAAGATTGCGTTCTGGGTTGTGGCACTGTATTCTGGTAGAATTATACTGATGTGTTGGATGTTGCATGTGTGTTCACAGTAGACAAGTAAGCTGCACTGGAAAAAGATAGGAAAGGATTTAGGGACAGAAAAATGGACACAGCTCCATGAGCTACTCATTGGTACGTGATAAGACCAGAAGAGATCTGGCCAATGCAGCCAGGGGAAGGGTAGGGGATGTGTAAGTGAAGAGTAAGTTGCACTGGAAAAGACAGGGTACAGGGACAACAGAAAAGGACACAGTTCTGCATGGAAGCAAGTGGGAAAAGGTGGGACAAGGAAGGGACTCAGCTGGTGCACGAAGAAATACATGTGTAAAGAGAAGGATGAACTCCATTGGAGAATACAGGGTCACAAGGAAGGGACACAGCACTGCAAGCAGGTCATTTGGGACCAGAACAACCCAGGAGAAACTGGAAAATGAAGATGGTATGTTCTTCCAACACCTTGGCAAATTTCTACCAGACCACATGGTGTCATACACTATAAGACTGTATTATTCACTATTATAGCTGGTATATAGAGTATGTACTTGAAGATGCATCCATTTTTTACCCATGCTACAGAATATAATGAG
>Ga0209628_10002732_pt1 | contig 12106 bp, 13 predicted proteins | sample TergutCu122P4_FD_187285 | JGI IMG/M metagenome (GOLD analysis project Ga0209628, IMG submission 187285) | Cubitermes ugandensis P4 segment gut microbial communities from Kakamega Forest, Kenya - Cu122 P4 (SPAdes) (version 2) | ecosystem: Host-associated > Arthropoda: Insects > Digestive system...
CGATTACGGCATTGGCGTTGAGGGAACAATCCTTTTAGGTCTTGATAATCAAACAGAAGACGATATAAAACGCCTGATTGACTTTTTGCTCGAAATAGACCTCGATTTGGCGGAATTTACCGTAATGACGCCGTTCCCGCACACCAAAGGCTACGACGATTATTTGCGTCAAGGCAGAATTTTCGATTTCGATTGGAATCATTACAATGCCGGACAGGTGGTGTTCCACCCGAAACACATGACCGCCGACCGCTTGCAGGAACTCTACCAATATGCGTGGGACACATTCTACAAAGACGAAACGCAGGAATCGAAAATGTTCCGCCTATTCTGCAACGTGGCTTTGCGCGAAATGGAAGAAGGAACGTACCGTCAGCGCGATAGGGCTTTGGTGAATAAATCGTTTGGGAAAGATGTTGTGAGACACAAGACACAAGACTAATAGACACAAGACTAATAGACACAAGATGCAAGACACAAGACTAATAGATGCAAGAATACAAAATACAAGACCATTAGACGTAAAAAAGTCTAATAGTCTTCTGTCTAATAGTCTTCTGTCTAATAGTCTTCTGTCTAATAGTCTTGTGTCTAATAGTCTTGTGTCTAAAAATCTAAAAATCTAAAAAAAATGAAAGTACCGGAAAATTATTATGATGAAATTTTTGACTTCAAAGGTCAATGGGAAAGACCGTCGAAATGCGGTTTGAAAATCGTTGAAAAAGGTGGAAAAAAATATGTGATTGTTACCGAATTGTATCAGGATAATCCCGGAACATCGGTAACTCGCGCAGGAAAATCGCTTGCCCGGCAAGTGTGCGAAGCCAAAGGTTTGGCGTTGGAACATATTGTGTATTTGGAATGTACGCCCAACACCAATTCGGTGTTGTCGTTCTACGATGAGCAATATTTTGAAGTAACATTCAACGATACGCCGCAAGCGAATTACAGGCAATTGTCGAAAGAAGAAGTAGAAACAATTTTTAATTAACATAAAAACAGATTTATTATGAGCAAAAAAGTGATTTTAGCTGCCCTATGTGCGGTGGCAACAGTATTTGGCGCATCGGCGCAAAAACTTGTGGGCGACATCAGCCCCTTGAAAGGTCAACAAAAAGTGAATGTAGTGATTGATTTCGCAGGAACTACGGTAGAAAAGAAAGTCGAATCGGTGTATATTGCAAACGAAACTCGTAGAATGAATGCAGCCGACAAAGAGAAATGGCTTACCGATTGGAATGTGACTTTGCGTTCACAAGCACGCGAATTATTTATCACTGAGGTAAATAACGGTTTGAAAAATCAATCATTTTTGGTGGGCGATTTCCCCGATGCAGGGTGCACCATTGTTGTTAAAGTATTAGACATTACGCCGGGGAGTTTTATGCCTATCTCAAAGTCGTCGGTATTAAAAGTAGATGTTAATTTTGTTGGAAAAGACGGAAAAACTTTTGCAACTATTCCCTATAAATATATTAGCAATTCGGCATCGTCTTACATACCTGTTTTGGTAACGAGAATTGTGATGTCGTATGGTGTGCTCGGAGTGAACGTAGCTGCTGTGATAAACAAAAATTTGAAGTAGAAAAACAATGACTAAGCTCAGATTGATTCTTTGCTTTATTTTGTTTGCCCCCCTGTGTATTTCGGCGCAAAAATCCATACGGATTTGGGACGGAACGGATATGACCCGCAAACAAAAATGGAGCAAACTGACTGTTTTTTTGCCCGAAACACCCGATACTTCGGGTATTTCCGTTGTAATTTGTCCGGGAGGCAGTTATTATTGGATGGATAGGGACAACGAAGGCTATTCGGTGGCAAAATATTTGAACCAACACTGCATTGCGGCATTTGTTTTGCAATATCGCACGGCGCGTAAAGGCAACCACCATCCGGCAATGATTGAGGATTTGGAGCGGGCAATGTATCTCGTAAAACAGAATGCCGGGAAATACAAAATTAACCCCGAAAAACTTGGTGTAATGGGTTTTTCGGCAGGCGGGCATTTGGTGGGAACACAGGCGATTTATTCAGACACAAGATTTTTAGACGCAAGACACAAAACAGACGTATCGTTGAAACCATACTTCGCCGCAATGATTTACCCCGTGGTAACAATGACCAACGAGGAAATTGTGCATAAAAAATCACGGGAAAATTTGTTGGGCAAACAGTATTCGCCCGAAATGGCTGAAAAAATGAGTTTGGAAAAAAATGTCGTTACCAATATGCCGCCGTTTTTTTTGTTGCACTGCAAAAACGACCAAACCGTTGATTACCACAATAGTGTAGTTTTTAGTACAATTTTAACCGAAAAGGATAATCCGCACAAATTTCTCCTGTTTGATGAATGTGGGGAAAAAGGGCACGGCTTTGGCATTCAACCCATTGGCGAAGCCGCCGGGTGGATTGATGTGTTTATTTCTTGGGTATTGAGCATTGAGTAGTATGGAAATTGAATTTAAACCAAAAGAAGAAATCAAACGTTTTCAAGAAGAAAAATTGAAAACAGCGTTGCGTTATTTGCAAGAACATTCGCCTTTTTATAAACGGATGTTTAAGCAATACAATATTGATATTCAGCAAATTAACACATTGGAAGATTTGCAAAAAATTCCCTGTACCGAAAAGAAAGACTTGCAATTGTACAACGACGATTTTTTGTGCGTTCCGCGAGAAAAAGTGATAGATTTTATTACAACTTCGGGCACGCTCGGCGACCCCGTGGCTTTTGCCATGACCGATAAAGATTTAGATAGGTTGGCATATAACGAAAAAATTTCGTTTCAGTGTGCCGGAGTGCAACCTTCTGATGTAGTGCAACTTATGACCACTATCGACAAACGGTTTATGGCAGGTTTGGCGTATTTTCTCGGTCTGCGTTCGCTCGGGGCAGGCATTGTGCGAGTGGGCAACGGTATTCCCGAATTGCAGTGGGACACCATTAAGCGCATCAAACCGAATACGATTATGTGTGTGCCGTCGTTTATTTTGCACATTATAAAATACGCCGAAGAACATGGGATTGATTACCGCAGTTCGAGTGTTAAAAAAGTGGTGTGCATTGGCGAAAATTTGCGGGAACAGGATTTTTCGCTCAATTTGTTGGGGCAAAGAATCAAGGAAAAATGGGATATAGAACTCTATTCCACCTACGCTTCCACCGAAATGGCCACCACTTTTGCCGAATGTGAATTTGGCTGCGGCGGACACCACCACCCCGAATTGATTATTTGCGAATTGATTGATAATGAGGGAAATATTGTTGACGACGGCGAAGTGGGCGAATTGGTGGTTACCACACTTGGCGTGGAAGGAATGCCGCTGCTGAGGTTCAAAACCGGCGATTTGGTGAGTTTCCATACCGAACAATGCCGGTGCGGCAGAAATTCAATGCGGGTTTCGCCGGTAATCGGGCGTGCCAATAATTTACTCAAATACAAAGGCACAACGCTCTATCCGCCTGCAATTTACGATGTGCTCGACAATGCGCCATACGTAGAAAGTTATGTAGTGGAAGTTGCTTGCGATGAAAATGGGAACGATGAAGTGCTTGTGCGAATAAGCCTCCTCAACCCCTCCAAAGGAGGGGCTTGTTCTCCCCCAAAGGGGGAGTTAGAGGGGACTATTAAAGATTTAAAAAACCGTTTCCGCGCAAAAATCCGCGTAGCTCCCGAAATTGAGATTTGCAAAGCAGAAGATTTACGTCCGGTAATTTTCCCCGATTTAAGCCGGAAGCCTGTTAAATTTATTGATAAGAGGTGATGTTCGATGTTCGATGTTCGATGTTCGATGTTCGATATGCGACTTCCGGTAGTCGCATATCGCATATCAAGCATCGAATATCTAAAAGTTGTGCGTCAGCGGGAGACAGAGCAGCGCAATTGGAAAAAAAACAGAGAAATAAAACAAGAAGTTAAAATATGGGAAATCCAAACAGAGCAAGCAGATTAGAATTTACTCCATTAGAACACGATCCTATTCGGCTAATTCCTAATAAACGAGGCATAAGAATTGCCTTTTCGAGATACGGTTTAGTAAAAGAAGGTACTTGCGAGAACGAACAGTACCAATACGGCGATTTTTCTATACCACAGAAAGCCCTTTTCCCGGAAAACGCACCAGCCATTCCTAAATACTCGTATTGCCGGAAACTTGTCAGAGACGGCTATCTGTACGTTTACAACGAAACGTGGTCGCAAGAAGAAGGGAAGGATTTGTGGTACGAGTACAAAATTCGCGATGGAAAATTATTTACGATAGTGTGGGAAGATTTAAATAGCAACAAACGAGAATCGCAAACCGGAGCTTGGCGCGATACCAACATTTTGGTCAGAGCAAATGACGTTGTGTGGGTTGCCTATTCCGACACTCAATGGAGTGCCTCCTACACAAAACATAACATTACAAGTAAAAGCTGTCGATTCCAAAAAATAGACACTGGCGAATGGTTGCAGATTCTCGACCCCGACGAACAAGCCGTCGCGCCCAACCTCAAAGGTAGTATGTTGCAAACAATAACAAATCAAAAAACCGACTCTTCGGGTAAAAAGACAGAACTCGACTTTATGCTTACCAGAGGAGAATTCGATAAACTTGCAACATTACACCTTACTCTGCACGACCCCATAGGTGCGGCAGAAGATATTTGTGTTGATGCAAGCAATGCTTACGAACAATTGCGTTTATTAGTAACCAGCATACAAACCGGAACAGAAAATCCAGAAACTCTTTCAGAATCAGTACTTAAACAGGCTCAAGCCTTGTACACACACGGATTGATGTTTAACAAAATATTTTACGACCAAAGAAACGGTCAAAACAATTCAGGAACAGAAGAAGAAAAAAAGGCACATCAGAAATTTCTGGATATGAAAAAACATATTGTAAGCAAAGACTTTCTTGAAAAAATGCTTGGAAAAGACGAACGTGCAAAGCTCAGAGAGGAAATTGATAAATACAGAGAATCATTGCTTACCTTTATTAGCAACGATTACTACAACAATGTGTTAGACGATTATAGGGAAAATACCCCTTTTCGCAGGGAACTCGGCATAATTACCGTATTAAAGCATATACAACAATTTGCTTACGACCCCTCGCTTGCCGACCGTGCAATGGATAACGCCGACACCATAAGCCCTGTAACCAAAACCGTGAAGCAATTTTTAGAAAAGGTGTTCGACGACACGACACATCCCATAAATCGTTTACTTGCCAAAGAACTTGACCTGCAAGATATGATTGACGACTACGACAGTCAACAAACAAACAGCAGTAAAAAACTTGGTAATATAGACTCCAACAACATCTTTTATGAAGATTTTGTTGCACAGGTCGATTTGGTATGGGCAAATATGTTTACTGTTTTTATCGTTTGGCAAGAGTATATCAAAAAACTTCCCAAAACTCAAAAGTATATTACCGAAGTACCCAGCAAATGGTTCGATGTAACAATCAGAAGCCAGAGTATTGCCGGTGGCAAAAAGCAGTATCTTTGGGCAATAAATAATAGCCTTGAATTAGAAGAAGAATTAAGAAAAATAAATGCTTCGTTGCCCGAAGGGCACCCTGTGCGTTTGCGTGGTCGCGGTGCTGGCGGCAGAAGCGGTATTCCCGCAGCCTCCGAACAACAGATCTTACTTGCGGCAACAAAGAACAAGAAATTAGCCGGCATTGAATTTAATCCGAAAATAGAAGTACTAAAAAATCCCACAGCTCAAAAATTCACTCTGCTTGCTAAAGTATTCAACAGCAAAGGATTCCTCTGTTTTTCAGGAATGTTGAGTATTGGAAACTTAATGGTTGCTGTTAATGATGATAGAGATGGTAGAAATCCGCTTACTATTGCCGGTAGTGCAATAGCAATAACTGCAGCAGTAACAGAGATTGCCTATTATTGTGTCTATTATGCCGAAGTGCACCATCAAGTGCAACTAACTATTTTGGGTAGAATTCGTATACCCTCCAGCTCACTAAGCGGAGTCGCCATTACGGCAGCGGGAGTTGCCGGTATAATACAGGGAATAAGTTCTATCGGTAAGGGTGATGTTGATGCCGGCATTGCCTACATTGCCGGCGGTGCATTTCTTATTACCGGATGGATACTATCCGTAACAATAACAGTGGCGTGGCCCGCCACCGTGGCTTACGCCATTGCGGTGGGCTTACTTATTTTGGCTGTTTATTTAACAGACACTCCTATTGAAGAGTTTTTCAAAAACTGTATTCTTCGTAAAAAAGCAATTGACGTAATGAGTAATTGGAATTCTCTCACGGCAAAAGAAATTCACGCCCAATTGCTTGCACGCAAAACCGATATTGTAAACACCACGTACTTTAAAGAGTGGCTTGATATGGAAACCTCTATCAAGCAGTTGATGGAATTTTTTGCTGCAGTAAAAATTGATACTGAAAAATCCACTTTAGGCAGTGTTTCGGGCAACATATATATAGAAACAACTCTTATCGACAGAGTAACTGTGTGCCTCAATCCAAGCCGTCTTACATTCAACACTCCCCTTAAAGGCGGATTGTGGGTATATACCAACGATAAAGAGGTAATAAAAATGTGGATTGACGACACGGCAACGAAACAAAGAGAAAAAGGATTTAGAGTTACGCACCAAGAAACGGAAGAAGGGGCTAAAATTGTGTTCGACTTGCAGAACAACACCCGAATTGCCCGGGTGTATTTTTTCTATCATTTAGAGTTGTCCGACGGTACTGTATTTCCAAGCTTCAATACAAACGAATACTTCATACAAATGGTACATCGCCAAAGCAGTAGAAGAATAGATATACCGGTCTTTTTAGTTAATCTTTTGGGTAGCGTATTGGATTATTCCGAGTATTGCAATAAAAAAGACCGTAAGATTTACAGTTTAGAAAAGTTCGAAACATTAATAAAAATACCGCTATGAGTTTTTTTGAAAAATTAAAAAGAAATAGAGCAGAAAAAAAAGCCGGTGGTTTGGGGCTTCCCAAAGTAATCACACACTTGCCATCTGGAAATTTTATAACAATATGCACTTTTGTAGATGACAAACAGTTGGTATTTGATAGGACGCTAACAAATGTGCTAAGAATTGTTTATTCTATCCCGATGATTGTATTAATATGTATTTTTATGTATGGTATTTTTGGATTTTCTTATTATGGTATTTTTGATTATATAGGAGTCGCTTTTTGTGTCATACTGACCATACCCTGCTTATATGGTTTAACATATATCATTATTAATCCCAACAGGACAATTATTTTCAATCGCTTGGAGGGCACTGTTACACTACCTGCTTACAAATGGAAGTGGTTGAATAAAGAAACTGTTACCCAACCATTTGAAAAAACTCGTTTTAGTGGTGTTCGTTATGATATATATGTAGGTATTTTGGGCACATTGGACAGGTTTGCCTTTTTGAGTTCCTTAACCGGAAGACAGTGGGAAGATTTTTCTGCCCTTGTGTGGTATATGGATAAAAATCGCCCCTTACCCCTCGGTAAAGTATTCGACCCATATAGAGAAAAAGATTACAATCGGCGCAAAGCAGAGAAATTTCCTAAACCGTTATATCCTTCTCTAATAAATACTTCGGGATGGGCGGAATGGAAAGGGGCGAAGAAGAAATGAAAAAATGCCGAACGCACAACGACTTGCGATATGCGACATGAGATTTGAGACTTCCGGTAGTCGCAAGTCGCAAATCGAGCATCGCAAATCTAAAAGAAATCCTTCATTTTATCAAAAAAACTCGTATGCTTTTTAGGTTTTATGGTTTCCGATTTTGCTAAGGTTTCAAACAATTTCCGGTCGTCTTTCGATATGTTTTTTGGTATAAAAATTTGAATATGAACGAGTAAATCGCCGCGTCCGTACCCATTCACATCGGGTATGCCTTTGCCTCGCAGACGCAGGATTTTTCCGGCTTGTGTGCCTTCTTCAATTTTTATTTTTACCGGATTTTCTACCGTAGGAATTTCTACCGTGGTGCCCAACACGGCATCGGGAATGCTTATTTCCAATTCGTGAATCAAATCGTTGCCTTCGCGTTCAAGTTCGGGGTGTTTTTCTTCGGCTATAAGCACCAGCAAATCGCCGTTGATTCCGCCGCGCTGAGGAGCATTCCCCTTGCCCGGAACGTTCATTTGCATACCTTCGGCAACTCCGGCGGGAATTTTTACCGAAACGGTTTCTTCGCCGTCTACCACACCTTCGCCGTGGCAGGTTGCGCATTTTTTCGTTATCATTTTGCCGTCGCCGCCACACACATTGCAGGGCGCTTGCTGTTGCATACGCCCGAAAATACTGTTTACTTCCTGTATCACATAGCCCGAGCCGCGGCAGTGCGAACAGGTTTGCACATCGCCCGCACTCGCAGCGCCATTGCCATGACAGGTGCTGCAGGCAACTTTTTTGCGCACTTTTATTTTTTTCTCCACCCCCTGCACTATTTCGGCAAGCGTAAGAGCAACTTTTACACGCAAGTTGGAACCCTTGCGCACCGCTCTCGAAGCCCCGCCGCCGCCGCGACCGCGACCGCCGCCGCCGAATCCGCCGCTGAAATGGCTGAATCTGCCGCCCATTCCGCCGAGAATATCGCCGAAATGTTCAAAAATATCGTTAATATCGGTAAAACCGCTAAAACCGCCGCCTGCTCCGCCCATGCCGGCATGACCAAATTGGTCGTACTGGCGGCGTTTGTCGTCGTTGCTCAGCACTTCGTAGGCTTCGGCAGCTTCTTTAAATTTTTCCTCTGCCGCTTTATCGCCCGGATTTTTATCGGGGTGATATTGAATTGCAAGTTTGCGGTAAGCCTTTTTCAATTCGTCTTTCGATGCGCTTTTCGATACGCCCAATACTTCGTAATAATCTCTTTTTGACATAGATATTAATTGTTTTTTTTTCGTAGGGGCGAAATATTTTTCGCCCTATTTTTTAAATTTTGTTGTCGTACCGGCACATTCTTTTATTCTCCAATTACCACTTTCGCAAATCGTATCACCTTGTCGTTCAATTGATAACCTTTTTGAATAACATCTACAATTTTCCCTTTCAAATCGTTGCTTGGAGCGGGAATTTTTGTAATTGCCTCGTGTTTATCGGTATCGAAATCCTGCGCTTGCGTTTCAATTTCCTGCACGCCGTTTTGTTTCAAATAGGCTTGGAATTTTGTGTAAATCAATTGCAAACCCTCTTTCAAAGCAAGCACATCGTCCGAAGTTTCCATTGCCTGCAAGGCGCGTTCAAAATCGTCGATCACGGGTAGTAAATCGGTTAAGGCTTTTTCGCCGCCGTTTTTCATCAATTCAATTTTTTCTTTTGCGGTTCTGCGGCGGAAATTGTCGAATTCGGCATGCAGGCGAAGGTGTTTATCCTGCAATTCGGCAAGTTCTTTTTCTGTTGAATTTGCTTCTTCCTCAACGGTTGCCGAATTTGCTCCTTCTTCAACAGTTGCCGAATTTGTCTCTTCTTCAACAGTCGGTGCGCCTGTGGTCGATGAGTTCGTCGAATCCGTCGAATCATCATCTTCAACAAGAGTTGGTTCTACAATTTCCTCGTTGAGTATAGTTTCTTTATGTGTCATTGTTTCAATACATTAAAATTTTCAATTTCGCTCTATCAAAAAATTTGCCATTGCTGTTTTTATGTCAAACTGACATATTTCGCGGCAAAAGTACTATTTTTACCATGACTACCCGCTAATTAACGTGAAATTTTGACAGGATTTTTACATTTTGCCCCAATCTTCTTATCTTAGGGAGTGTCCTCATAAGCGGTGCAAAATTAACACTTGATGCCACATACGAAACAACGATAGACGGCGATTTTGAAGTAGAATTAGGCGGAGAGTTGGAAATAAAGTAGTTAGCAATATATTCCCTTAATTGATTAAAAATGGCAATCGAAATTTTTGGTTGCCATTTTTTAGTTTGCGCTAAAAATAGTATTTTTGCCTCGAACACACACCTCGTTCCCTAAAACCTATTCCCTAAACCCCTCATGAAATTAATTCACACCGCCGATTGGCATTTGGGACAAAACTTTTTTGAATATAACCGCATTATTGGCGAGCAAAAAGTTTTTTTACGTTTGCTGCACGCTCAAATTGAGGAGCCGGTGCGCTTTCGGCAGGCGTTTACAGTTATGTGTTGATAGGCGATGGCACTGCGAGCGATACTAAGCAAATGATATTGACAAAATAAACGGGTAAACATGAAAAAATATTATTTTTTGCTGATAGCATTAATACTATCTCTTTATGCCTTTGGGCAACCTGTTTCCACTCAATTAATTACCCCCAATAAAGTATGGCATATTGAACATGCTATGGATTGTTATTCTATAACAGGAGAAATAACTGATTGTTTTTGCCATAAGTACAGGAACAATAAAAGTCGGTAGCACTAAAACTTTTAATGGAAAAGAATATTATGAGTTGCTTAAATGAAAGCAAAAATTTTATTTGTTAGCTTCATGTGTTGTTTTGCCTTGCGGGCAAATACACAAACAATGAATACTAACGGTTGTGAAACAATAAATTTTGCAATAATTTTGAAAAAAATTAAAAAAACTTGTTTTATACGCACATTTGCGTATCTTTGCAGTATTGAATACAATAGATACAAAGTACTCTATGAAGAAATTATTATTAGAACAGAAACTGAGAGCTTTGGGCTGCGATTTTTATCGAAATGGAGGTAATCACGAAATTTGGAATTACGAAAATGGGCGAAAATTTCCTCTTCCTCGACATTCCGATATTGACGAGAGGTTAGCTAAGTCGATGATAAACAAAGCTAAACAAAATAGGGGAAATTAACTCTTTTTGGTTTTAATCAAATGTAATACTCATTTTAATCATATTTTGTTATGAAAACACAAAAAGTTACCATCACAATTACCAAAAACGGAACGGAAGGATATATTTGCACCTGCGATTATCCATTCAAACATTTCGATTTGGGCGGAAGCGGTGCAACTGTGGAAGATGCTCAAAAAGACTGCTTTACATTTTACGATGAAATGAAACAGGAATTCCCCGACGAAAATTTCCCCGAACTCGAAGTGTCGTGGGTATTCGATGTGCCGAGTTTTTTCAACCGTTTCGATTTTTTGAATGTAAGTAAAGTGGCAAAATACGCAGAGATAAGCCCTTCCAATTTTCGACACTATTCCGTAGGCTCAAAAAGAATGTCGCAAAAACAATTTTTTAAAATAAAACAGGCATTCGGAAAAATGGCAAACGAACTGCAAACCTGTGCACTCACAATGTAATCGGAAAAGCAATGTTAAACGAAAATTGCGTATTTTTGCAAAAAATAAAAACCAAAATTATGGCAAGATTTTTGATAGTAATACGTTACATTATTAAACCTTACTTTATCATGAAAAAGAATATAGCATTACTCTGCGTTGCGTGTGTTTGCAGCATGGCAACATTTGCACAAGGCTGGGGCAGCGGGCAACCCGGTCAAAATCAATTAGATGCAAGCGAAATAAAAGCTCCCAAAATTACATGGACAACCGATGCAAAAGACCTCGGGCAAATTCCGCAAGGTGTGCCGGTAACCGTAAATTTTGAATTTACCAACACCGGCAATGCTCCCTTAATTATTTCAAACGTAAAACCTGCCTGCGATTGCACCGATGCAAAATGGACAAAAACTCCCGTAATGCCCGGTCAAAAAGGCAGTATTGAAGTTACTTTTGATGCCAAAGCCGGCGGAATTTTCTCGAAACCTGCGGTAGTAACATCGAACGCAAAACCTACCGAAAGCACTATTGTATTTACCGGAACGGTGGTGAAGAAATAGCGGGCAAACCGCATGAAATTAAAAAAGTGTGTCGTTGGGCACACTTTTTTAGTTTCTACATCAACGTAAACCGCAAATTAACCCCGCCGCTCATAGTAGAAGTTTTGTAGCCATTGGTAAGGGGGCGGTTTATGTTGTGGTCTAAGTAAATGCGCACTGTGAGGCGTTCGTTTACCATGTAATCGGCGTAGGATTTGAGTGAGAATACGCGGTTGCCCGAAATTTTGCGGGTGATGTCTTCCACAATATTGCGGCGAATGGTTTGGTCGTTGCGGATTGAAATATCGCA
>Ga0209628_10002733_pt1 | contig 12101 bp, 13 predicted proteins | sample TergutCu122P4_FD_187285 | JGI IMG/M metagenome (GOLD analysis project Ga0209628, IMG submission 187285) | Cubitermes ugandensis P4 segment gut microbial communities from Kakamega Forest, Kenya - Cu122 P4 (SPAdes) (version 2) | ecosystem: Host-associated > Arthropoda: Insects > Digestive system...
CTGGTGCCCAGCCGCGTGCACGACGGCCACTTCTTCGCGCTGCCGCAGTCGCCCCAGCTCTACAAGCAGATGCTGATGGTGTCGGGCTTTGACCGCTATTACCAGATCACCAAGTGCTTCCGCGACGAAGACCTGCGCGCCGACCGCCAGCCCGAGTTCACGCAGATCGATTGCGAAACCTCGTTTCTGGATGAGGCCGAGATTCGCGCCATCTTCGAGGCCATGATCGTGCAGGTGTTCAAGACGCAGTTGAATGTGGACTTGGGTGCGTTCCCCGTCATGGCGTATCAGGAGGCGATGCGGCGCTTTGGCTCCGACAAGCCCGACCTGCGCGTCAAGCTCGAACTGACCGACCTGGCCGACGTGATGAAGGACGTGGACTTCAAGGTCTTCTCCGCCCCCGCCAACGCCCCCGGCGGCCGCGTGGCCGCGCTGCGCGTGCCCGGCGGCGCGGCCATCAGCCGCGGCGAGATCGACCAGTACGGCGAGTTCGTCAAAATTTACGGCGCCAAGGGGCTGGCGTGGATCAAGGTCAACGAAGCCGCCAAAGGCCGCGACGGCCTGCAATCGCCCATCGTCAAAAACCTGCACGACGCGGCCATCGCCGAAACGCTCAAACGCACCGGCGCGCAAGATGGCGACCTGATCTTCTTCGGCGCGGACAAGGCCAAAGTGGTCAACGATGCCATCGGCGCGCTGCGCCTGAAAATCGGTCTGAGCCAATTCGGCAAAACCCACGGTCTGTTTGAAGACCGCTGGGCGCCGCTGTGGGTGGTGGACTTTCCCATGTTCGAGTACGACGAAGAAAACGCCCGCTGGGCTGCCGTGCACCACCCCTTCACCAGCCCCAAGGACGGCCACGAAAACCTGATGGACAGCGACCCCGCCGCGTGCCTGTCCAAGGCGTACGACATGGTCTTGAACGGCTGGGAACTGGGCGGCGGCTCGGTGCGTATCCACCGCGCCGACGTGCAGAGCAAGGTTTTTACGGCGCTGAAGATCGGCCCCGAAGAAGCGCGCGCCAAATTCGGCTACCTGCTCGACGCGCTGCAATACGGCGCGCCCCCGCACGGCGGCTTGGCCTTCGGGTTGGATCGCCTGATCACCCTGATGACCGGCGCCGAATCCATCCGTGACGTCATCGCCTTCCCCAAAACCCAGCGCGCCCAGGACCTGCTTACGCAAGCGCCCTCGCCGGTCGATGAAAAGCAGTTGCGCGAACTGCACATCCGGCTGCGCAATCCGGTGGGTGTGTGAGGACGCCGCCGCGCTTGCTTCGATAGTCCAATGGGGGTGATATGGAAGGCATGAAGCAAGCGGCCGAGGTATTGTTCAAAGGCGGGCCGGAGACGCCTGCTGAATATCGTTTTGTGTATAGCAAAGACGAGATCAAGAAAGAGGCGGCGCTTTTTACGTACTTCGTGTTTCCTGCCGTATTGATTCTGAGTGCTCTTGTTTTCTTGAGCATAAAAACCAGATATCCTGATCTGGCCCTTGCCATTGCCGTATTGCCATCAGTTCTTTTTGTGTCGCTTATCGGCATATTTATTGCCTTTCTACGGTTTCATCGTCCGCGATTGGGTATCACATTCGATCACATGGGCATAACCAGTTGCGGTTCCCTGCCTGACTTGCCGCGTCAATGCGCATGGAGTGAATTTTCTGTAATCGGCAAAACGCAGGATTCTGTTTTTCACAAGCCGACAGGAGAGTACAATATTGTTTTCATGCGCCATGTTGATGGAAAATATATTTTACCTATTGGTTCCATGAGAAGTCCGCGTTATGTCGGAGCCGGACATTCGTTGTCTATCGAAGAAGTTTTGGAACGGCTTGTCGGGCCGCTCAAAGATCTTGGCGTGACAGAAAGAAACGTCGATCTTGGCCGCGAAGTGGGGCATGTCGCTTATACAGCGTTGGGGTTTGCGGTGATCGCCGGCGTCTTGATGATCTGGCCGGATCGCCCGTATGCGCTGGACAACGCATTGGCGGTTCCGCTTTACTGGGTGGCTGGCTTGGGCGCTGGCGCGCTGGCGTGCTGGTACATGTGGCGCATCGAGCAAAAGCACATGATGGTCATCGTGGCTCCGCTTTTGGGCTGCGTGACGGTGGGATTGCTGGCTTCGCTGATGTGGCGCTTGCCCATGCTGATGGGAACGCAAGAGAGCCTGGTTTTCAAAGTCGCCGAAGAAAACGCCAAAGAACAACGCTGGCAGGCCGCCGCGCATCCTGAGCTGACGTTTTCGATTGAGCATAGTCCCGATAGAGACATGGTGCACCAAGGCGTTGGCGCCGAACAGACCATGACGGTCTATCGCGGCCCCGGCCCTTTGGGCGCGCTGCGCGACAGCGACTACCGCGCGCTGTACCGCCTCGTGCCGCCAAGCGAAAGAGCCTCGGCAAGCCAGACCAGCAAGGAGCCGGGCATCATCAGCAAGGGTGAGAGCAGCCGGTAGTTGCTGTTAGCTGCATTAGTGATAGCTGGCCACGCCTGCCATGCAAAGGTTTACGGCATAATAAATCATCAAACGCATGCTGAACAAGCGCTGCCAGCTATCAAATTTGTGATTTCAGCTCCAGCCCTTGGCTGCGCGCAAGCTGCTCAGCATCTCGTGCAGGTCGTGGCACATTACGGCCAGGAAGGCTGCCAGGGCAAGGTAAAACAGCATGTAGGTCAGGCGCGCTTCGGCGCTGATGGCGTAGTAGGCCTGGTTTTCTGGCGCTTTGGGGTCGTAGCGCCAGGCGCGCATTACTTGCGGAAAGGCCAGTACGGCCATCAGGATCAGGATTGGGCTGGGGCGCCACAGGAAGATGGCAACCAGCACGGGCACGCCCAGCAGCCAGATGCGCGGCGACAGGACGGCGGTGATGCGCCCGCCGTCAAAGGGCGAGAGCGGGATCAGGTTGAACAGGTTCAAAAAGAACCCAACGTAGGCCAGCGCCAGCATCAGCGCGCTGTCCGCGGCGCGGCCCCAAAAGTAGCAAGCCAGCGCGCCCAGCGTTCCGGCGAGGGGGCCGGCCAGGCCGACGTAGGCTTCGGTTTCCACGTCGTGCGGCAGTTCCTTGAGCTGGATCCATGCACCCACGAAGGGGATGAAGGTGGGCGCGCCCACTTGCAGTCCGCGCTGGCGCGCGGCCAGAAAGTGCCCCATCTCGTGAATGAACAGCAGTATCACAAAGCCCGCCGCGTAGCGCCAGCCAAAGATCAGCGCATATGCCGCCACCGACAGCAGCATGGTGCCGCCGGTGGTGAGCAGCTTGCCAAATTTGAGGCCGCCAAACAGCAGCAGCAAAAGTTTGACCATGGCGCTTATTGGCCTGACTTGCGCTTGAACAGTTTGCCGATGCCATACAGCAAGCCGCCAGCGGCGATGATGGCAAACTTGGCGAATTTGGCCAAAAAGGCGGCGATGACAGCCAGCAGCCCCAGCTTTTTGGCCGCTACGCCGGCCACCAGCGCGGCCAGGCCGTATTCGGCCACTTTGTCGGTGCTGGAGTTGAAGTCGGCGTAGCGCTTGCCGCCGTTGAAGTCCAGATTGGCCAGCAGCGTTTGCGCGGCGTGTTTGTCGGTTTCAACGTCCTTGCGGCTGGTGATCAGGTTCAGGCTGATGTAGCCTTGCCGCCCCAGCGCGTAGGTGTTGTAGTTGACGATCTGGGCAGCGTCCCCGCTGGCGCCTTTGTCGCGCGCGGCGATCGACCAGACCAGGCGATGCGTGGCCGCGTCGTAGTGCGGGCGCTCGATCCAGCCGGTGACCTCAATGGCGGGAATGCCGCGCTTTTCGCGCTCTGCGTTAGATTGCTCGGTGCCTTCCTTGAGCGACTTGAACAGCTCATCCACGTCCCAGTCTTTGGCGTCGCTGTCGCGGATGTAGCCGGATGCCTCGTATCTGGCCACCACCATCCAGTCGGCGCTGTTTTCGCCCGTGGGCACGATCAGGCCCAGCAGGCGGGCGCCGGTGGGATTGCCCATTGCATTGAGCACGCGCGCGGCGGCGGCATCGGGGATGAAGGCGTGACGGGCGGGCAGCTTCAGCGTTGCCTGCTCGCGCAGTTTGACTTCGCCCGGCCCCATTTGGGCGCTGGCCTGCGCGGCCTTCCAGGCGCTTTCCACTTCTTGCGCGGCATTGGTGTTTTGCGCTGGCGCCGGTGCGGCCAGCAGCAGCGCGGCCACACAAAGCAGGCCGCGCAGCCGGGGGTGGCAGTGGGGGTGCATGTTGTGTTCATCCCTTGGGGTGGCGTCAAAGTGTAAGGGAACCTCTGAAAAACCCTGTCGTGGCCGGCGCATCCTGGGTTTGGGCGGTATGCCGCGTTGCAAATGCTCGCCATAGCTACGGCTATGTCTGCGCTTTGCGCCTTGCATCCCATCCCAAACCCAAGCGCGCCGGCGCACGCAGGGTTTTTCAGAGGTTCCCAAGGGCATGCGCTGCCGCGCGGCAATGGCTAAAATGGCCATCGTTCATCCAATGATCGCGCCATGCGGCAAGTTGGCGTCATTGAAGTTGTCAATGCGCGCTGCCGCCACCGGATCGCCGGGCAAAACCGGCAATTTCGGGCCGCATGGGTTGTGGTGCGGCGGCCCGGCAACTGTTTTCCGGCGGTTTTTCCCCTTGTCCATCTTCAGCTTTTTCGAGCGCCGTCTGCCCCCTTACCCGGAGCCTGAACCGGCCTTGCCGCCCAGGGGCTTTGCGGCTTTTACGTGGCGCGTAACGGCCGGGCTGCGCGGCTGGCTGCTGGCGCTGACGGCGCTGCTGTCGGTTGAGTGGGTGTATGAGGCGCTGCTGTTTGCCATGCTCGGCAAGGTGGTCGATTGGCTGGAGAAAACGCCGCCGGATCGTTTGTGGAGCGACCGCGGCGCGATGCTGTGGGGCCTGGCCGCGGCGCTGGTTATCCTGGCCGTGGTGATAACGGTGCGCACGATCATCCAGCATCAGGTGATTGCCATCAATTTCCCGTTGCGGCTGCGCTGGAATTTTCACCGGCTGATGCTTGGGCAAAGCATGTCTTTTTACGCCGACGAATTTGCCGGCCGCATAACCACCAAGGTCATGCAGACCGCGCTGGCGGTGCGGGACATGCTGTTGACCATCGCCAACGTGATTATCGGCACGGCGGTTTATCTGGTCACTATCTTGGCGATGGTGGCCGGATTCAACGGCTGGCTGACGCTGCCGTTTGCCGCATGGGCGCTGGCTTATGCGTTGATGGCCTGGTACTTCGTGCCGCGCCTGGCGCGGGTGAGCCGCGCACAGGCCGACGCGCGCAGCGTGATGACCGGCCGCATCACCGACGCTTACTCCAACATCGCCACCGTCAAACTGTTTGCGCACTCGCGGCGCGAGGCAGCCTACGTGCGCGCGGCGATGGATGACTTCAAGCTCACCGGCTATGCGCAGATGCGGCTGTCCAGCCTGTTCAACATCCTCAACCACATGCTGATCACGGCGCTGATTTTGTCGGCGTGCGGCAGCGCGCTGCTGCTGTGGTCGCGCGGCCAGGCGGGCGCGGGCGCGGTGGCCGCAGTTACCGGGCTGGCGCTGCGCATGGCAGGCATGAGCAACTGGATCATGTGGGAACTCACCGCCTTGTTCGAAAACTCCGGCATGGTGCAAGACGGCATCAACATGCTGGCACGCGCGCACGCCGTGACCGATGCGCCAGATGCCGTGCCGCTGAAGGTAACGCGCGGGGAAGTGCGCTTTGAGGACGTATCGTTCAGCTACCACGGCGGCCACGGCGCAGCGCCGCCGGAACAGCCGCCGGAACAAGCACTGGAACAAACGCATGAAAGCCGGCCGCGCGCGGTAATCGACCACTTTTCGCTCACCATCCGGCCCGGCGAAAAAATCGGTCTGGTCGGACGCTCGGGCGCGGGCAAATCCACGCTGGTGAGCCTGCTGCTGCGCTTTCACGACGTGCAAGGCGGGCGCATCCTGATCGACGGGCAGGACCTGCGCGGCGTCACGCAAGACAGCCTGCGGCTGGCCTTTGGCGTGGTCACGCAAGACACGTCGCTGCTGCACCGCTCGATGCGCGACAACATCCTGTATGGCAGGCCGGCGGCCGACGATGCCGCCATGATCGCCGCCGCGCGGCAAGCGCGGGCGCACGGCTTTATCGGCCAGTTGACCGACCTCCATGGGCGCCGCGGCTACGACGCGCACGTGGGCGAGCGCGGCGTCAAGCTGTCAGGCGGCCAGCGCCAGCGCGTGGCCATCGCCCGCGTGATGCTCAAGGACGCCCCGATATTGATTCTGGACGAGGCTACCAGCGCGCTCGACTCGGAGGCCGAAGCGGCCATTCAGGACAGCCTGCAAACGCTGATGCAAGGCAAAACCGTGATCGCCATCGCGCACCGCCTGTCCACCATCGCCACGCTGGACCGCCTGATCGTGATCGATGCCGGACGCATTGCCGAGCAGGGCACCCACGCCGGACTGCTGGCCCAGGGCGGCCTCTACGCCCGCCTGTGGGCGCGGCAAAGCGGCGGGTTTTTGGGCGATGGCGCGGGTGATGGCGCGCCGGGCGCCGCCACGGTGAAATATCCGGGCCAGGGCAATGGCTAAAATGGCCATTGCATATTCAAGGAGCCGTCATGCAGCAAGTCACCGCCACCGAAGCCAAGAACCGGTTTGGGCAAATACTCGATGCTTGTCAGCGCGGCCACGTCGTGATCGAAAAAGCCGGGCGGCGGCACGGCGTTTTGCTGTCGGCGCGGCACTACGACGAATTGATGGCGCGGCTTCAGGCGCCCGCGTCATCGGCTCAGCAGGCTGGGCGGCGGTTTTATGCGCGGTACAAGGATTGGGTGGACATGAACAACGCGCTCGTCGATCAGTTTGGCATCCCGGGTCAGGAATATCGCCCCTGGTGACGCCATGGCGCAATACAGCGTTTACACCAACCCCAACGCGCAGCAGCGGCTGGCGTTTCCCTGGCTGGTGGATTTGCAAAGCGATCAGTTGAGCCATTACTCGACGCGGCTGATGATGCCGCTGGCGCGCTTGCCAGGCGCCCCGCCGGACTTGCCGCGGCGGCTGACCGAAACGGTGCAAGTGGCGGGCGAACACTTTTACCTTGCCGCCCATCTGTGCGCGCCATTTCCGGCCAAACTGCTGCGTCGGCCAGTGGCATCCTTGCGGCGTGAGTCAGCGGTGTTTGTCGACGCATTGGATGCCGTGGTCTCTGGCGTCTGAAATGAAACCCACCCGGATGAATGCACAATCGAAGTTTTTGAAAAGGAGTAATCACATGAGCACCACCGATGGTCTGTCCGGCGTTACCGCCGATAGCAAGGAGCAACTGGCGGTCAACTTGCGCCGCCTGGTGTCCGACGCCGAGGAGCTGTTGTCGGCCACCGCCGATTACACCGACAGCAAGATGGCCGATCTGCGCGCCCGCGCGCGCGAGAACCTGCTGGCCGCGCGCGAAAAGCTGGCCGACCTCGGCGCCGCCGGGCGCGACCGCGCGCGTGAAGTGGCCCACGCCACCGACGACTACGTGCACGACAACCCCTGGACATCGATCGGCGTGGCCGCCGCCGTTGGCCTGTTTATCGGCGTGCTGCTGGGGCGGCGCTGAACCAATGACAGATCCTGCCGACGACGCCAGCGCCAGCACCGCCGCGCGCGTGCGCGCGCTGCTGGCCGACGTTACCGAGCTGGCGCAGGTGCGGCTGGAGCTGCTCACGGTCGAGGCGCGGCAGGAGATCGCGCGCCTGACCTCGCTGACCGTGCTGGGCGCGCTGGCGGTGCTGCTGGCCGGATTTGGGCTGGCCTTTTTGGCGGTTTTTCTTACCGTGCTGCTGTGGGACACGCAGCGCCTGCTGGCGCTGGGCGTGTTCACGGCGCTGTTTTTGGGCGGCGCGGCGGCGCTGGCGTGGCTGGCGCGCCAGCGTGCGCGGCAGGGCGCGCGCATGTTTGCGGCCAGCCGCGATGAGCTGCGCGCCGATCAGCAAAGGCTGCGTTCATGAGCGCTGACTCTTCAGCCCAGGACTCAACACAAGAACTGGCGGTGCGGCGCGAGCAGTTGCGCTTGCGCTCGGCCCAGTTGCGCGAGCGCATTGCCGCGCGCGGGCAGGTGCTGCGGCCGGGCTTTCGGGCCGTGGACCGGATGCGCGGCGGCTGGCAGGCGGTGCGCGGGTTGCGCCAGCACCGCACCGCCGTATTGCTGGCAGGCGCGGCGCTGGCAGGCATGGCGCTGGCAAGGCCGCGGCTGGCGCTTGACTGGGGCTTGCGCGCCTGGTCGGGCTGGCAGTTGCTGCGGCGGCTGCAACCGCTGATAAGCGGCTTGCGCCGGCCGGGCTGATGCGCCGCCGCGCTTTGGCCGCTACCGTGCAAGCAGCGCCATGACGCGGTTTGTCAGCGCATCCGGCGGCTCGCCGCACACGCTGCACATCCTGCGCGTGGCCACCTACAACATCCACAAGGGCGTGCAGGGGCTGGGGCCGGCGCGGCGGCTGGAAATTCACAACCTGGCGCTGGCCGTTGATGCGCTGGACGCCGACATCGTTTGCCTGCAGGAAGTGCGCGCCGTCAACCGGCGCGAGGCCGCGCGCTTTACCCATTGGCCCGATGTGCCGCAGGCCGATTTTCTGGCGCCGTACGGCTATCAATCGGTATATCGCACCAACGCCATTACCCGGCATGGCGAACACGGCAACGCGCTGCTGTCGCGCTGGCCCATCGTGCGGCACTGGCACGAGGACATGTCCGACCACCGTTTCGAGCAGCGCGGCCTGCTGCACGCCGAGGTGCTGGTGGCGGGTCAGCCGCTGCACGTGATCGTGGTGCATCTGGGCCTGATACCTGGCAGCCGTGTGCGCCAGACCGCGCAACTGCGGCGCTACATCGCGCGCGAGATTCCGGCCGCCGCCCCGCTGGTGGTGGCGGGCGACTTCAACGACTGGGGCACGCGCGTGCGCCGCACGCTGCGGCTGGACGCGCTGCATGCGCTGGAAGGCCAGCGCACGCTGACCTACCCATCGCGCCTGCCGCTGGCGCAGCTCGATCACATCTACGCGCGTGGCCTGCAGCCGCTTGGCCTGACCGCGCCGCGCGGGCGCGCGTGGAGCCGCATGTCCGATCATCTGCCGCTGATCGCCGAGTTTCACATGATTCGATGACTGCTATCGTTAACGTAGCTGCCAGCGCTTGCCAGGCAAGCGCCAAAGGCGGTTTTTATTCGAAAAATTTTACTGCTACCATCGCAGCCTAACCATGAAGCCGCAACCCGCCCCCACCACCGCAGGCGCCGACGACGGCGCGGGCACGCCCGTCTCGGTCAAAATCCGCGCGCGCATCCTGGCCGCGCGCGCCAGCTATCGCGCCAACGACAACATCGCAAACTTTGTGCAGCCGGGCGAGCTGGACGCGCTGCTGGAAGAAGTCACCGCCAAGATGCAAGGCGTGCTCGACAGCATGGTGATCGACACCGAGCGCGACCACAACACCGTGGACACCGCGCGCCGCGTCGCCAAGATGTATCTGCTGGAAGCCTTCAATGGCCGCTACGTGCAGCCGCCGGCGATCACCGAATTTCCCAACGCCGGGCGGCTCAACGAGCTGATGATCGTCGGCCCCATCACCGTGCGCAGCGCGTGCAGCCACCACTTTTGCCCCGTCATCGGACAGTTGTGGATCGGCGTGCTGCCCAACGAACACACCAACGTCATCGGCCTGTCCAAATACGCCCGGCTGGCCGAATGGATCATGGGCCGCCCGCAAATACAGGAAGAAGCCGTGGTGCAACTGGCCGACTACATCCAGGCCAAAACCAAACCCGACGGCCTGGCGCTGGTCATGAAAGCCACGCACTACTGCATGGCCTGGCGTGGCGTCAAGGACATGGACAGCAAAATGATCAACTCCGTCATGCGCGGCGTATTCCTGAAAGACGCCAAACTGCGGCGCGAATTTCTGGCGCTGATCCCGCAAAAAGCCTGACCGCAAACCCACCACCAGCAACAGGAGACAACCATGTCAGAGCAGGCGCTACATCGCGAAATCTGGAGCGCAGGCGGCGCCACCGTCATCGCCATACAGGACGTGTACCGCGACATGCCGGCGGCCATCTTCAAGGGCACGGCATCAGCGCAGGAAAGAGCCAGGCACTTCACCAACGGCAAGGCCGAATCCGGCGTCAACGCCTACGTGCTGCGCGTGGGCGGCAAAACCGCGCTGGTTGACGCCGGCCTTGGCGCGCTGATCCAGCCGCCGGGCAAACTGGCGCAGGCGCTGGCCGCGCTGGGCATCGCGCCGCAAGACATCGACCTGGCCCTGATCACCCACGTGCACGGCGACCACATCGGCGGCCTGCTCAACCAGGACCAGCGCGCTTTCCCCAAAGCCAAAGTCCTGCTGGCCAAGCCCGAGCTGGACGCCTGGCTGGCCCTGGCCGAAAAAGATCCCGCCAACGCCAGCGCCGCCAAAACCAAAGCCGTGGCCGCCGCCTACGGCGCCGACCTGCAAACCTGCGCCTTTGGCGCCACCGTGCTGCCCGGCGTAACCGCGCTGGACGCATCCGGCCACACACCGGGCCACACCGTCTTTCAAGTCAGCGCAGGCGGCAAAAACCTGCTGCTGATCGGCGATCTGATCCACGCCATGCCACTGCAATTTGCCCTGCCGGACGAACACTCGCCCTACGACATGAACCCGCCCCAAACCATAGCCGCCCGCCAGCGCATCTTCACCCTGGCCGAACAAAACCAAATGCTCATGTCAGGCGTGCACTTCCCATTCAGCAGCATCGTTGGCACGGTCAAAAAAGACGGCAATGGGTGGAAATTTACACCGCAAGACTGGGCATGATTTTTCATGCAAGCAAAAAAAACGCTCCCAAGTTTGTAGCTTGGGAGCGTTGATTTGTCTTGGTGGGTGATACATGGATCGAACATGTGACCCCTGCCGTGTGAAGGCAGTGCTCTACCGCTGAGCTAATCACCCGCTTTCGCGCGGTGGCGAAACACGCAATTTTGCGCGGTGGCGAAACACGCAATTTTATCAGGCTGGCGTTTGCAACTGCCGCCACACGGTTTTGCCGTTGCTGGCTTTGTCGATTTCAGCGAGTACGGTCGCGTGGGCGGCCAGTTCTTGCTCGCTGGCGCGTGGCACTGGCAGGTTAAAGCCGGTCAGGTCCATGTTGTGCGTGTCCGCCGCGCCTGCCGGGCCGACATCGCCCAGGTCGATCAGCAGGGTCTCTTGTCCGCGCGTGAGGTTGATGTAGACGTCGGCCAGCAGTTCGGCGTCGAGCAGCGCGCCGTGCAGGGTGCGGGTGGAGTTGTCCACGCCCAGGCGATCGCATAGCGCATCGAGGCTGTTGCGCTTGCCGGGGTAAAGCTCCTTGGCCATGCCCAGGGTGTCGATGACTTTTTCGACGTGGCTGGCCAGCGGCGGCTTGCCCACGCGCTCGAGTTCCTTGTCGAGAAAGCCGACATCGAACGCGGCGTTGTGGATGATGAGTTCGGCGCCTTGCAGGTAGCGCAGGATTTCGTCGGCGGCTTCGGCGAACCTGGGTTTGTCGCGCAGAAAGTCTTCGCTGATGCCGTGCACCTTGAGCGCGTCTTCGTGGATGGCGCGCTCGGGGTTGAAGTAAAAGTGCAGGTTGTTGCCGGTGAGTTTGCGGCCCACCAGTTCGACGCAGCCAAGCTCGATGATGCGGTCGCCGCTTTCGGCGGACAGGCCCGTGGTTTCGGTGTCGAGGACGATTTGGCGGGTCATTTGATTTTTCCGTTGTCAGGCGAGGTTTTGCGTTGAGCGTTGAGCGTTGAGCGTGGGCCGAACGGCTGCGTTGTGCCGCGCCCCAAAGAGGTATTTACGCTAAACGCTAAACGCCAAACACTCAACCCTGTTTTTCCTTGGCGTGGTTGATCGAGTAGCGCGGAATCTCGATGGTCAAATCGGAGCGCCCCACGATGGCCTGGCACGACAGGCGCGATTGCGGCTCCAGCCCCCAGGCGCGGTCGAGCAGGTCTTCTTCGTCTTCGTCGGGCGGGGGCAGCGAACCGCCGCCCTCGCGCACGATGACGTGGCAGGTGGTGCAGGCGCAGCTCATGCCGCAGGCGTGGTCGATCTCGATGCCGTGCTCGACCAGCGCCTCGCAGA
>Ga0209628_10002734_pt1 | contig 12101 bp, 7 predicted proteins | sample TergutCu122P4_FD_187285 | JGI IMG/M metagenome (GOLD analysis project Ga0209628, IMG submission 187285) | Cubitermes ugandensis P4 segment gut microbial communities from Kakamega Forest, Kenya - Cu122 P4 (SPAdes) (version 2) | ecosystem: Host-associated > Arthropoda: Insects > Digestive system >...
CGTAAAACCAGTCAAACTTAATAGTTGAACACTATTCTTTTTAATTTTGTCGTAAGTCATATAGCTCGTTTTTGAACGCAAAGATAATAAAAATAATGCTTTAATCTTTTATTCTATATAAACTCTATTATTTATTTTTATGTTAAAAAAAACATTTTATTTATTTTTTGTATCGTTGCTGTTTTTTGGAGCAACAAGTTGTAAAAAAGATTGTGTTAATATGGGCATACCATTAACCTGGGACGCTCCTCATAATCATGATGTATGTATTAAATATCTCAGTCTCCGTGTTTCTAATAACTATTACAAAGTTAATTCTGGAAGAATGGAAACATTTAAAATGGTAGCTCCAGGAAGACCAATAACAAAATTTTATCAGGTTTATGAGTATCCTGCATTTGCTGGAGTAACACAAAATTCTAATGTAAGGATTACAACAACTGTAAATGACGAATGCCTTAATCCTGCTGATTATAACAATGGTAATTATTTTAGATATCAGAATTATTGGAATTACCAAACTAATCCAATAGAACCTGTTTATTCAACAGGTTATAACTATCCTTATATGAGTATATGGGATGGTGGTGATGGAGAAAAAAGCTGGTTTAACTATTGGCAATCAAACAGGGGAGATTTAAGCCATATATATGACTTAGATATAATATCTGGTCCATACGAGGGGGGTGATGGAAAGTGGTATAATTTAAAATGGTATTGGCAAGGAAATGAAAATACAATAACCAGGTATAACTTAGAGATAGCAGACGATGGCACTCCTATTTTAGCAGAAATAAGCGTTATGGGTTCCGCCATAAATGTAACCCCCAACAAGCCCTTTGTTCATCGTATTTATGAAGGTAGCGTAATGGTAGAACGTACTATTGAAAACGTAGTATTGTCAAATAAAGAAATGGGCTTAGTAGTAAAATAACAATTATTAACAATTAAAAAAAACTATCAATATGAAAAAGTTTATATACATATCATTAGCAGCAATCTGTTTGTCAGTAACAACAGGTTGCAGAAACAGCGAATTACCCGTGCCAACCACTGACCCAAACAAGCAGATAAAGGTAACACAAAAAATGCTTTTTGTGGGTTATACGCCCTATTCCAAAATATTGGAGTGTGATTGCGAAAAAATCGGGTATCTCTCTACAAAACAGAACTCTATAGATGCAGCGGAGATGTTTTTTCAACTCCCATCTGCTTTTGAAAGAGATTTTGAAAATTCAGCAGGAAATGTAAATGCAGCACCGCCAAAACCAAGAAATATCGGTTTTGCCATAAATGGTACTTATGCAAGAGATTTGGCAGTTAATATGACAAAGCCAAACAGTCAGTTTTTCGGTACTAATGTAAAATTTTCGCTTTTTAATGTAAACACAAACGGCGGCGGTATGATGAAAGCACCCGGAAATGATGATACCTCTACAACAATGTATGTGCCTGAGTTACTGGAGATTACATCTCCGCATATTGCAACCGCAGATGAGTTGTTGCCCTATTGTTATTACAAAAACTTTGTGCTTGGCTGGAACGCAGACCCTCAAAACGCAAACGGCTTGGTTGTAGTGGTTGAGTGGAACGACACCGACCTGTACGGAAGCGAATACAAAGCATATGTGCGCAATGCCGATATTATAACAAACGACAACGGCAGGGCTGTGCTGAACAATGCTCTTTTTGACGGTATACCGCATGGTGCGCTTGTAAATATTCAACTTATCCGTGGCAATATAGAAAATTTAGAGGGCTTTATAAATGGCGAAGGCGTGCCGGAAGAATTTACTCTTGTAGCCGGCTCGCAGGTAATACTGCCCATTATTTTGGTTAGAGAAATCAATTAAAAAAATGACATTTATAAAATCTTAATATAAACAAACGCAAAGAAAATCAAAATCTATCTTTGCGTTTTTTTTATCAAAAAATCACTACTTTTAATTTTATCTAAAAACAATCTCTTTTACCAAGAAAACGCCTGCTTCATCATTTAGGCGGGAAATTAGCGTGTTGCGCTGCATCAGCAAGTTTGTCCGCAACGGCGCAGAATTTACCTTGAAAAAAAGCGTTTTATTTTCAAATTTTATATCAGAGATGTATGAACACAAAACCGTTCCCAAAATTTTTGGAATAATTTCTGTTATAAGATTATTTTCCAAATATTTGAAGTAAAAATCATCGCCATATTCTGCACGCAACGAATAGAGCAACATTTTTTGCGTTATTTGAGATGGTTCTTTGCGTTTCATAGATTTTAGTTAGAAAGTTAATAAGTTAGTAAGAGTTGTGCCTTCGACTTCGCTCAGGCACCGTATTGTTTTAACTTTCGTTTGTACTCGCAGCGGTGCCTGAGCGAAGTCGAAGGCACAACTCTTAGTTCTTAGTTTTTAGTTTTTCTTTCTTTTGTTTACGGGCTTCTTTTCTGTCTATACGGTTTTTTTTCCAACTTGCTACAAGTTCGGCAACAGAATTAAAATTTTCGCGATACACAATACCAATGCCTTGTGTATATGGAGTATTTTTTAATTCGTTGTAGTTGTTGGTGCGGTTGTATGCTTTTGCGCTCAATCTGCCCGACTGATTAAGTTTGTATTCTACCTCAAAATCAAGAATATAGTTATTCAATGAATTTGCACCTGACGGCTCATTAGACGATTTGTCGTCTTTGTAGCCCACATTTCCCATAATTGTAACTCTATCATTCGGCGTATAAGCAAAGTTCATCGTTACTTCGTTGTTTTTTATATCTGTTGTTGTTCCGTCATCTATATTAAAATTTACTCCAATATTCAATTTGGGAAAAAGTTGCGAAGCCATATTGTTCAACTGTTGCGAAAGCGTTGATGCAACCACATTAATAGTTGTATTTTGAGCGTCTGCACTTGTGTTGTATGGATTGTAGAAACTTCCTAATGCCAAAAGATAGATAATTTGACGGTTCATCATCTCTTCTGTATTAACAATGTTTTTTAAAGCGCGGTTGAGTTCTTCATCAGAATTTGGCAACTGCAAATCAAAAGCGATATTAGGACGCAAAAGATTTCCTGTAATGTAGAGCAGGCAATTAACGGGTACTTTTTTACGGTTTGTGTTGTTCACATTTACCTGTTCAAAAATTCCTGTTATAGCCGCTTCTGTCTGATAAACCGCTTTTATATTAACAGTTGGGTTGTTTGGTGCGCCATTGAAAAAGACAGACGAGCCGTCCATAATTTTAAATTTTTTACGCAAAACCTCTTGAAACGTGAATAGATAATCGCCTTCAATTAAATCATATTTGCCGTTTATTGTGAAGTTGTCTGTTTTGCCGTTATAGTTGATACGCAAATTTCCTTCGCCTGTGGCACGCATTCTATCGCCTGCTCTGCTGTCTATATAAAGTTGAATTTCCGCATTAGAATTGGCATTTAAAGTTAAATCAACCGCAATATTTGAACCTTTTTTATTGTCATTTTTTTCACTTCTTCGCCGTCTTGATTGTTCAACAGGCAAGGCATTTGGATTTACAAAAGTTATAAAATCGTTTGAAGCAGCCACAGATGCTCCGTCAAGCGGAATTATAATTTTTGTATTTGGTTCGCTTGTAATATTGCAGACAATATTTGTTTTGTCCGGATTTCCGTAAATCATGCCGTTTCCCGTGCCGTATGCTTTACCGTAAAATGAAGATGCACCGCCTTTTTTACCGTTAAACAGCAGCATTTTGTTGCTTTGTAAATTTATTTTGTAAATAAAATTTTTCAAATATTTGTGAGCAACATATCCGTCAATCATACCTTTATTTTTTTCTGCATCAAAAATATTAATTTTTTTAAAGAAAATGCTGTCTTTCGTTAAAAAAATAGAGTCGTTGAAATAGAAGTCGGCATTTAAGAAACCTATTTTTAGATGTCCGTCATCAACTTTTGCGGCTGTTTCCACTGTTGTAACACTTTTTCGTGTGGTAATATGCACTTTTCCTGTACCAAGTCCACCAATATCTTCAAAAATATTTTTTGTAATTTTCTTTAAGAATCCCAAATTCAGCCGTCTTGCCTCGCCTTTAAAATCAAGCGAATCGTTTTTAAAGAAGAATGCCCCGTCAATAATTGCATTTGTGTCGGCAGCATTTGTTACTATGCCGTTGAAAACCAAACAGTTACGCTCGTGGTCAAATTCAGAAGTAACATCTGCAAATCCCATTAAGGTATTGTTGAAGGAAAAATTCGGCACTGTTAGTTTTGCGTCCAAAATAGGTTTTTTAAAAACCCGTGAAATTTCTGCATCTCCCGACACAAAGCCGCCAAATGCCAATGGAGAATTTGGATTAATAAAATTATTTACAAAATCAAGGTTAAAATTGTCGAGTGTAATAAAAACTTTGTCATCTTCATTTTTTGACGCTCTGCCGCTAATAAAAATATTTTGGTCTTTGCCCGAAATTATGAATCTTTTAAAATCAACGTGGTTAAAATCAGTTAAAATATTTGAATATTTAATATCCAATACACTATTTTTAAAAACAATTTGAGTTGGTAAAATATTAACATTCATCATCAGTGATTCGCTTTCTTTATAAATTTGCATTTTTGCATAAACTTCGCCTTTTTGAATTGATTTATTGTCAAAATTGTTCCACTGTGCCAATATATTAGATAAATCGTTTGCAAAATCGGCTTTAAAACTAATTGATAAAGAGTCCTTTCGGGTTTTTGTCATTGTTGAGGCGTAGAGAGTAATATTTTTTTCATTATTGCTGCAACGAAAATTTGTATTGTACAATTTCATTGAGTTATTGGTACTTCTTGGAATATTAATTTCTGCGTTAAAACGTTTATTATCAGAGTTATAGAAACCGCTAACGGTTGATTTTCTGGTTGTAGTCCAGTCAATATCAAGCACATTGCAAAGTTTTTGCAGTGGTTCAATTTCAAAATAAAAATCAAGATTATTTTTTATAAAATTTTCATTAGCAAATTTTTCTTTTAAAATCGGCATATAGTTTGTCAATGTGTTCATAAAGTCCACAGGCAAAGTAATGAGCGAGTAATTACCTGATAGATAGCCATTTATCAAATCCGACTCTATTATTGTCATCAAAGTGTTGTTTTGCTGTTTTGATTCAATACTCAATTTGTTTAATGAAAAAATGTCGTTGTTTTTAATCGTAATCGGCTCAAAAAACAGGTCGCCTTTGATTTTTTCAATTTTATTTCCCTCAAAATCGGCTTTCAATCCAAAACTCAATTCTAAATTCGGGTATTTTTTAATCAAATTCAATTTGTTTGGTTTAAAATTGCGCACATCGGCATTAAAGTGAAACTTGCTCTCTTCTCCTTTTAATTCTATGTTTCCGTGAAAATTAACTTTTCCGTTTTCGTCATCAATAGAGGCATTTCCTTCAAAAGTATTTTTAGTTAAATTTCCGTTAATAATCAGATTTTTATAATTATAATCACGAAAAACAAACGAATGAATTTTTGCATTAACTTTGCTCTCAAACTTGATATTTTTTCCTGTTTTTATTGTTGCCTCAGCGTCCATAACAATTTTGCCAAACCCGCTTTCAGAGGGCATTATCGCAGCCAAATCAAGTCCTGTTGTATTGACAGTCCCCTCAATTATCATATTTTTAAATTCATCGTTGCTGCGAATTGACAAATTTGTTTTTACACTTCCAATATTGCTGTTTAGCGTTCCGAGCAGCATAAGATTATTCACATAACCCGAAATTTTACCGTTGTATGATATTTTTTTCAGATTTTGCATCTCTTTTGGAAGCACAAAGGGCTTGTGCATAACAGCAGCAATCAAGTTCTGAATAGCGGTTACAGAGCCGTGCAAGTTGTCAATAGATGCTGTAATATAGGTTTTCGGCAAGTGTGGCAAGCCGCTCACTTGAAATGTTCCTGCAAGACCGATGTCCCCTCCGTAGTTTACATCAAACCGCTCTACAATTAAGTTTTCGATTGTTCCGCGAGCGCATAGTTGCAGTGAAATTTTGCTTGTCAAGCCCGAAAAAATCGGAAAAAAAGGCGATAAATCCTTGCCGTTGATTTTGGCGGAAAGCATTCCGGCATCAATCCCTGTTTTCTCAAAATTGGTTTTTAATGCTTCTAAACTGTTGTAAGTCAAAGCAATAGAATCAAGGGTTATTTGCGAATGCGGCAAAAGAAGTTTTGTTTGAGTAATTTTACAGGTTGTATCGTTAAGAAGAAAATTTGTTTGAAAGTTTTTTAATTTAAACCCCGATTTTTCGGTAAAACTCAAAGATTTAACGCTGCCCGAAAAATAATTTTCTGCAATTTTATCAATAGAAATTTTGCTGTTGATGTCGCTTATTGTCATTGCGGCAAAAGCCGCAATCGGTTGTTGTTGCGGGTCAAGCCCGCAATGACGATAAGAAAATTTACAATTTTTCAGCAAAATATCATCAATTTGGTATGTAAATAGTGATTTTTTTTCTTTATCTTTTTTTTCAAAAAGAACTTTTAAAAACTCAGCATTCAATTTCCCTGCCGTATCTGTAACAAGCCGAATATCAGCATTTTCTAACAAAACAGAATGGACAACAACCTCTTTTTTTAATAATTTTAAAAGCGAAAATTTTCCTTTAATGTTTTGTGCATATATTAATGTATCTCCCGACAGGTCTGCAATGTATAAATCATTGATTTTTAATCGGTTAAAACCACGAAAATCTACATGACCAATTTTTATCTCCGTATTTAGTTTTTCAGAAAGCGAATTGACAACTTTTTTAGCAACAAAATTTTGTACCGAGTTGATACTCAGTAAAATAACAGGTGTAACGAGCAACAAAACCAATGTTGCCGCAACTGTCAAAAATATTTTTAACGCTCTCTTTTTTGTCTTTGCCATTATTATAAATACTCAAAAAACACGCAAAGTTATAAAAATATACTTGTTTAGACAAAAATATTTTGAAAAGGTTAATTGACGGGCAGATTCAATTCATAATTTTTTCTTATCTTTGCAGAATAGTTAATGTTTTTTTAATTTATTAATAATCAATTAGTTATTTACTAAAAAATCTAAAACCAATTTTTTACCTTTGTGTAAAAATTTCAAAAAAATGGCAAAGACAAATTCACTGTATAAAATCTATATTTTAGTAATTCTTGCTAATATTTTTTGGGGATTTTCGTTTGTTTGGAGCGATATTGCGCTTAATTCGGAATCGCAAATTGCACCGATAACACTTGTATCTGCAAGAATGATTATTGCCACAATTTTGCTCGGTGTGTGGGCAAAATACACAAAAAATCTGCAAAAAATCAAGTTAAAACACCTCAAATATTTTATAGGACTTGCTTTTTGCGAGCCGTTTTTGTACTTTATTTTAGAACTTTACGGACAAACAATGGTGTCGCCAACGGTTACGAGCGTTATTATAGCCACCATTCCGCTTTTTATGCCTGTGATGGGCTTTTTGTTTTACAGAGAAAAGATAAATTTGATGACGGTTATCGGTATTTTGGTCTCTATGTGCGGCGTTTTGGCGGTGGTTTTTTCGGGCAAAAGCAGCATCAGCGGACAAATTCTCGGTGCTGTTTTGATTTTTGGTGCTGTCTTTTCGGCACTCGGTTACAACGTTTTTGTAAAATACATCATACACAGATACAACTCCACAACGCTTGTTTTTTACCAAAATCTTTTTGGTTTAATAATGTTTGTTCCCTGTTTTTTCATTGTTGATTTTGCAAATTTGGGCGAAATGAAATTTACTTTTAGAGCCATTTCGGCGATACTTCAACTTTCAATTTTTGCCTCTGTGCTTGCATTTATCTTTCACTCAAAAGCGGTAAAGACGCTTGGCATAACCAAAGCAGGCGTTTTTTGCTACCTTATACCTGTTCTCACTTCGTTTGCAGCGTTTGTTATGGTCAAAGAACGCCTCACAATACTTCAATGGCTCGGTATGGCGATTGTGATTTTGGGGCTGTTTATTTCACAGATAACGAAAAAAACGTAAAGTTATTGATGTTGATTATCAGTACTTTACGCCCTTTGTGTGAATAAAAAGAACTTTTACCGTTTTTTTTAAGTGATAAAACTACATTGTTGTTGTGTTTACAGAGGTTTTTTTGGCATGTTCAATCGACTGCAAGGCAAGGTAGTTGTCCCCGTAAGTTTCAAGGTTGCTTGCCTCAGTGTCGAACTGGTCTTGGTGCGCCTCTTCTTCTAAAATGAGGTCTTCAAAAAGTTTTTTTGTTGCAGAGTCCAACGCTTCGGCGGTCTGGCGTGCAAAATTATTATAATCAATAATTGCTTGCATTTCCATTTTTTCTGCTTTAACAAGCATTTGCCTTACATCGTGAATTTTATCAACGGGGTGCGAAGGTTTCATTTCAACCTCGCCTTTAAGAAACAAAATACGCTCTGCAAGACGCTCAACGTGCATCATTTCTTGTATTGCAGTACGTTTAAAATAGGTAGATAACAGGTCATAACCCATATCATTAAGACGAAAATGGAAGTACATATACTGATGTACAGCCGCTAATTCATCATTCACAGCTCTGTTGAGCAATTCAATTGATTTGTCGCGATTAATCATAATTAAAATTTGTTTTTTTAGTTGTTTAAAAATATTGTCTGCAAAATTACAAAAATATTTTCAAAAAAAACATTCCACTTTTTTTATTTCAAAATAAAAAAGAAAATATGTCATACACTACTGTATATCAACATATTTTCTTTAAATAATGCTTGTGATTCCGGCGGGATTCGAACCCACGACCCACAGCTTAGAAGGCTGTTGCTCTATCCAGCTGAGCTACGGAACCAACTTTAAAAAATCGGACTGCAAAGGTACAACTTTTTTTTAAAAAAATCTGTTTTTTTATTAAGAATTTTTAAAATAGAAAATATATCATCTAACCAAGTGGAAAATTCATTTAAAACAGCAGTTTTTCCCTTTATCACAATGGCTGCAAAAACTCCTTTAAACATTTTTCATAAACAGCCACAGGGTTTTTGACTTGTGTAATCGGACGACCGACAACAATAAAGTCCGAGCCGAGTTTTGCAGCCATAGCAGGTGTTGTTATGCGTATTTGGTCGTCTTTTTCGCTGTTTTCCAAGCGAATGCCGGGAGTAATTGTAAGAAAATTTTTACCACAATTTTGCTTTATAATTTTCGTTTCCAATGGCGAACATACAACGCCATCAAGTCCCGCTGCGAGCGTATTTCGAGCGTAATGCAATATTGTGTCATTGATGTCTTTGTCAATTAAAAGTTCATTTTTGAGCATTTCCGCCGATGTAGAGGTTAGTTGAGTAACGGCAATAAGCAACGGACGACTGCCGTCTTTGCGTGTTAAACCCTCTTTTGCGGCGCACATCATATCAATTCCGCCGGCAGAATGCACATTTACCATATCAACATCAAATTTTGAGAGCGAAATCATCGCCTTTTTGACGGTATTTGGAATGTCATGCAGTTTTAAATCGAGAAAAATTTTAAAACCGCTCTCTTTGAGTTTTTGAATAATATAACTGCCTTCGGAATAAAAAAGTTCCATTCCGATTTTCACAAATGGCTTTCTATCAACAAATTGACTTAAAAAATCAAGCGTAATTTTAGCATTTTCAAAGTCAAGAGCAATAATAACATTTTTTTGCATTTTTTATTAATTTTGAGCAAAGATAATTATTTTTGTCGAATAAACCAAATTTTTTCTATAAATTAAAATATTTTTTACAAAAAACATTGATTTTTTCAAAAAAAAAATGTAATTTTGCGCCCGAATTTAGACAAAAGACAATAGACCGCTTCGCTGATAGATAATAGACAGATTTGCACTATTTTTAAATCTAAAATCGTAAATCGTAAATCCAAAATATATATTTTTATGACTAACATTAAAAGAGTTTATACATTCGGCAACGGACAAGCCGAAGGTAGAGCAGATATGAAAAATCTGCTCGGCGGCAAGGGTGCAAACCTTGCAGAAATGAATCTTATCGGTGTGCCTGTGCCTCCCGGTTTTACTATCACTACCGAAGTTTGTGCGGAATACACCGCAAAAGGCAAAAATGCTGTTATTGAAATTATTAAGCCCGAAGTTGAAGCCGCAATGCAAAAAGTAGGCGAAATGACAGGCGCAAAATTTGCTGACAAAGAAAATCCTTGCTTGATGTCTGTACGCTCCGGCGCAAGAGTTTCAATGCCCGGTATGATGGACACAGTTTTAAATCTCGGAATGAATGACGATGCTGTGGAAGTTATCGCAAAAAAATCGGGAAATGCCCGTTTTGCTTGGGACTCATACCGCCGTTTTGTACAAATGTACGGAGACGTGGTTTTGGGAATGAAACCGACTTCAAAAGAAGAAATTGACCCATTTGAAAAAATAATGGACGAAATGAAAGAACACAAAGGCGTTGAACTTGATACCGAACTCGGTGTTGAAGACCTCAAAGAATTGGTTGCAAAATTCAAAGCCGCTGTGAAAACACAGACAGGAAAGGACTTTCCGGATTGTCCTTGGGAACAACTTTGGGGTGCTGTATGCGCTGTTTTCGATTCGTGGATGAATGAACGCGCTATTGTTTATCGCAATATGTACAAAATTCCTGAGGAGTGGGGAACTGCTGTAAATGTTCAGGCAATGGTATTTGGAAATATGGGAAATACTTCGGCTACAGGTGTTGCGTTCAGCCGCGATGCTTCCACAGGCGAAGATATTTTTAACGGTGAATATTTGATTAATGCACAGGGCGAAGACGTTGTTGCAGGTATTCGTACTCCGCAGCAAATCACGCTTGAAGGTTCGCGCCGCTGGGCTGCACAGCAAGGTATTTCGGAAGAAGAGAGAGCAGCAAAATTCCCATCACTCGAAGAGGCAATGCCGGAATGTGCAAAACAACTTATTGAAACACAACAAAAACTTGAAGACCACGCACGCGATATGCAGGACATCGAATTTACCATTCAAGACGGTAGATTGTGGATGTTGCAAACCCGTAACGGCAAACGTACAGGTGCGGCGATGATAAGAATTGCAATGGAAATGTTGCAACAAGGCATTATTACTGAAAAAGAGGCACTTTTACGTCAGGAGCCGTCAAAACTTGACGAACTTTTGCACCCTGTTTTCACAAAAGGAGCATTGAGTGCTGCAAAAGCATTGACAAAAGGACTTCCCGCTTCTCCCGGCGCAGCAACAGGAAAAGTTGTTTTCCACGCTGACGATGCTGAAGAGTGGGTTGAACGCGGAGAAAAAGTTATTCTTTGCCGTATCGAAACATCACCTGAGGACTTGCGCGGAATGGCTGTAGCAGAAGGAATTTTGACCGCTCGCGGAGGTATGACTTCACACGCTGCAGTTGTGGCTCGCGGTATGGGTAAATGCTGCGTTTCGGCTGCAAATGGAATGATTATTGATTATAAATTAAAAACATTAACAGTTGGAGATAAAGTTTTAAAAGAGGGCGACTGGCTTTCTCTTAACGGTTCAACAGGTTTGGTTTATGCAGAAAAACTGGAAACTCAAAGTCCTGAACTCAGCGGTTATTTTGGCGATTTGATGAAACTTGCCGACAAACACGCACGTATGAAAGTGCGCACCAATGCCGACACTCCAAAAGATGCACAAGCCGCTATCGAATTTGGCGCACAGGGTATCGGACTTTGCCGCACAGAACATATGTTCTTTGAAGGAGATAAAATTATCGCTATGCGCGAAATGATTTTGGCGAATGATGAAGCAGGTCGCCGCAAAGCGTTGGCAAAACTGTTGCCATTGCAACGCGAGGACTTCAAAGGAATTTTTGAAGCAATGAACGGACTTCCTGTAACGGTTCGCTTGCTTGACCCGCCGTTGCACGAATTTGTGCCGCACGATGAAAAAGGTCAGCACGAAATGGCAGAAGTAATGGGTATTCCTTTCGCAGAAATTCACAATCGCATTGAAGGACTTTTGGAACAAAACCCAATGCTCGGACTTCGCGGTTGCCGTCTCGGAAATCTTTACCCCGAAATTACCGAAATGCAAACGCGCGCTATCATCGAAGCCGCTTTGGAACTTCAAGATAAAGGCGTAAAAGTATTGCCCGAAATTATGGTGCCGCTCACTTGTATTTTGCAC
>Ga0209628_10002735_pt1 | contig 12094 bp, 4 predicted proteins | sample TergutCu122P4_FD_187285 | JGI IMG/M metagenome (GOLD analysis project Ga0209628, IMG submission 187285) | Cubitermes ugandensis P4 segment gut microbial communities from Kakamega Forest, Kenya - Cu122 P4 (SPAdes) (version 2) | ecosystem: Host-associated > Arthropoda: Insects > Digestive system >...
CATACTCTAATCTTGAGGTGTGTCATCCCCGTTGTGTTGTCGAATAACAAGAACAAGTTAAATGGTACATATGTATATCGTCACAAACACAACTATATTCCTTGTCGTAAGTTTACTATTATGCACCCACCCCACCCCACAAACTGTAAACTCCCCACTAGCTTATCGTTAAGTGCTTCATGTACAACCTGAAGATGGCCAACATTGATGGCCGAAACATGTAGTTGTGCCTTAGTAATAGTAAACGTACTATAAGGAATATAGTTGTGTTTGTGACGATATACATATGTACCATTTAACTTGTTCTTGACATACTCTAATTTTTAACCTGTTTGTGCATATTATGAACACATAACGTAATAATAGTAATAATAATAATAATAATAATAATAAGTTAAGAAATAAAATGTTTAAAACGAAGAAGTTATGACGGTGTATATTTAAGACACGTTTAAAAAATCAAACAATTGGAGGTTTACAAATTATAACGTTGCGAATGCTTATCAAAACGTGGCTGTAAGGTTCAGAAGTTCGTAAGACCAACCCATATCAGGTTTGCACTGTCTGATACATAGGTCTAATATTGATACAGGGCTGTAATAAAATGGAACATATGTAGATTCTGAAGGAAATAAAATTATAAGAATCCCTAATGCACATGCTTGCAGTACGGTGTTCTTATAATTGAATCCACTTCACATTCATATTTCAATGCGCCTCTTAACAGTTTTAAAGCAATGTAGCCAAATTAAATGTTAATCACATTACTCCTGTGTCATGTAATATAAGCATAAGGCAAATTCGGCGAGTCAAACTAATTGACATCTTTTGAATAACTGTTGAATTACAACGTACGTCCCGCGAGGCCCTCATGATTGTGGTCATTTCAAACTAGATCCACTCAATCTCTGTTACAAAAAAATAGCTAGCAAACTCTGAAACACGTGATGCAAAACTATTGCCATTAGTCAAATCTAACCTATAACACCAGCGCACTGACCTCATTGCAATGTTGTAAAATAACAGCATCGCGAATTAAAAAAACACGCACGTGTTCGTCCGAAAAGCGTTATCTCCAAACAGCTTAACTGTGTAGTTCCTTGTTCTTCTACAACAAACTGATCAGTAGGCTACAACAGACCAGGAATGGTCAAGTACCAAATCAGTGTCACAGGCAGTGTTGATTGTGGTTGTTAAGTTTCCCCTATATATAATGTAAACATAGAGCAGGGGTGCACAAATCCCGGGCGCCAAGTCACAGTGAAGAATAACTGTTTCACGGTGACGCCTAATATTCGTGCGTACTCCGTACGGAACCTGCTTCATGTCAGCCGCTGACGCGTAGAAATTTTAGGTGGCTCCTGGATTTTTTAAAAACTGGTGCACCCCTGTATGCGAGAATACCCTAATATCGAATTTGTTCCTCTTCAACAGACAAGTTTGTTGACAAACTCAAACTGCCGCATTTACCCATCCAAAACATTCGACAAGCTTCATGGAAATTAATTTCTGTTTTAGTACTTTGTCAATACGCAAATCGATCAACTCATCTTATGCCTTTTCGACATGAAAGCCGAAAGCAAAGATCAACAGGTCGATGCCACTTTCTACCTTCTTGAAATTGCTGAATCTATGACAGAAACTCTCATGCTATGAACACCACGGTCCTTACGGGCTGCTCTAGAGCACGCGTTAAAAAAGAAGCTATTAATACAAATATATTGTTTGATATTTGTTGAAAAGGTTAAAACAAATTAATATCCACATTAAACGAGTACGCATATTTTCTGAAATACCCGCGGGGGCCGGATCTGGCCTGCGGGCCGTAGTGTCTCATCCCAGTAATAGAAGATATCAGTAAATTTACAGACGATTATTATAGCCCAGTGTTTAGCTTCTCATTGAATATTTTAACTGCAATATCAGGCTTCAATCTGATCTCTCGCTGGAAAAGCACATCAATCATCCCAGCAGCCGGCAACCTGCGGTCCATCACAGAACCAATGGAAAGATTTTCACGAAATCCGGCATGAACGTGCCACAACTAATGAACGCTACAACACCATATTTTCTAACTTCCTCCAATCAGTAATAACAACATGGAGGAAGAGAGAAATTGCGAGGTGGGAGTGTCATTAGCACCGTTTACATTTCTACCATGAAATGACGCAAGCTATGGTAACATGCCCTGCAAAATACGCAACATTTGTGTCAAATTTTATGTTTTGTTGACCGTGCATCCCGATATATCTGTGTGATAAAAACCAACTTGATGCACTATTTATCCTCAGTATATTTCGTCAGTCAACCTCTACATGTTTCGGGCATATTTGTAGTCCATCATCAGGAGTTATACTGTAAATATACAACAATTGATGTGTGTTGTGCTTTTCAGTTGACTGTCTGTTGGCCGGGCCAACAGACAAAACACAACACGTACATAAAGTTGGTTTTTATTACATAGATTTGTGTCAAATGTAACACAACAATACGGCGGTCGTGAGAAAATTTTCTTTAGCTCTTAATTAATGACGATAACTAACAAACCATTAGAGCAACACGTGACAATTGATACGGACACAGATCCTCTGACAACAATACAAACCTGTTCAACAATTAAACCCATGGCGACGATACAGAACTCTGACACATTTAATACAGGCTATACAACACCTGTATCCAGTAAATGATTCTTAAAAAAAAATTATAACAACAATAAGGTTACTCACATATAGGCACAGAACTCAATCTACGCCACAGAAAAATAAAATTTAAATTCTGCCCCAAACGCCTTGATTAGTTTACTGTTGTGACATTAATTTCTCAGGTTTCACAAATTATTTTCTACATTTCAATAAGCATTAAGTTTCAGTTAAGTGTCGCCTACAATCAATATTGCACCGTTCTGGAATCATCTCATTTACTTGTCCATTTATCCGTGGTTTTATGCCGTACTAAAGACAAAAAGAGTGCAGAATTTAATTCATTACTGCCTTACATGACGTGACTACTGCAGAAGGGGAAGAACGTTACAAAGGCCGAATATTTAAAGGACAGTAGGCAAATAAATTCTAGTTGCGTAGGCTGCTACACCGTGTAGGAGGAACACTCGTCCTGAATGCCCGAAAAATAAGATGAAAGACAACTTCTTCACTTATGATAAAAATACACAAAGAAGACACTGTAAGTTCTTTAAGGAGTGAAAAGTAAAGTGTCATTATGAAACAAGGAACAGTACGACTGTTTTACTGGTCAGTTCAGTGATAAAAATCAAATCACTGAAATACTATTTATGCCCGCAACAAAACATGCTTCAAAGACAATGCAATCAAACCAAAACTGCAGTCCAAGTCAGTTACACTGTGGCTGCAAGGAGTCCTCTCATTTTTTAAATAATTACAGTATTAAACATTTCCAAATAAAAAAATCTGACATATTTATTCAAGCTACATAGAACACATTTCAGCATTGATAATTTACTCTGTTCATGTATTTTACCCATAAGGCAGGTTTTGTCCAAAATGATCGAAATTGCATCCCCTTACAATACTTTAAATCTAGGACCCAACTGTAATTTTACACTCTTAGAAAACCCAAAACAATAAAAAGAACTGAGCAATGGCTACATATGTTCGAAACAACAATCTGCACACACTTCCGGGCCCTGGATTTAAAAAAGGCATTACTGCCACTTCTGCCTAAGGGTTCTCATATATGCTATTTTGGTATTATCAATGTTGGTAAATAAAAAGTATGAGGGTCAAGTGGCCTTCAACGGCATGTAATTCACACTAAGTACCATGAACATGCATCCACTGGTTCAGAAGAAATTGAGGGATGCAAATGTCTACATACAGACATGATAACACCTTCAATGTAAATGAGGCAGTTTACTGAAGAGTTGAGGCTTACACCATGTAATGGCAGCTAGACCATACACAATACTTGCCACGAGCTTTCAAACGTGCGGTCATTCATTATTCGATCATAATTGCGGAAGCCATATTAAACTGATGCAATGACAAAGCACTATCAAAAATGGAAGGGAAAAATACTTCAACTTTACAAAAATCAACAGTAAATCGCAACGCCCCTAAACCACGTGATACACAGATATCGAAGAGATGCTATGAGCAGCCACAATTATGCCACAGCCAATACCAGAGCACGCTTTCAGCATCTAACAACTGCCAAATGAAGACTGATCAAATAAAATATTTACATGCACAGATAAGCCAAAATGTTTCCCAGTAAGTTATTCTCTCTCTTGGGATGTGCAAGTGGATTCCAAAAGGCATATCAAAGGGCACACGCAACTGACAAAGTCAAATCATCAACAATACAGAACAGAATATATGCTTATGAGAGACTTTCACCACAACATAAGCACGTCAATATCACGGATACAAATATCATTTTAGGTATCTGTCTTTAGCAACAACGGCCACCTCAGCGAACCAGTTCAGATTCCTTCTGTTTGCGACCTCATACATAAATATGAGAACATACAAAATTATAACTGTAACACACAGCATCACAGTCGAGTGAGTAGCACTCCTGCTTCGCATCACCTCCCAGCGCAGAGACCTGCTATCATTGCTGAGGTTTTTCAAGACCTCCTCGGCCACCCCAGGGAACGCCTGTGCAGTAACTTCAATTAGGCCACAACTGCTTAATTGCACAATGCATCAAACTATCATTCAGCAATCATCTTATTATTCTACCACATATAACATGAGATACTGTAGATTGCGTCGTCGTGATGGGAAACACTTTCCTCCTTTTATGGAATATGAAGGCTCAAAAGCACGTTCAAGACAGCCAAGCATTGATCTTTAACCTAAGATAGTTCTATCATGCCCGCTTCTTCGTATACTGTTTTTCTAGGCTTCACTTTAAAACTATATTTCTAGATATGCCGATGCCCCAGAAATGATACCCTTCCTTCAAGTCAGAGACCAAAATTTTGTATGCATTTCTCATTCCTTCAGGCATACTAAATGTCCATCACATCTCATTGTTTTTTTACCACCATGTCAATATTGGATGAACAGTACAAATAAAGGTTCTTTATTATTTAGATTTTGTGGGCCGGGATAGTGTAGTTGGTATAGTGACTCGCTATGGGCTGAACGGTCAGGGGATCGAATCCCAGTGGGGAAGAGATTTTCCACACCCATCCAGACTGCTCCTGGGGCTCACCCAGCTTCCTATGCAATGAGTACCAGGTCTTCCAGGGGGTACAGTGGCTGGGGCGTGGCGTTGGCCACCCACCCCAATCTAGTGCCAAGGTTAAAGAAAGAGAAGAGAAATTCAAGTATGCCCACCATACTTCCTCCATAAGTATTCCAGATACTTATCCAAAAGCAAACTCACTATTTAGATGTCTGTATTAATTTTGTCTAAGTCATATTTGTCAGTCATACAGTCAATCATGCACTACTGTTATGTTTAGATTGTCAAATATTTCTCAGGCCTCACATCTCACTTTAAAGAGAACATTGTTAGAGTTGTTTTTAGTCCAGAAATTCTTTCATCAGCTTGAACTCATACTTCAGAGACAGTAAAATTGGCCTCATTTGCTTATAACACAGTTAACTGTTTCTTTCGCCTCAACTTGCACCTCACAGAGAACAGTCTGTATCAATTAAAAGATCAAGCACATAAAGGTACAAAGGCTTTCATGTAAAGTGTCTGTCATTTTATCCAATTTTAACCAAAATCAGAATGTGTCAACAAACTTTAGTAACTCACAAATATGAAACTTCACAAAAATCCATCCTGTGGGAGTTGTGCTGTTTCATGCAGGCAGACAATGAATGGACAAACTTTCCATATTTCCCGGCCCATAAGACGCACTTTTTTCCCCGGAAAATGTGACCTAAATTCGAACTGTGTCTTATGCGCCGAGGGTAAGTATTATTTCCAAACTTATAAATACCCCTACACCTATTATACAACATCTTTATCATGAGATAGTGAAATTTGCTTCCAAATCATGAGATCTGGCATCACTGCTTGTGAACGGCTTACTTTCTTATCCAGGGATTTACCCTACTGTATACATTGCATCACATGTGATTCCGGGTATTTACGCTGCTGCAGTAGCAAAGTGTAGTCAAGTGTAATTCAAGTGCATTACATGTTCCTTAAAGTATGTCTGTTTTGTGTGTATTTACATTTTTACAAATAGTGATTAAAGAGTTAAATTTAAAGTTTGAAATCAAAGAAAACCCTAATGGGATCAAAAGAGAGATGATTATCTTTACAGTATTGCATTTAAAATTGAAGTCGTGAATTACGCTGGAAAAAACATGGAAACCGGGCAGCTGAAAGGCATTTTGGCTCACCTCTGACAGAGAAGATGATACGAGAATGGAGGAAGCAAAGGAAAGATTTAATCAAAGCAGATAAGAGTAAAAAAACTTTACATTCATGTGAGCCTAAATGGCCAAAACTTGAAGAATATGTTAAGAACTGGATAATAGATCACAGGAAGAATGGAAATGCTGTTTCAACGAAAATGATTTTAATTGAAGCGAGAAGACTAGCCATTGAAATGTCTATTATTGATTTTGCTGGAACAACTTCGTGGTGCGAAAGATTTAAGAGAAGAAATGGCCTGTGTATGCGTACTAAAACTACAATAGCGCAAAAACTGCCCCGTGAGTAGAAAGAAAGATTATACAATTCCATAAATATGCCATAAACATGGAAGGAAGCTGTGTTTTGAGATAGGACAATTAGGAAACCTGGATGAGGCACCTTTGACGTTTGATGTTCCATCGAATAAAACAGTGGATGTTAAAGTTGCTAAGACAATTATGATAAAGACTTCTGGTAATGATGAGACGCGTTACACTGTTGTTCTTGCATGCTGTACTGATGGCACAAAGCTTCCAACTTTATTAATCTTTGAAAGAAAAACGCTGCCTGAAGATGTAATTCCACATGGGATTTACGTTCATGTTCTTTCTAAAGGATGGATGGATGGAGAAGGAATGAAGCTGTGGTTAGAGAAAGTGTAGTCCAAGCGTCCAGATGGTCTTCTTAAAAAAAAAAAATCTTTAATAGTTTGCGATCAGTTCAAGGCACATGTAACAGAATCAACAAAAAGGCTTGCCACTAAACTGAAGACGCATCTTGCAGTGATTCCTGGTGGATTAACTAGTCAATTACAGCCTCTGGATATTTCAGTTAATAAACCATTCAAGGGATTTATGCATGAGGAATGGGCAAAGTGGAATGAGGCACCAACTCATCACGTTACACCGGCAGGAAGAGTGAAATGGCCTTTGATTTCTAATTTTTGTGAGTGGGTGAAAAATTCTTGGCAACGAGTTAAAAGTGAGACTATTGTAAAGTCTTTCATAAAATGTGGCATTAGCAATGCACTAGAAGGAAGTGAAGATGACATTTTATATGAACAAAGTAATTCGAGTGAAAACAACCATGAAGATGATTTTAGTGGCTGTGATGACGATTTTCTGGGCTTCTATGATGAATAAATTATATTATGGTTGCTAATTTCTGTATGTAACAATCCTGTTTTCTTCCACTAAATTACTAAAATTAAAACATATTCATCATTATTTTTTTCTAGAATTTCTAACGAAAAAATCACGGTGCATTTTATGGGCTGGGAAACACAGTATATGGCAAGGTTAATAGTCACCTTTTGTGGCTGCTTTGTTAACATTCCTAAAAATGCTTAAAATACAAGTTATACTTCTTAAAGGCATCTACATCCACACCATGTGCAATAAGATTCTTATGGGAAAACTTAAATAAATTGCAGGTTACATCAGTCAAATTAAATTTAACTGAGACATTTTGGTGACTATTCATAATAGAGATTTTCATCAAGATGACTTCAGACTTTTCAGAGATGAAACATGCAAACAAAAATACAAAATTTCACTGAATTTTAATGACATGTATAATGAAACTGTTAAATGGAGATTTAGAGTTATACAGGACAACCCTAATTGTGCAAAAACTGCTTGCAGATTCAAATACATGCCAGTGCCAATAACACCACTTCTATGTGAAAAGCCATAGAATACTAACACCAACCAACAATCTCTAGGACAACAGGTGATGAGATGCAGAACACATGCATGAATGAAGCAAGATTTAAGAATGCAATGAAAGGTGCACAAGTTAGCTAGACAGCATCTTCAGAAACACATGCCTTGTATAACCATGAAACACATAAACATGATGTGATCTGCACACTACGGACTGGTACACAGAGGGCAAAGACTCTTTTCTTGGCAATCCTCCACACCAATATCAGAACAGAGCGCTTTACTGCGGCAAAAATGTCACTAAACTGCATAAGAGCAGTCACAGGGTTTTAAACCATATGTAGGTTTAAAACCCTGTGACTGCTCTTATATGATGCATTAGTAGTGATCACATATAAGGCTGATGACTAAACCAAATGGTTTCTGACCACCACCACAAACTGTCGCTCACGTGTTTCCTGTTGTTTTTCAGTTTATTGTATGGCACATTTCAACTACACAGGTTAGTGACAGGATGACTGGGAATGACTGTGAAGGATGTTGAAGCAACTTGGCTTTCTGTGCACACATGGGACCAGAGGCTAACGTTCCTTCTGCTCACTTTTGGTTGAAACAATGAACGGCAACATCCACCTCTTAGTATGAAGACATCATACTTTTCCAGACAAGAAGGTGCAGCACCCTGCTTATAGTTCCTTACAAATTTCATTAACTGCATTTTGTCGTTGTTTAGGCCACATATGGTTTTCATCCCTGCCCCATGTGGCTTCTGTTTTAGCCACTACAGTTTTCTTACATTTTGTAACCACTTGGCTATGTACAATTTATGCATGATTTTAAAACCTATGTTTAACAGATCATGTCATAAATATAACAGTCATACGACACTGTTGGCAATTGCATTTATATACACACAAATATTTAGAAAAGCTATACATCCAAAAGCTATCAAACAGACAACATACATTTTATTGCTCGAACAAGAGGTGCAAGAAAGGTCCCTACCAGCCTGGCCCCCTTTGAACTGAAACCTAGCCCTTAATGTGACAACCATTTACTTCCCCATTGTGCCAGCTCTCTGAATTGGAAATATCATGAATAAATGCACTTAAAGTCGCCAGAAAATTAAAAAATAATGGGCCTACCTGGAATTTCTACTACAAAAGAATTAAAAAAAACACATTCTCCTATAATCCCACTTAAAATTCTCTAAGCCAACAGCTAGTTAGTAACTACAGGTCTACAATTTGGTTATGGTGATTTTTTTTAAAATTATTATTTGGTGGGGGAAGGGGGCCACAGCCAGCAGTCCCCCCTTCAAGGGCACACTTGCTTTCACTTATCTAAGGCACAGTACACTGCAACAGAAATTACTGAAAGAAACTAATATTTGTAACATATCAATAACCTGTAGCATACCCTATCAGCTACATCACAATCATAGAATTACCACCACATACCATAACCCATACTGACCATTAATCATATTTTTTTGGACCTTCCCATACTACCCTCACCATCCACCCCGCTACATAGGTAAGAGTAATGTAACTAATAAAAGTGAATGAAATTTCATTGTTTTTGACAAGCACAGAAGAAAATCCAGTACTCCTCTGCAAAAAGCCAAAAGGTTTTGATGTCTGTGGTCATAACAGCAGTGATTATGAAGGTAACTACATTCTGCAATGTGCTGAAATGTAGTTGTCTACCTTCAATATGGAAGCAACAGGTTCCTTTAAAATTCAGGAACCTACTGACCAAACTCACATGGCATCACATCCCACATGATAGTAACTTTCAGCCAAAATGTTAATGACTGGACTTAACATACATTCAATATAAATAATTCTGTGTATATAAATACTTACCCGCAATCACCTTTTCTTCCTTCACTTCAGTTTTCACACGAGTTACAGGTCCTGTAACCAACTTCCGTCTCTTTGTCATTACAGACAAATGTTACTCCTGCAACAAAAATCAATATGTATGAAATAATTATTTCCTGACAGTATTAGAATGTTCCCTCTGCCAACAACCTTTACTCAATAATCAATCAGATCTCCTGAGGCGCATAATGATGCATATCAGCCTAGGATTCCTGATAGTGTACTAAGCTGTACATGAGATTTACAGCACATTTAGTTTTAGTCCTATCACACACTATTCTACACTGACCAGCACAACTACAGACATAATGAACTCTCAAATAACATGCCATCCACTGCACTTTATATTAACAAAAACTGCAATAAAAATTTGGTCTCAGAATATATTTATGCTAAGCTTGGCACCAAATCTAGCATATTTTGCATTCAAAGGGCACTACAGATGTTTTACTATTACTGCAAATACCTGTATAAATGTATTCTATAATATACATTTGAATGGTTCACTCAAATTTGAAAAAAAGTTCCTTCTGAATAATTTTGCCTCCACACACTAATTCCCCATTTAATAAATTTTCAGTCTGGCAAATATATATAAAACCTCCTAAAGACCCCTAATTATAATTAAACAAGGTACGTAATTACAGAATGTAACTTTATGAGAAAGGAATATCTTCTAAACAAATGTGTTCCACATGATGTGTGCCAAAAATTTAAATTCTTTTACATACACCAAGAGGCACAAACAAATCAGAACCATAACAGCATAAAAAAAGATAGTCTCAGAATACACTTACTGGCCAGTTTTAATATGCAGAGAACCTTATCCTCACAGTTCCAACCTTATTTAAAGCTGCCTTTGATTCAGATTCCTCACACTCTAATCAAACCTTGCAATGGAAACAGACTTAGTACAATAACACAATCATTAATAAATGAATACAATCTGAATAAGAAGCAACCACATACACAAGATATGAAGTTCTCATGGCAATGTGGTTCAGGATTCAAGTTTTCTATTATCTCACATTGTGCCATAGGGTGAGTGGTTCCCAGCATCCTGCCACTTGACAAGACACTGTCTGGGAGAGTTTGGAACACAGCCCTGCGATCAGAACAATAAAGTTGGGAAGCATACAAAAGAGCGTTGCAGCTATCACCAAGCTTGTTCCTGAATACATATTACTGATGCTTAAGAGCCCAAATACAAACGTTAAGTAAAATAAATTACACGAGATTATCCTAACATTTCAACAAATTCAAACAAGCTGAAGAAATATAAAACTTGGTCCAAATACTGAAATATGTAGGCAAGTCCTCTGGCAAATAGTGCAATTATACCAAATTATCATGGTTGCTGTACTGTAAACATACATAACAAAGGTGAATAAATTGTACAGTATAAGTCAGCAGCAATACTATGACATCAAAACCGCTTTCATTTCACTCTGGAAGTAAGGTACTTTCACAACATCATGTCCAAGCTTGCAATTGTCTCTAAAGGCAATATTTTAATGCACCATGAATAACAACCTCTAATACCCCATCCTCATGTCAAGGTAGGTAACAACAGCACACATGCAACCTTCAATGAATCTCACAAGGCTACAGTATGTGGTGACCCAAGGTCAACAACTCTTCTAGTATTTTGACCAAGTTACTTCTTAATCTGATCACAGAGTAAAGTAGGTTCTTCTGTGGCATACAAGGCTCCAACTTCATAATCACAGAAAAATAATTATGTCTCTTAAATAACGCATAAGAAATCAAGAGATATGTCATCTGAGGGTTGATGCACACTCAGTGCTGCACTAATTGGTCTAAAGGTCATTCAATGTGGATTAATAGAAAAACAATTCCCTTAAAATCAGTGTAAATTTGATATTTATAACAATCTGTCTTCAGCACCACTCACAGTACAGCCGAAACTGTCTTGGATAGCAAAATGTAAGACCTGACAAAACATATTCGTATGGATTTAACCCAGATTAAAGTAAGTATTTTTGCTGTATGGTGAATACATATACAAAGAAATGTTTGAGGAATAAATAACAATATTCTTACGCAATTCTAAGTGCATTAAAAACTAATTAGATTGGCCACAATTCAAGTGTACTAACTAAACGTTCTTCCTTTTCAGTGACACAATTAAGTATGATTCCGGGCAATGATGCGAAG
>Ga0209628_10002736_pt1 | contig 12093 bp, 7 predicted proteins | sample TergutCu122P4_FD_187285 | JGI IMG/M metagenome (GOLD analysis project Ga0209628, IMG submission 187285) | Cubitermes ugandensis P4 segment gut microbial communities from Kakamega Forest, Kenya - Cu122 P4 (SPAdes) (version 2) | ecosystem: Host-associated > Arthropoda: Insects > Digestive system >...
GGCAACTTCTTCTGTACAGCTGTTTTGCGTGAACTCGACACACTAGGCGGTACCACCAACAAGAATCTCTGCTTCCTTCCCATCTTCTTTCAGAAACTGGTCGCTACATACTTCTTCAGTTTTCTTTTTATGTACACGAGAATTTTACAAGAACGTATTCTTAAACGCGCGCAATGCAGAAGATTAAAGCAGAAGGTTGATTTCTTAGTGGTGCTGCGAACCTTACAGCTCTTTACATGTTCTGTGCTTTCAGTATAACAAGAGACAAACTAATGGCCAAATGTCCGGATGTTTCATCTCCAGAAAAAAGCACATAATTGTAAATTAAGAGCAACACGTCAACACTGACGTTCGAAAAGCCAATCAAATCTCGGTTTGTATTATTACGAGTCCATGTATTACTGCCTAGCTACTGGATTCTTTCCTTTTTTTAGGGCTTGAAAGCGAACAAAGAACCGGAAAAATCAATCTATTGCTTTTACGCATTAATCTTTCGCTTTTCACTGAGATTTGCAAGGACTGGAGTACAGGGTGAGGCAAAATATTTCGTTTCGTTTCAGAGACTGAAACGACATTACTGCTGCTTCCCTACCTTTTTGCCTTCGGGGTTTAATAATATGACCAGCCGAAAGGCATGGAAGAGGGTTGCTTCAGGGTCGGTGGCTGCGTCATCCAGAAGCAGGGAGACGGAACGTTTCGGATGTATTCGAGGCAAATTTTAGTTTAGAAGCAGATGATTAAAACCTGTATCTATTTTAATATCATACACGGGCATTAATTACTACGTTTAAAATAAATCGTACTCAGAAGTGCTAATACAGACCAGCGTTCTGCTTCATGGAGGCAGAATATCGGCAACAAACAAGCGCTGTTTAACAAGTCCGTGAATGAGAACATGCTGCGAACCAGTAATGTACCTACCATAACTTCGTTCAAGCAGTAAAGCTTTTGACTTACATTTCGTTGCTGCACGGTTCGAGTCTCGGCCGAGACATCGACTATTCAGAGGTTTCTGCGGTCTTCCTCGTTTCCTCCAGACAAATACTGGAATAATAATCTTAATAGGCCACGACCGCCTTCGTCCACACCCATTTCAGTCATTATCTAGTTGGAGCAACCGACAGACTCATTAAATGTACAGGATTGGTCGCTAATTTTAAGTCTGTCAGAAAAGTAGGCCTCCATATGCAATAAGCACAAATGGCACAAGAAGATTTTAAACAGCCGTCCATAACATTTTCAGGAACTACGAACTCTCCAAAGAAGGTAATTCTAGTGGAGTCTCGTTTCTACGAGTATATTATACACGGAGTTCAGATGACTACCGAAATCAGAGATACGGAGAACTCAATAGCTTATACAGAGGTGCTGATAAATCCTTAGCCTGACCAGGAAGGAAACAAGCTACAGCGACAGAAGATTTTGATGTTATTATATCCTATTTATTAACATAATTGGAGGAATGTTATTACTGTTTATATATATAACAAGACTAGCATCAAAAGAAATATTCTCACCTTCAAACAAAATACATCGGAAGCAGGTCAGACTAAGGATTTATCAGCACTCCGGTATTTCAGCATGTGTAATGCACTTACCTCATGTTAGAGTATGTGTTGCAAATGACCTCCTTTATCTGTCAGACATGACTGATTTCGACGGAAATAAAACCCTGGAAAAGCGTATTCTAAATTTCACACGACACTTTTTATGCGATTTTGTCTGTACTGGTTTCCACAATAAAAATCTTCTCTTCTGAACTATACAATATACTCAAGAACGAAAGAAACATATCAGAAACTTCTAGACATGAACTTCAGTCGGTATCTCAATAATCTGTTGAACGGGATAAGTCAGACTTGTCTCAGAGTTGGACGTCACTTCCAGCAGCTACCCTAATATGCGGTACGTTATATATTACGTCACTATGTGAGGAAATGTAAGGCTTAAGGGTGCCGTGAACCTGTGTTCGGTATTCAGTCGATCTCCCTGTATATTCAGGCTCAGCAAAGTATACGGGGTACGTATATGTGTATAAATGGAACTACCTCTACACGTTCCACACAACTGAGAATGTATTAAAACAAAAAGAATCGGCATACTTGAAACAATCCAACTGAATTTAAAAGCGTCTGAACATGCAACACCACATGTCAATCGAGCTACGGCTTACTGACAGGAACGTTAAACCCTGTTAATAGTCGGCGACTCAGACAGAGAACGTACAGAGCAAGTGAAATAACAACAGTAATGGAATATGAGACAGACACGGAGAGGAACATTTTGCATCGCTGAGTTCAAGCTACACCGTCGATTGTAGAATCTCTTACTGATGCGTGAACTGATTTCCTATAAATCCATGATTTAGCTCCAGCTACTCCCATACAGCCTTGTTCATTACACTATATTCGTTCATTTTAGTACCAGCAATATCCGAGATAGTTTTACTTTTACTGGTGTGCTTTAGTTTATTAATTTTAGCCCAGCAGGTTACGTTACATTACTTCACGTACCCTTACTTCTGATTTTCTAGTAGCATTTATGCACGTGTAATTCCCCAAGGCAGTACATTTCAAACTGAGAAAACATTTCTGTATCCTATTTTTGCCTTTTCTAGAGAGAAGAAATTCAGTGAAGAGAAGCTAACCCTTCTACGAGAAGCACAGCCCTTTACAGGGCAGCGTTAATTATGTTGCCTGCTGATCTTCACGTTAAGGTACATTGCAGCTCGTCCGCAGAGCCTGTTTGATCTTGAAACACAGCGCCTTTTTCCCCCAAACGTCACTAGTCAGCTAATCTTGGTAATTAAGTTGTGACACGTTCTGCTAAAAGTAAGATACTATTAAAATAATTTCACAATTAAATCGCATTTTCTTTAAAATGCAAAAATAAACTTTCTGCGAGGCCTGCACTCTTACTGAGAGACTTCTCTATATGCAGACTCGATTTACACATTGTGTATAATGGTATTTACAAATTATCCAAACTGTTTTTTTTGTTTACAAATTGTTTTAGTTTTACCCTCTGACTCCTGTTTTTCGTCTGTTGGTTAAGAATCCACGATAAAGTGAGTTGGTCATTACAAGTAGGCCTAAAGAAAATTTATTAGGAATTACCTTAAAATATAAACAGGCTTAATGCGTGGAAAAGTATCCACATTGTGATTAGCAACACCTCAAATTGCGAAGAGCAGTTAAATACTTTTACGTTATTTGAACCGTGCAGTGTGATACACCTACGTCATAAGAACCAAAAAGTTCACACTTTTTACATCAATGTTTTAATTTTAGTGTCTTCGACATGTTTCGAACATGCCATCGCCCGGAGTGCTTATATGGATGCGTGACAGAAATACCATATACAAGTCTTCCTGAGGATGGAAATTTGGATGTTCGAAACATTTGGAAGACACTAAAATTAAATTAAAACATTAACGTAAAAAATGTGCATTTTGTTGCTTCTTCTTACATAGCTAAATAACATTAAAGATTCTGGTCCTACTATCAACAGTTTCCTAATAATATATTCCTTAGCTTACATTTGTTACTTCAATTGAGCTGCCCCAAGTAAAGCGTCCACCTCATTCGAATCTCAGGAAACAAGCAGCGCATCAACAAATGTATCATTTTTGTTTTATTCTTCATCGTGAAATAACATTAGTGCAGCGCGCCTACAGAATATACGTACAGCAGGCGAAACACATTAAACACAGGAAACTTGCAAATCACTGCTCGTAAATTAAATTTACTGATTAAAACTAAATAAGAGCAATAAAATCAAATAAATACAAAATATGAATAAACAAAATTACATAAGAGTAAAATAGGGAAGATACATTGAAAGGGGTGGTGAGTAACAGAGAAAGGGGAGGAAAGGGGAGGGAAGGGGAGGGAAGGGAAACCCCCTAAAACAGACGCTTGTAAAGGTCATGAAAATGAACACTTTTCAGACGGCCCGAATAAGGACCAGATTTAGAGACGCCAAATAGCAGTTTATCCTTAGGAGGCGCCCTGCTTTCGTTCAGGGAGTAAACTAGATGTTTCCGCGACTTTGTCAGACAGCAACTGTCTTTCCTGTTCATGCTGTGGGGGCGGAGCTCAATCTCTATTTCTTCCTTCACGATGCGGTCCATGTATCTGGGCGTCGTGCAGTTGGACGCAGTGTCCTAGGTTGATGCTGTGTTCCGCCACGCCTGACTTACCGGATGACAGAGACGGATATTCCTTCACCCTGGCCTATCCAGTGTAGACCTGACCAAACTCGCAGGGGATGTCCACGCCTAGTGCCAAAACATGCAAAAGACAATTGGCTTACTCTGGCCAGAGTCCCATCCTCGAGTGTCCTGCATCACTGGCCGATTTACTTGCGTGACTTATTTTCGTACCTTGAAGATGGAAGCAGCAAGTTCTTTCGGAACATCTAAGCATAACTATTTTGTTACACAACGTCTCATGTCTGAAGAGGATACTCTCATGTTCATCGCAGTAAGAGCCTCAAAATATTGCAGAGAAAGTGGTTCTTGCATCTTCTTCGTATTATATTGTGTTTAAATGGAAACTTAGTACAAGCCATGAATGAGAACGAAATTGGATTTTTTATATTTAAAGAACAAATTTTCGAGAATATGTAAATCGAAAGCCAGGAAGATTATTTGGGTCAGCCCACGTATTAGAAACCTTCAGCACTAAGGAACATAAGAGACCACATTATACTCGATGGAACAACGCGACTAGAAACACTAAAATGACGTAACGCCAATTTTCTGAGTAATATTACAACGAACACATAACGTGATAATGTCAAAGACATGCTGGTTGCTTTCAGACATACGGCTATAATATATCCTTAACCCTTAACCTGCCAACGACGACTATAGTCGCTCAGCCATTTAATGTTATTAAATGGCAATGTTATTAAATGGCAACTGAAATTTAATCCGGCAGCCTAAGGGTTAAGACACATTTCGCATTTACAAATTTCCCACAGTAACGTGAACAATTGCAGCTGACGAAAGATTACGTCAAGAAAACTCACTTATAAAAAGTTCTCAAACGGAAAGTTAGATCCCAGTACGATGGCCTACTACTGCTGGACATTGATCAGAGAAGACCCATATATCAGTTAAAAGGCGAAAAATAATAAAAGCAATCTGAATTTCATTCGATACAGTATTAATTACAATAAGTTTTTAGTCGCCTGTAAATTCTTCATTTCCTTTCCCCTAAGAATTGGAGGCGAAATAAAAACTGTCTAGCTCACTACACTCAGACTTAGAACACTTAATTACAAGTACGTACTGTCTGTACAGAAGGAACAAACTGCTGGTTTGATTGTGAACTGGCTCGGCTTGTTGAATAACAGGGCTCACTTGAAATGGCGCTAAGTGAAATTTGAACGTTAAAGCGTTCTTACCCGGTTTTGGCGAAGTTGGTGAAGAAGTTGAGAACCGCCTCTGCAACACCCATATCTTGGCGACTGTAGTTCTGCGGGAAGAAGGGCTGTCCACCGACCAGAGGCAGCCCAAGTATGTAAGTGACGTCCTCCCCTCGCACGCTGCCCAGCCTCTAAACCACAAGAAGTCTGTAATTAATAGTGCAAAACCCAACCAAGAAGAGGGGGTGATTTAAGGCTGGTGGCTAGAAACTTCACGCAGAGTGAGAACGACAGTACATCGAATAAATGGGCTGCGAACAGAAGGGGAATCCTGTGGCTACTGGAAATTCGTTTTGAAAATTACACAAAATTCCATCTTGTATTGGCAACTTCAAGAATATTTGTAAATCCACCACCGCAAATATAATTTCCTTATACGGAAAAGTTCACAGAATCAACATATACGGTGAGTTTGTGTCTGTCTGTCCATCCGTCCGCCAATTGTTCACATGCTAAATATATATATATGTACGTCTCTCCGAAACTACTTAAGAGAATTTATATTAAATTCGGTTTTCGGGGTCCACACTTAAACATTTCTCGGATCCTACCGATAAAATTTAGCTTCTGTTTAAAATAAACACAGATTTTTAGAACCCGATCACTGTAGAGTACATGGCTGCATGAAATTAAACTCGATCTATTAAGAAATGCTTATTTTTGTGTCGAAAAGTTGTGACGAAAGCAAAGGTTCGTTTGCAAGATGTTGTGAGGCAAAACGGTGGTCACATTGAACATGTTCTTCATTAGGAACAATTTTCCAGCCTATGAGGATTAATTCTGTACCAGATATCAAATGTTTTTGTAATAATAAAAATGTGTTACGTGAACAATCAATGGTATGACATTTCGTGCGCCATCCTGTATATTTAACGTAACAAGTTACTCCATGCATCAAAGTCCTTCTTGAAATGCGAATTTCTTCAGCTTGTCAAGAAATTCCTCACTTCTTAAGAGGCCAGATTATTAATGAGTTTGTTCCCAGGAACTCATCACTGGTTTCTATCAACAGGTGAACGAACCAGCTAGACACAACCTCAAACGCTAAACTTTAATATTACCATATTATTTACGACAAAGTATTCTAATTGGTCTGCTCCGTTTATTGGACCAGACAAAAATGTGCATAAAAATCCCACGTCTTCCATGCTGAAAAATATAGCAACCTTTCACATAATCCTTTATTTTATCATCTTGTTCCCAGCTACCCTTGATCTATAACTGCTGTCTTGTGGATGTACCACCGTGTTTTTGGTAGAGAGGTGCCAAAGTTTCTGGTGAAGATGCTACAGTCATATTCAGTGTAGAATCCAGACGATTGATGCAGCACTTTCTGCCACACTACAGCAGAGAGCCATCATCGTAGTTTCTGCCCTAACAACCCCCAATTTAAACCACACTCTATATTCTTCTCTCAGGGTGAGAGAACAAGCATCACAGTCTTAAAGCATACAAAATCGTATTTTTGGATAGGAGACGGGAATATAGAAAAGTTTGAACTCAATTTGACATTCAGAAGACCGTGCATAATGATCTATTCTTATAACAAAAGCCAACAAGTTGCACTATTTCTAAAATTTATTTTGGTAAAGAACTCTACATATTTCGGACAGATCTACTTGTCCATCATCAGGAGTTTCAACACTGTATACACAGCAATAGATATTTGTCATGCTGGAATTGTAGAGGTACTAGCGTACATACAGTAGATCTGTCCGAAACATGTAGAGTTCTTTACCAAAATAAAGTTGAGAAATAGTGCATCTCGTTGGCTTTTATTGTAAGAATCTGAACTGAATTTTAGCAAGAATCCGTAGAACTTTATCATTTTATTTAACGAAGTAGAAATACAGGATTTTGCAATTTTATTATGCTATCTGCAGGGCTTTGCAGGAGGAAATTTGTATTGTACCTCCTGCCCATTCATATTTACGTTTAATCGAAACGGACGATGCCTAATACTAGTAAACCCCACGCACCTCATATATCAACCTACAACAGAGCTTTACACCATCCGTTCGTACATTTCCGATCTGATCATTTCTCATACCGACGAATGTTCCGGAGTTTATCCAGGAAAATATCAAGTCAAGCCACCAAAGCAAATTTCCATAATTTTTTCCAATTTTTCACTCTAAGATAATTGTATGATTTGACAATACACAACCTAGACAATTCAAATAGCCTTTAATTAGGCCAATAAATAATCGAGCAATGAAAGGGCCGAGAAGCGGAACTAGAATAATTTAACATTTTGTACAGTAATGTGGTGCCGATCCCAGTGGCCGCGCGGTCTAAGGCATAAGTCTACGGCCGCTCGCCTGCTGCGATCGTGGGTTCGAATCCCACCGGGGGCATGGATGTTTGCCTGTTGTGAGTGTTGTGTGTGTCTCTGCGACGGACTGATAACGCGTCCAGAGGAGTCCTACCGACTGTGGCGCGTCGTTGTGTGTGATCGAGAAATCTCGTACGCGAGGAGGCTTTAGCCCCGCTAGAGGGCTGCAAAATACAAACCCACAATGGGTGTTAGCGCCAGGAGAAAAAAAACAGTAATGTGGTACTGCTGGAAGAATGGAAAAAGGTCCTAGTCGGAGAAGCATGTCCGATGTCGAAAAATGACTCCACTGAGATTGACGAATCAAGTAGCAAGTCTGGGCCATTAGCAATACACAAAACCTCATCTGTCTTACAACACACTTTGCGTCAGGAAACAAATATTACAATCAAGTAAACAGACAAAGATGTTCAGAGCAAAAAGGTCTCAGAAAGCTCCTGCATCTTACTTTTGACAGCCTGCAGTAAGCTATGGCAGCAAAGTTTACACATTCTTGTGCGGGGCATATGTAACTCGCTTATCTCAGGCCCAAGAGATTATCGCTGGAAGGTGAAAAACAAGTGGCCAAATAATTAATTTTTATAGGATAAACTCCTGTACTGGAGAAAAGTTTGTATTTCAGGACATTTCATTGGCAGTATCACACATTTGTTTTCAGTGTAAAGGAAGACCATGCATCCATTGCATGCCCGATAAATGGAGAAGACGAAGAGTGGAAAGACGCAATTCTAATGTACTTTTGGGAATTTCTGTTCCTCTTATAATTGTTATTTTATTTAAGTTACGCATTAGATGAAAATTTTAATGATACTGTTGTGAACAATTTGTTTAAAAATATTTTTATTCTTGGAGTGGGGTCAAAGTCATTCCCTCCTTATGGCAGCCGCTAAAGGGCCTGTTTTACTTGCCCCTGGTGGTAGATGCGTGAATCGGGAACACTGGAGGAGTGACAACTGACAGGGAGTACCGGAGTACTCAGAGAAAAATAGATCCCAGTGCCACTTTGTCCACAAAAATCACAAATCTACTGTCCTGGAATCGAAACCGGACCTTCACGGTTAGAAGCCTGGGATATCACACGGTCGTGAACCACTCGTATGAACACTGCGATTGTTGTAGACAGACTTACTATTATGCTTGCACTGTATATATTGTATTTTGAAAAAGAATGGTAAACGCATTCCCTCACATGAAATTGTTATCTTTCAAGCGCAATCATTTCTCTGGGAGCAGAATACTGACGTATTTAGTATTACGAACATGTATTCCCCATGTAACAAGCATTTTACTATAAAACTCTCTGCTCGTGTCCCTAGGAGGCTGCGATAATTTGTAAGCCATAAAATCTATGTAAATGATAACAGGGTTTGTTACATATGATACTGTCGCAAACGCAATTCCAGCGGCGACCGTGGCTTCAACTCTCTGGGGACCCATACAGTTAGTGACTGCAATAAATAACACGGCTATGCGTGCTATCATCCAGACAGTCAAATCAAGTGCAAAAAATAACATACACAAAATTGTGCTACAACATATTTACGAATTATGCATTTGGATTTAGAATGTAATTCGAGTTTCATTTATACAGTTTCACTTATCCTAATTTATTTCTGTTAATCTGAAGTAATTTCTTTCATTCTCTTACAGACTGATGTAATGAGAATGACCTGGATTCGTGACAGTTCGAATTTGGGGCAAAATCTTGTAGTTTTATTGCTTTTCTGGGACAATTTCCTTAAATATGCTACAACAGTCTCCTTCAAAACTTCTACTTATCCATCATCCATGATTATACCATTTGATAAACTCTACAAACCACAGACACTTTTTTAGTGCTTATTGGGAAAGTATCGTTTAGAACTACCAGCATCAGCTACAGGGTCCCTTAGTTAATATTCTTGATTTAATAAAATGATAGTTTTACTTATACTATTATGTCTTTTTGTGCGCGTCGCCCCTTAATAAAATTTTTCGAACTATACGAAGCACTCCCATGTTAGTTCGATGAATATCTTGCCACTAGAAGCCGCTCACCACTCTGTATCCATACTTCCTGCCATTAACAGTATCAACATGGGAGCCATGCAAACTTGAGAAATAGGAACGAAATTGGCAACAATTAATATAAGGGCCTGAAATTTGGTGTGGAACTACAGCTTCATACAAGCTATACCTGTTACAGGTCATTATGTGTATAATATCAACAATTGACTGTAACTTTGAATGTTATATTACACCTTTCCTTATTTTTCGCAAGCCAGAAGCTACATAGACCTATTCTGCCGTCGGTTGGATAGCGCCTTCTAATAAAACACTGCAACTAAGTAAGCATACAAAAGTTTTTAAGATCGGCGTATTCTGTTATTTGACGTCGTGAAGTCTATTAGAAACTTAACACCGTCTTGGAGAAACCTGATGCGTCAACCTTCAGTGTAGCTACCAGACTACACGGTGTCACACCTAAAAACAGTAATCACACTTGTCACAATTGTCATAGGCACAAAGACGAAAACAATTTTATTAAACGTCGTGTCAACTGAAGCAAGTTATATTTGATTACGTGAGCACCTGAAGTAGATGTGTCACTAGTGTTGCTCCAGGCTCACAGGTTCGTGCCTCAAATTTAATATGGGGCACACACGCACACAAGCACACACACAAACAGCACGGTGAACTCATATACCTAAAGTGCTTTTCTTAGAAGGAAGGCAAGTAGACTAACAAGTAATTTTCCTTCCCTTTTAAGTAACTAAGCATGAAAAAATTTAAAGAACATAAGGGGTTCACCTACTAAATCAAAATAACGATTAATCTAAGAGTAAGCAAAATAATCAGACTGTTCGTAACCATAAAGCGATCGAGCGTTCAATAAATAAATTTACTATTCTGCAAATCATATCCACTCAGCAATGTTTCACGAAATAATCCAGATGTTGAACAAGCCCTCAGTCAATCTGTGAACCGATCAATCATTACGTAAGAACATCCCGTGGGTGAACCTATATGGACCCATTATTAATGAATAAAGAAATAAAGATCGCGGATTCGATTCCCCATGGTGTCATTGGAATTTTTCAGTGACATAATCCTTCCGGTCCCACTATGGCCCTGGGGTCAACTCAGTCTCTAACAGAAATGAGTACCATGTGTATTTCCGGGGGGTAATGGCGGCCGGTGCCTAAGGCTGACAACCTAACCACCATCCTATGCCGTTGTCATGAAATCTGGAAACCTTAACTTCCTGGAAACCTCTGAGCCACTCCAGGCCTGTAACGGGACTGCTTTACCTTTTACTGTTAATATATTAAGTAATATGTCACCCATCTTTCCATCCGGTCATACAGCAATTTGTCCAATTGGTCACAAGCCAATCAATGGATCAACAATTCTTACAGAATGTGATATACACCTGTGGGTAGTCGCTTTCCTTTGTCTGGTAGCCAAAGTGGAAGAGGTAAGTTTTCGCTCCCCGCCTCGCGTGCAAGTACCCAACTCTGATCAAAGGAGACACAGTGTGTCCGTCACTCAGGGCTTCCATTGTTGAGTCTCGTATGTTAATGGGGTGCTGGATAGGCTTCTCCCAGTCCGTATACTCGTTTCTCACAGTCGAGAATATTTCATTCAGATGATATACATAAGCATTTCGAACGTACGTCCGTAACACACGATTTCTCTGGTCTTCCTCAAATCCGTACTGAATGTCTGCAGCATTAAAATCTAAGTAACTTTCCGTTGTTGTCGTTCCAAGCATCAGTTCGCATGTAATGAACGCCTCGTTGGCTTGTTCCATAGCGAGGGTGGGTTCACTGGTTTCTGTATCAGGTACAATGGACGGCCCGAAGCGGGGGAGGAAGCGTGGGGATTCAAACTGAACGTCAATCAGAGCAGAGAGAGGTTTGGTACGAAGGCAGGGCGCGCTGTCTTCATCGTCCGCGGTGCTGCAGCCCATCTGTTGGGCTACTGTGCGTCGCAGAGCGTCTGGCTGCTGCACCAAGGCCCACGGGCTGAGGACGGACCCACTCAGCATCACCACGCGGTGAAACAGACCTGCAACACCAAAGCCTGCTTTATTCATCGGTCGGTATAATGTGACGTGTCTGTAAAACGTAACTGCGTGAAAGTCGCAGGAATTGTATCGAAGAAGAGACACACTTTTTGTTATACAGTATAGTGCCATAGATAATAAATACTAGTAATGTGCTTCTTTCTTCACAGTGTCCTCCCATTCTGCCAGCCTGACATTTGCTAGGAGACCAGATCAGACCAGACCAGACCAGACCAGACCAGACCAGACCAGACCAGACCAGACCAGAACAGAACAG
>Ga0209628_10002737_pt1 | contig 12091 bp, 6 predicted proteins | sample TergutCu122P4_FD_187285 | JGI IMG/M metagenome (GOLD analysis project Ga0209628, IMG submission 187285) | Cubitermes ugandensis P4 segment gut microbial communities from Kakamega Forest, Kenya - Cu122 P4 (SPAdes) (version 2) | ecosystem: Host-associated > Arthropoda: Insects > Digestive system >...
TGCCGCGTAGTTCGTGCAGCGACAAACACTCGTTTTTCTGTCCGGGAATGGGTTGCGCCAACCCCAAGCGGATATGCTTTTTCAAGTTATATTGGGTTATCGCTTTCACCAAAAAAGTGAAATCAAAATCCGGTTGGTACAGATTAAAACTGAGGGAGATATACTTAGAGAAACTTTTAAAAAACCGGTGAATCTGTTTGGTTTCGGTTGCCGTTGAGGTATCGGGGTGGTTATAATTACAAACAAAAGAGAGGGTTTCCACCGGAAGTTTCAACAGGTACTCTTTGGCGGCGCTCAATGTTTTGGTTGCCATAATGCCGCTGGTAAACACATTGATATTAAATTTCCGTTGGTTAAGATAGAGCACAAAATCAATAAATTGGGGGTGCAGGGTGGGTTCTCCGCCCAGCAACGAGAGGTGCCTTTCGCCCGATGTTTCAAACAGGTCGGCAATATATATCAGGTTCTCCCACGATAGAATATTCTCTTTGCTCTCTTTCAGGTACTCCTTTGCAAAGCAGTAGGGGCAAGCGCGGACGCATTTTTCGGTTAATAGGAGGTTGGGCATGAGGATTTTAGTTTTAGTTACGAGTTAAAAGTTATGAGTTACGAGTGATTTTAATAAAAACAAAAAAGCGCGAAACTTAACCGTTTCCCGCTATCTGTGGTATTATTATATTGTTATGTCATGATGTATATAAATTGGTTAATAAAATTTGTGCAAAATTATAATAAAATTCATGCAAGTAGAAAAAAATAGGAAAAAAAACTAAGACATGAATAATTTTATATCAAGACATGAATAATTTTATATCGAGACGTGAATAATTTTATATCGAGACATGAATAGTTTTATATATAGACGTGAATAATTTTATATCGAGCCATGAATAGTTTTATATATAGACGTGAATAATTTTATATCGAGACATGAATAAAACACGCATTGGCTAGTAAGGGAGCTTTGAAAAATAAGGGTTAGATTGCAAAACAAGTTATGCCGGTAGTTATCATTATTTTTTTCCAGCACAAGAAAAAAAGTTTTAGCCTAAAAAAAAGGAATACCTTAAATCCGCAATCAAAAAAAAATTAGGTTAGGAAAATCTTCAGGCCGTTTTATCAAGCAAAAAATGATGCTTTTTTTAAAAAATATTGCAATAAAATTTTGATTTTTTTTTGATTTTTCAAGTTTTGCAAATGTAATAACTAACTAAAAGTCAGTTTTTTAACAAATATACACAATCCACCCCGCCTCGCATTGTCAGAGGCCGCATTTTGGGCAATTTTGTTATACCCAAAGTTTTTCGTAAGGTCGTTCTGTATAAAGCTGTAAAATCCATTGTCTTCCTCTATACACATATCTTCCTGCTACAGATATAAATCTGAAAATAAATCGTTTAAGACGACTTGTGGGCAGAATGTCCACAAATACTTCGGAAACTTTTTTGACAATGTAATTGTAAAAATTTTTGAGCATCGCAGTAATTATCAAATATACCGTATTTGCATTCATATTGGAAGTTGGTAAATGTTTCCATCCAAAGTCATTGTTTTGAATATCAAATAGTTTTTCGCTGCTTCCACGTTGATTATAATATTCAATTATCTCTTTTTCAGTAGATTTATGGTCATTAGTGAGAATACAACGATAATTAAATTTTTCGCCTTCAAAAACATCTAACTGTGCATCCTTACATTTTTCACGCATAATTACCAAGCGATAATTATTTTCCGTTAAAAAACTTGTAAATGGAATTGAACTCACTTGATAGTTAATATAGTTAATTTCAACAATTTGCCAATCTGTAATTTGCTTGATTTGTTCCGTCAAAGTCTCACATTTATTGGCTCGAATGTAAAAAAGGTGGCTGTATTTTTCAACTATTTCTACAATCTCTTTGGAATACGAGCCAGCATCCATGCGAGAGCGATTAACAAATATTTTGTTCTCATTCAATAATTTAAAAACTCGTTCTAAGGTTTCCGGCTGTGCGGTTTTTACATTTGCATTACCATCTCGATTTTCAATATAAACGATTTTATCGGCAATGGTAGCAACACCCGGAAAGTAACCGGTATTCTTTTTGTAGGTCTTTTGGGCATCATATTTTTCATGTTCGATGATTTGATTGTCATAGTCAAAATCGTAAAACTTATTTTTCTTTAGTTGCTTGGTAAGCAATAATAGTTTTATATTCAAATCATTAAGTGTTTCATTGATGTTAAATTGATACTCCTTATTACTTTTTGAAACGACCATAGTATTTTCCGTAGCCAACTCATTATAAACACGTAACATCGTATCGGCGCTTGCCACTTTATTATTTGGAATCTGCTCTAAGGTTGAACGAAAATGGTGCTGAATATCTTCTGCACAATCGCCTCCGCTGAGGTAAAGATTGAATAAATTGCGAAAAATATTACTGTAAGAATAACCGCAGGTAGATAAACGATTACCAAGTTGAATATCAATTAATTTATCTAATCTTATGTTAGAAAATTCATCATTTATGTAAAAAATTCCTGCAAATGATGTAAGGTTTTTGGATATTTTTTCTATTTTTGCCATATCTGTTTGAATTTCAGTTTTTTTTGGATTTCACGCATCAAAAATAGTGAAAATTTTCAAACAGAAAAGCGTTGTAATTTTTTTATTTGCAACGCTTTGTGTTAATTATAAAGAAATGTGTTGCGGAATTAAGGGAATAAATTAAAAAAGATTACTAATGAAAGATAAAAAAGATAGTAATCTTTTAAAAAAGGATTAGTACCTATGCGTATCGCTTTCCAACTCCTTAATATCCATCTTTTTCTTGTTCATTTCTCGCCAGGCATACCAGATATATGCCAACACAAACGGAATCAACAGCGAAACGTAACTCATAACCACCAAGGTATAACGACTGGAGGAACTGTTTTCTATATGCAAACTGTTTTGCAAATACTCTCCATAAGCCGGATAAAAACAGGTGCCGTTAAGCCCTGCCGTGAGCAGCAGTGCGAAAACAACAGCCACCGTACCTATACCTGCCAACCATATCCCTTTGGTAGATTTTTTGAAACCACCCCACACAATTCCGGCCAGCACCAGTACAACGCCCAACAGCAATGCAACGGCAACCGCCGGCATCGCTAAGAGATTTTGGAGGTATTTATATTTTTCCATCACAACAACGCCATCGCTGTAAGCAAACCCCTCTTTAACCAAAATATTGATGAGGAAGAAAAGGAAGAACACCAGAAAGGGGATGGTCATTACTTTAACAGTATGGGCTGATTTTTTTACCAAATCCTTATCTGTAATATGATTGATAAAATAGAGTGCACCCAGAATACGAGCCAAACAAAACACTGCTAATCCTAAGGAGAGGTTTATAAAAGTTTCATAGCGGGTAACATCGAATGCCAATTCTAACCCGCGCGCCGCCCCACGCCACACCGAACTGATAGTGCCACTGTGGTTGGTAACAATCTCGAACTGCGAGCCGGTGAAAAAAGTAGCCACAGCGGTACCCAGCAAAATGGTGCCTAACAAGCCGTTGATAAATAAAAATGCCTCGTATGTTTTTGTACCCAATAGGTTGTTCATTTTTGAGCGAAATTCATATCCTACTGTTTGTATTACAAAGCAAAACAGAATAAGAATCCACACCCAGTAGGCGCCCCCGAAGCTGGTGGAATAAAACAACGGAAAAGAAGCGAAAAATGCACCGCCGAAAGTAACTAATGTGGTGAAAGTAAACTCCCATTTATGTCCCAAACTGTTGACCAACAGGTCGCGTTCCTGTTTTGTTTTTCCGAGACGGTAGATTAACGTTTGCCCACCCTGTACAAATAATAAAAATACAAGCAGTGCGCCCAGCAACGATACCAGCATAAACCAGTATTGTTGTAATTCTAAATATGATAATTTTTCAAACATGGCTTTTTATCCCTCCTTTGGACCTTTTTTAATTTGTGATAACATAATTTTTATCTCTGCAATTAATAATATGGTAAATGTGATGGCAAACAGGATAAAGGTAGTTTGCACCGCCCCTGTTTTTATTTCCGACACGGCGGAAACGGTGGGCATTAAATCCTGAATTACCCATGGTTGTCTTCCCACTTCCGCTACTGCCCATCCGCACAGTGAAGCAACATACACCAACGGTATGCTAAGCATGGCCAAATAGTAGAACCATTTTTTGTTTTCCAATCTCTTTTTGAACCCCCACCAGCCTGCCAACGCTAACACCACAATAAATAAACAGCCCAAGCCTATCATGATTCGGAAAGCCCAAAAATTGAGAGGAACATTAGGCACCAATCGGGCAACATTTTGTGTGAATTGATGTGGGTTTTCATCATAATAGTAACCATATCCGAAATAGTTTAGATACTCTTTACTCCATGTTTCATCGTAAAACAGTGCTTTGAGCCTTTGATACTCTTCGGGGTCGCTCTCTTTTGCCTCTTTCATAAGTCTCAATGTGTTTTGGGCTTCCTTTCCCCGTATCGCTTTTTCATAAGCCGACATAATCCCTGCTGCTTCGTTGCCCTCAATTAAATCGGTAATACCGGGCACAAAGGCATTGAAATTATGGGTGGCTAAAAAGGATAACATTTTAGGAATTTTCACCGACTTATATTCTTTTTCATACGGACGTTCGGGGTTATGGGTTGATTTTTCAAAACCCACAATAGAAAAGTCGGCACCCTCTTTTCCCACGTACAAACCCTCCACTGCGGCAAGTTTCATAGGTTGCACTTTTGCCACCTGACGAGCGGAGGTATCTCCCGTAATGATAATCACAACCGAACCAATCAGCCCGACAATTGCGCCAATAACAATACTTTTTCGCGCCATCTCAATATGCTTTTTCTTGAGTAGTAACCAACAACTGACCCCCACCACAAAAATTCCTCCCGTAATAAATCCGGAAGAAACGGAATGGAAGAATTTGCTAATGGCGGTGGGTGAAAAGATGAGTGCCCAAATGTTCACCATCTCATTTCGGGCGGTTTCAGGGTTAAAAACCATACCTGTAGGATGTTGCATCCAGGCGTTGGCTATTAAAATCCACAAGGCGGAAAGATTAACAGCAATAGCCACCAACCAGGTGGAGAGCAGGTGGAATCGCTTGCTTACTCTATTCCAACCAAAAAACATAACGGCAATAAAAGTAGCTTCCATAAAAAAAGCCATAATGCCTTCAATGGCAAGGGGAGCGCCAAAGATGTCTCCCACAAACCAAGAGTAATTCGACCAGTTTGTTCCGAATTGAAACTCCAGAATGAGTCCGGTGGCTACCCCCACCGCAAAGTTAATCCCGAAAAGAATCATCCAGAATTGGGTCATGTTTTTCCACTCCTCTTTGCCGGTACGCACATAAATTGTCTCCATAATGGCGATAATAAAGGTGATACCCAAAGTGAGCGGAACAAAAAGCCAGTGATACATGGCTGTCATCGCAAATTGTAACCGCGACCAATCAATTAAAGAAAAATCAAATTGTTCCATACACTTTTAAGATTAATAAATAAGTTTCATTTGTTTTTGAATAATATTTTTTACAATTTTTTAATAAGTTTTTCTATCACATAGTTACTTTTTTCCTCCTCAGTTTTAAATTTTGAATTTAAAAAGTTGGGAAAAAAGAGGAGTTTGAAAAATAAAAACATCACCGCAAGTTTAATTAAAATAATCATCCACAATTTTTTTCCTATGGTCATTGCTTTAAAACCGTCGTAATAAAAGCGAAAGATGCGATTTGGAATATTTTTAATTTTCATGGGTACTTGATTTACGATAATTAAATGGGGGATTATTCATGCCAACAAAAATATATATTATCACTTAACAGTAGATAATTCTAAAAAAATTAACAAAATGAGTAATTTTACTCATTGGCATAAGTAATTTTACTCATATAAAATTGAGTAATTTTACTTATTGACAAGTAGTTTTTTTTTTGTTTTTTTGCCGAAGAAATTAATTGCAAAAAATCACCAAAAATTTTATTATTATGAAAAAACATCTATCAAATTTCAAAAACATTTTTATGACGTTGGCACTTATGCTGACTATCTCTTCAAGCGCGCTGGCGCAACAGTACTGGAGTGGTACTCAAACCCTTAATCCCAGCCAGGTACTTAACGATAACATTATCCTTACGGGGAATGTAACTGTTAACGTAGCTTCGGGAGAAGCCACCCTGAACGGAATAATAAGCGGAAACTACTCTCTTACAAAAACCGGAAACGGTACTTTAATTTTATCCGCAAACAACACTTACGGCGGCACAACCACCATTAGCGCAGGAAACTTACGCCTTGGTAATACCACAAATACGGGTAGCGTAGCAAGTACAAGTATTGTAAATAATGCCAGCTTGGATTTCTGGCGCACGAATGATTATACCTACGCCGGCGTTATTTCGGGAACAGGTTCGGTATATAAAGGAAATAACAACACCAAGTTAATTTTTACCGGAGAAAATACTTACAGCGGGAAAACCACTATTCATGGGGGTACATTGGTGGTAGGCAACGGCACAAGTGGAAGCATTAACAATACCGCAAGTGTGGAAATGATTAACAATGCTATCATCCGCTTCGAACCGGGCTCGCAATATACATTCTCAAAAGTGATTTCAGGGAACGGAAAATTAGAATTTAAAGCCACAGGAGGTAAATACATACGTTTTACTGCCAATAATACCTTTACGGGAACTACAACTATTGAGTCAGGGGAACTTTATCTTGGAGGTAATACCACAACAGGCACTGTTGCCGGTGATATTATCAATAACGGAACGCTCTCTTTTTTTCACTCAAACGACCAAACATTCTCAAAAGTGATTTCAGGAATAGGCAGTGTGCTTAAGACCGGATCATCCGGCAGCACCTTAGTTACCAAACTAACCCTGAATGGAGCAAATACTTATACGGGGCAAACAATTATTTATGCCGGAACACTTGCTTTAGGAACAACCGGTTCTATTGAAAAATCTTCAGAAGTTTTATTACAATATTATACTGCCGATATTAAGTTTGATATTTCAGCAGGCAGTAAAAAAATTAATGCTCTAAATAGTACATCCGCCAATGCCGAGATTATTCTCGGTTCAAATATCTTAACCATCGGCACCGACGGGCAAAGCAACGGCAGCGGCACTTATGCCGGTAAAATTACAGGAAGCGGCAATATAGAAAAACGAGGCACAGGAACACTAACTTTATCGGGTGCAAGTACCGGTTATAGTGGTTTTACTGATATTTATGAAGGAATTGTTGTTTTTAGCGCAGCAAACAGTTTAGGAACAGGCAGAGTTTATTTTTGCGGCGCCGGTGCAAAAACATTGCGTTGGGCATCGGGAAATACAGCAGACATTTCTGCAAGAATTAGTGTTTATAATCCCACATCAACTACGAATGCAATATTGGACATAGGCTCTAATAATGTTACCTTTGCTTCTAATTTTTTTACCACTGGTACTTCGATTATATTTACTAAAGCGGGTTCCGGAAAACTTACGATTACTGCCGATAATACTCATAGCGGAGGTTGGGCGGTTTCTGCCGGCACATTGCAAATCGGCAACGGCACCAGCGGTAGTATTGTCTCTTCCGGCGTATCTATCAGCGACGGCGCTATACTCAGGTTTGAGCCGGGCGCAAATATGACGTTCAATAAAGTGATTAGCGGGGCGGGTGCCGTACAGGTTAAATCCAAAGTCGGGGTTTCTCTATTTTTTAATGCTAACCATACTTATACAGGATCAACCACCATTGAAACAACAAGTTATCTTTATTTAACAGGCGGAAGTTTGGCAACTCCCAGTATAATAAACAACGGCGAGTTCGGTTTTGATGGATCAAGCAATTTCACCTATTCAGGGGCTATTTCAGGTAGCGGTTCTTTAAATAAAATGGGTGCAGGTAAGGCTATATTAACGGGTGTAAATACTTACGCAGGGAAAACCCTTATTCAAGGCGGCACATTGCAAGTGGGCAACGGAACAGGCGGAAGCATACAAAGTACAAGCAACGTGGAACTTGCTGCAACCAGCGCCATTCTCCGCTTCGAGCCGAGTCAAAGTTATACTTTCTCAAAAGCGATCACCGGAAGCGGAAAAGTGGAGTTTAAAAGCACGGGAATTTACATCGAATTAACAGCTAACAACAATTATTCCGGCACAACCACCGTTGAGCAGGGCACTCTGTATGTAGGTAACGGATATGCCACAGGTGCTATAACAGGCAATATTATTGTTAACACCGGTGCTAAAATTAGTTTCGACCACAATGCGAACCATACCTACAGTGGAGTTATTTCAGGGGCAGGAAATGTAGAAAATTATAGAGCGGGTGGAATATTAACTTTTACCGGAGCTAACACTTATAGTGGCACTACCATCCTTAACGGCACCCTTGCTTTAAGCGCCACCGGTACTATAGCCAATTCAAGTTCAGTTAGTTTGAATGGAGCAACTATCATGTTGGATGTTTCAACAGGAGATAAAAAGATAAAAGCATTAAGCGCTGTAGCTAATACTGAAGTTATTCTCGGCAGTAAAACATTAACCATTGGCAATACGGGTCAAAACGAAGGGGGCGGCGATTTTAAAGGGAAATTTACCGGAACCGGAGGAAGTGTTATCAAACAGGGTACTGCTACATTTACCATGAATACCACTACCAACGGTGCCACAGGCACTTTCACACACAATGAAGGTTTGTTAAAAATGACCGGAAACTGGGCTGGAAACGTTGTTAAAAGTTCGAACGCCAACATGGAAGTTCTCGGAAATGTATCTATCGGCGGAAACTTCACCATCTCCGGAGGCAGTATTACCATGAACCTAAACACAACCCCGCCGGCAAAAATTGCCGTTACCAACGGAGTGCTCGCATCGGGAAGCAATACGCTGAATATCACTACCGCTGCCATCACTAACTATGCGCTAATGACAGCCAATTCAGGAATTACAGACATATTGCCTTATACGCTCAACATGCCCGGAATGACGGGAACCCTTTCTGTGAGTCCTCCTCATCAATTATTGCTTACGGCAACCATTACCGACAACACTCCTCCCGTACCTGGCGCAAGCGGTGCTATTACCGGTACGGCAGCTATAGAAACCTCAGACCTCAGTTGGACGGCTGCCACCGACAACCTAACGCCCACCAATCAATTACGCTATTTTGTTTACCGCTCATTAAGCAATAATATCAGCACATATACCGACTGCGAAGCAAACGGTACCCTGCTCAACACAGGCGGTACGGTGAATATCACTTCTTACAATGCTATAGGATTAACACCAAATACAAACTACTATTTCAACGTAGTGGTAGCAGATATGGTTGGCAATAAGGCGGCTTACGTAATAAAACCACTTACTACCGAAAAAGCAACCTTATCGGGGTCGGTGGTTATTTCGGGCAATGCCGTTTTTGGGGAAACACTCACCGCCAATACCGATGGTTTAACATCATCGCCGGTTGTTGAATTGGGAACGAAAACCTACCAATGGAAACGCGACGGAGTAAATATAGGCAGCAACAGCAATACTTATACTATTGTTGAAGCGGATATTGCCCACACCATTACCGTAACCGTAACCGCAGCAAATTGCACAGGCAGCATTACTTCGGCAAGCTCAGCAACCATTACAAAAGCGCCGCAAGCTGCGCCGGCAAAACCTGTGGCACAAACCATTACGCCTAATAGCATCACACTCATTACCATGGCAGGTTGCGAATACCGTATGAATGGCTTGGAATGGCAAACCTCACCCACATTTACCGGTTTAAATCCAAGTACATCTTATGGCTTTGATGCCTATATACCCGAAACGAGTACCCATTTTGCTTCGCCGGTAAGTCAAATGGCATTTATTACTACCGCAGAACCTGGATTTGTACCGGTAACCAATATTATTAACCTGCCCAAAACAGGTACGGTAGGAATGCCACTTACGCTCTCGGGAACCGTTGTGCCGGAAGATGCTAACTTCAAAACCATTATCTGGTCAATAACAAATGCCGGAACTACAGGCGCAATACTATCAAATGGAAACATGCTAAACTTTACTGCAGGGGGAAGTGTGGAAATGAAAGCCACTATTGAAAATGGACAAGCGATGGGCGTACCCTATACACAATTATTTACTATTATTGTTAACGAAGGATTTGTACCTGTAACAAGTATTACTAATCTACCCACAACAGCCACTGTTGGAGTGCCATTACTCCTCACGGGAACAGTAAACCCTGCCAATGCGACCAGCCAAACTATAACCTGGGTAATTATTACTGCCGGCTCAACAGAGGCAACCATAACCGGCGGAAATATCTTGAACACCACCGGAGAAGGAACGGTAAAAATCCTTGCTATCATTCCCAACGGCTTAGAAGGTGGCTCCAGCTATACCCAGGAATTTAGCATCCTTGTGAGTCCGCTTGGCATTACTTCTACTACGCTCAGCAACCAAATACTTGTATATCCGAACCCAACAACGGGAGAGTTACGAGTTACAAGTTACGAGTTACGAGTTACAGGTGTGGAGATTTATGATGTTTATGGAAGAAAAGTGTATGATGATAGCAATTCTTTTGGTCTTACGGTCTTACGGTCTTACGATCTTACGGGCTTCTCCAATGGCACTTATTTTCTAAAAATTACTACCGAGCAGGGAATCGTTACGAAAAAGGTTATCAAACATTAATCATTAATCACGGCTAATATGTAAAGTAAACAATTTTTTTTTTAAAACAAGGTTTATGTAGTGTGAATTAAAAACATTATCATGAATAAAATCCTTTTCCTGCTTTTCTGCTTTTCTGCTTTTCTGCAACTGAGCGCCCAATCTCCCACCCACCTTCCTGCTGTGAACAAAGTGTATATTGAGGGGATTCACAGTATTAAACTTACCCCCGCCGGCAGTGCTATTGGGCAACCTGTCATACAATTGAATGCAGGAGAAAAATTAGTGTTAACTTTCGATGATTTGTTGCAAAAAGACCGCTATTTGAAATATACGCTGCTTCACTGCACCCATAACTGGCAATACTCTTCGCTACAACAAATCGAATATTTAGATGGTTTTTTAGAAGATATGATCAACGATTACTCGTTCTCATTCAACACCATAGTACCTTATACAAAATACAAACTTGTTTTTCCAACGGCTGATATGCGCATCATTAAATCGGGGAACTATTTGCTGGTGGTTTACGACGACAATATTGACCAACCTGTGTTAACAAGAAGATTTATGGTAGTTGAAGGGCAACAGGCAGCTATTAAAGGAAAGGTAACTTGGGCGCAAGACTTGCAGTACCGTTCTACCAAACAGCAAATAGATTTCACTGCCTTTTCGGGTAAATATTCGATTAGAAACCCCGCCATGTATCTGCATGCCACTATTTTGCAAAACGGTCGTTGGGATAATGCCATCGAGGGCTTAACCTATAGAAATGCGAAACCCGGGGAGTATGATTTCAGTTTCGATAATTTGAACAGGAATGTTTTTAATGGGAGTAATGAATTTAGAACTTTTGATATTAGAACATTACGCGCACCGGCAGATAGAATCACCTCCATTAATTTTAACAATAGAATTAACCAGGCCTACGTGATGGAGGATTTGGCTCGCCCCTGGGGCGCCTACGTTACCAATACCACACTGAAAGGCTACTGTGTGCACACAAACTACGATTTTTCCGGTCAAAACACCGAAGATTACGTGCTGGTGCATTTCTCTCTACGCTGTGATTTTCAGGTGGGAGAAGGTGATTTGTACGTTTTTGGTGAACTCACAGATTGGCAAATCGACCCCAAAGCAAAACTGACCTACAACCCCGCTAACAACTACTGGGAAAGCAGTTTCTACTTAAAACAAGGGTATTACAATTATATTTATGTTTTTGTTCCCAAAGGAAAGGGTGCCAAAAAAATTGACGACACCTATATTGAAGGTAGCCACTGGCAAACACAAAATAATTATACCATTTTGTTATATTTGCAGGAAGAGGGCACTTCTTACGATAAATTGATAGGGGCAACCACTATTTCCCTTGAACCGTAACCCGTTTGTTT
>Ga0209628_10002739_pt1 | contig 12085 bp, 7 predicted proteins | sample TergutCu122P4_FD_187285 | JGI IMG/M metagenome (GOLD analysis project Ga0209628, IMG submission 187285) | Cubitermes ugandensis P4 segment gut microbial communities from Kakamega Forest, Kenya - Cu122 P4 (SPAdes) (version 2) | ecosystem: Host-associated > Arthropoda: Insects > Digestive system >...
AAAGAGACGGCTCTCTCGAAAACTGAAGCCAAGATCATTGCAACCAGTGAGGGGCTAAAGAATTAGTCTGTTTGAAGCACCTGCTGTCAGAACTGTTGTCTGATTTTGCCATTTAAAAAAAAAAAAAACTATACATCAACATTGCCACTGCCATCAAACTAACCAAAAACCCGGAGTATCACAAACAGTTGAAACACATTGAGGTGCAACACTTCTATGTGAGGGAGAGATACCTTGATGACTGCATTGGGATACAACACATTGACAGAAGAAAAGAACTGCCAGACTTGCTTACAAAACACACTGAACATGTTCGATTTTAAGTACTGTGCCATGAAATTGAAAATATCTTTGGGAATCAGTGAAGTGCAATGTCTATTGTACGGCAGTGTTTTGGAGGAAGTGATAAGTCTAAACACTGTACACTAGGTACCCGCAGTATTCACGCTATGTGCGTGTATTTACAGTGTAGGCTAGATTATGTGCTATTGTTTGCTATACTCCTCTTTTTGACCCTCTGTGTGCTCTCCACTAAATCACATTGCAAAAACAGTTTCAACCACACCCACAACAAATTTTTTTGTAATAAATTTACATCTTCCTTCATGAATTTCTGGCTTTCTGGGATTCGAACCCAGAATGGTCAAACTAAGATTAATGATGAACTAACTGCATAAAAATTATTGCCTAATGGGAAGGATGTGGGCCGTGCCCCGTCTTTGCGAGTTATACCCTGGCATTTGCCTTACACCTGATGAAAACTGAAATTTAAGGAATCTCAGGAACTGTACAAGAGAGTAAAAAAATGCTAGGCTGAAGCATCTTTTAAACTCGCCAACCTAATTTCCAATAACAGGAAACGAAATAGGACAGATATGCAGAATGTGTTGGCTGATCAGATTTGCCACACAGGCTGTGTCTTTGTATTTTCTGAAAAAAAGTTTTTGGGCTCAACTACTAAACTTCCTTCCAACAAGCAACAGCCTTCTTCACACTCTCATTAGCCTTCCTATTTGCCAGTAGAGCACTCACCACGTTCACAGAGAATACTATAAACACATTTTCACATAACCTGCATAAACGTGTTTGGTCTAGCCATGAAGTCCACAGTGTACTGGAAGTGTTCAGATATGCTTCTGACATATTTGACAGAAGTGCTGTATCATATACTGGATAATGAAGGCAGAATAACTAATGCAGGTATGATTCTGACTGTCTGTATATTATTATCTAGTTCACATCTGTTACAAAGAAACTAAGAAATAATCCACAATTTTTCAACCATCACTTTCATGAATGACAAATTATCTGAAAATAATGAGTTTAGCACACAGGAAAATGAAGACAATTCTTATAGTGTTGATGACAAAACAAACAAGTTATCGCACTGCACACACTTATCAGTAGAGAAAAACAGTCAGCATCTGCTATGCACTGAACAAGCTGCATGCTTGCCTGGACACATCACAAACACAAAACTTCACATTTCCATATTTAAAGAGAAACTTTCTGGGTTTTGTGCTTTGAGAAAAAGGTGGAGACAGGGAAGTAGGTTCAAAGGAAAGAGGATATTGAGATTCTTAGAACACATATAAAGTTCACTTCTTGAACTTAAATGCTTGACTTACATTTTAGCTGTCAAAATACTGTACTCACTTGCCTTGAAACCAGTCAAGGGAAATGTTTATAAATAGAGAGATTGCCTTTGCGATTGTCTTTGACACACCTCTTCCAGCACACTTTGCCATCACTTGATTCATCAACATGATACATTTTATGAAAACAGTTAACTGTAGTACCCGTCACAAAAACATATTTTATGGAAAGACATAGCCACTCTCTCGTCTCAACATGAATTACACCGCATATTCACTTCACGTAAGTTTATGGTACATTCCATTCCAAGTTCCAGTCCTTGATTAAAGTACAGGATACATTTGTTCAATTGCACACACTAAACTGTTTTGTGTATACAAATATTATGTACATATACAGAGGTAAGTCCCTATCACTCTTTTGCTAACAAAGAGTTTTAATAAAAATGTGAATCATCAATCTATGTAATTATTGGTCTTTATAATGAGAGTTGGTCAAATATTATTTTAATAAATATCAGTGTTAAACCTATGTAGGGGGAATGATGAGATGCCCATATGAAACTTGGTAACATCTTGTTATGAATTAAAAGGCCCATTGAGTCATAGCTAGTTATTTTGTAGTCAAACGTGTGATCCTTAGGTACATGAGGCAAGTGCAAGATTTTGAACTACAAGGACTATGTTACAGTTACACCACTACAACCACAGTAACATCGCCTAGAAAGTGTTTCTCCTGTCATAAAAAGAGAAACAAAATCAAGGAGGACATTCAAAGAAATGAGTTACTGACTACAGATATCGTTGTGAACATTCACAGTCTGTCTGAATCCAGCTATGAGCTGGTAGCTTGTGAAAGCAAAATGTTGTGATTGTATTTTACTTTCAGTACATTGCTGAAAGTATTAAATAAATTAGTATAACGAATTAAATGCATATAAAAATATGAATTCAGGAACTTGTAAGTATGAACTAAATACACGTTCATGTGATAAAACATTATTTCTCAATAATGACTAGGCTTTGTTTCAAGCTTCTGACTAGAAAAAATATATGTAAATATAAAAACCAAACAATAAACAGGTTTTCAGTCAATGATTTCACAAACACTTGTTTATCCTTGTATCCTTTCATGCAATAATGCCATGACTCTCAGTAAAACTTTGTATGATACACATTGTGGACTGCGCACTTGTCAAATTGTTTATCATCATGGGCATCTTGAATTCATGCCATGCCAGTTCTCTTAATTTAGTGTATGCAGATTATGCCACATAATCCCCACAGGAAGGAAACAGTGATTTCTTAACATGGTACCTTACTTTTAAGGGAATATACATTACTGGCTTAGTTCTGGATGCCAACAAATTATTCATGGGATCAAAGCAATCTGTAAACTTTCATTACAAGGATCAGTATACCTACAGACCAGTAGGCCCTTTTCTATGCCTGTAATCTATCAGATTGTAATCAGTATTGCAAATTTCAAGGTTATCCTTTCAGAGCCAAAACTGTAATGAAACTAGTGTGGGGCTTAGCTGGCAAGACTGAGAAATGACTAACATCAAAGTGCTGGGTGAGGTTTCACAGACCCAGTCAATTAGAACCAAAGAATTCAGTTCTGAATTCGATGGCTACATACATGTTACATGGGTAATGCAATGCATATTTCCCAAAAGTAAACAGTACATTTACCATAAAATGGGTTCTCAGTTCTCATAATTTTATGTATAATTATGAATTTCATAATGTTAGTGCTTCTGAAAGCAAGGCTGGTAAATACTCCATTCTCGTGTGCATAGTGCATGAGGACAGGACTTGCAACAATCTTACCATCTTAAAAGGAAAACTACCTTAAGCATTAGGTCTGTCACATGAATACAAATCCTTGTGTTAAGATACCGCAGAAGTACACTACGTACTCTACATAAAATTAGTGCAGAAAAGTAATGCACCTGTCTTATTTTACAAATCAACTCAACTGTGTTACATTTTCAAGTCAGTTTTTCCTCACATACATACTATTGGGAAAGCAGTTTGATCATGAAATATTACATCTCATATTTTTTGTGTTCCCTAGCTAAGAAATGGAATAGTAGAAATGCATCTGAATGTGTATTTCTCTAGATCTTTTCTGGTTTAGTGGATTTTCTTCATTTTGGGTATGTATGAATGTTCATGTAATGAATAAGTGACCAGAAAATATGCATATTGGAACTTAAAAAAATGAAGTTCAGAGAAAATGGAAAATTTTTAATGCAGATCTGTGGTTATTTTAAAGCTTTACTCACTCATAGAGAATACAGTTCTGACCATGCACCCCAAGGTACTTTTAAGGCATTAAAAACCTTTTCTTTTCTTGAGATGTACAATTGCTATGATAAGTCTGTGATATATAATTAACAACATTCGGCCTGAATTATGTGAATATTAATGCAATGATGCCATGAAGAAATAAAGACAGGAGCCATATTTGCAAGTTTAGGAATGTGTAGTTAATTATGAAACAAATCAACTTCAAAGTATGACAAAGCAGGCCTGCCAATCACAGGGCTGAAAATATAAACTGACTACCTCTTAAAAGTGAACATTTAAAAGTAAACTATCTTTCATGGTCATAAAATATAAAGTCATCAGATAACATGACTTTTCTTTCACCATTGAATTTAAACCCTATAATGGCAATCTACATGTACAACAAAGTAGCAAGAGCTGCAAATTAGAATGAAATGTCAGAGGGTTATATATATCTGTATGCCACTGTTAAGTGCTGCATCAAAGGCATTCAAATGTACATGACAAAATATTGCTTTAATCATCATTTCCACACTGATACGAACAAATAAGTTAATATTCAAATGGCAGTAAGTATTATTTATAGAAGAAATATGGTTCTTGTCTAATGAAGGACCTTCTCTCCCTAGTATGTAGTTAAGTTTAAGATTTGCAGACCTGACAGTGTAAATTATCCAACACATTTTATTCTGTCAAAACTGCATGCCATTCTTCAAGAACAATTACACTATAATATCCCATTACTGATCAACCAAACAGCTGACAAACTTTCAATTAATAATGACATAGAACATGAATAACAGCAACATTAAACATTCATTAATATATTAATTGTATTGTGCGCTTTCTTCAAACTTTTTAAGAAAAATAATCCATACTCTTCTTTGCAAACAATGGAATTCCTACAGTTAAAATATATAATTCTGTAGGGAAGACATGTTACATTTTATGAATATGAAAAGTTTGCTTTCATACACAAAGATAAAATATTATGCACATACATAAAAATGCCTATCAAAATAGTGACTAGCTAAAGAAGGGATATGTCTAACACTGGTTTCTAGAAGTTTTCAATACTATGTAACAGCACTCTTCATGGATTTTTATGATGGTGTTGTCAGAATGTTTTCAAATATTCACATTGTTTAACACTGTAACTAGACAGTGGAACATAAAACAATTAGCACTAAATTCAAAACATTTTTAAATACTAACATTATTTGCCAGTATTATTAGAGGCTGGAATAAAAAATAATTAGCATTATCTTTGAAATTACTCATAATTTTCAAGTTTCAAGATTATTTATCAGTTACCACTGTAACATTTTTCTGCACTGTAAGTGCCATGTAAATGTCTTGAGTGGATTTTGATGAATAGATGAAAGAGAAGAAGTGGAGACAAAAGTTTAACGATTTAAGAAATGCTTTGCTGTTATTTTTAGGCTTTATGTATTCTGGTCACAATGTACTACTAACAGGATTCAAATTTTCCTTGATAATTTATACTATGAAAATTTTCATTCCTGGACTGAGAAGGATGAAACAATCCACAGACTTTAGCGTAACCCACAGAATAGGCAGTTGTATTTTGTAACTGATTATGGTCAGTCTACTGATACAGGCAATAAATTATAATATAGTTAGATAATTGTCACGAGAGTATCTGTGGATCTTCTCAGTATCAATTGCTACCAATTGTTTTATTCATCATGTTTACCAATTACATAAAAAATGCATTATTCATTTTGTTATTTTCAAAAACAGAATTTGTGTCTGAAAGTTAAAGTTTTGTATTTACGAACCATTATGTTTAATGCTACTCTTTCGATACTCGAATGATGAAACAGAGTACTTCTGAATGGTGACATATGAAAGTATATGAGGAAAAAAACCAAGTAAATCAATTTCTTACGTGAGAGCAGTTCCAAGATGTGAACATATTCAAAGACCAATGTCATAGAACAAAAGGATATAATATTGCACTATTATTACAATAAGTTTCATGCTTGGATATGGATGAATGACAACAAATAGTATCTCTACATTGATAGAGAACTATCTTAACAGAGCGCTTGTTTGGAAAGCTACTGTACATGACAGTGGGATCTTCCTTACCACGGGATGATGTCTCCTATAAATTATTATTTGAAGAGACATATGTTGTGCAGTAATTTTGCAAGGTACCAGGTTGAGGGAAGAGGGATGGAGGCAACTTCCTAATTGCAGGAACATCTGGAAAAGGAGAAATACTTTCTTATAGGGGACAAAAATTTATATTTTGTAATTATTATAATTAAAAGTTTAAGACTATCTTAATTCTATTTCTGTCTTGGTCTAAAATGCAAAGAAATTAATTACTGCAGAAATGTCATCTTAAATTCTTATATTATATTGAACTAATATGGCACAGGGGATCTCGAAATAAATTCAGTAGGTCACTAGTCTCTTGTCACTGTCAAACAGAAATTCTCAGTCTTTCACTCCCTAAATCATTGTAATGTTTCCCTTTACCTAATGATCATGTCACAGATGAAGAAATACAAACATATATATATATATGTAACTGAAACAATTTTAATATAGTTGATTTATAGAGGGAATTATCAATACAACTATTTTACATCAGTAACATTTTCCATCTAATTTCAAATCATTTTACAATTTCAGTGTCTAACAACAAAAATAATACTATGTATTAGAGGCTTCTTAATGTGAAGCTAAAGCATTAATGTGCCAGCATGCTGAATTAAGATCCAAGAGACTGCCACAGTGATAACAATATCAAACTTCATGTTATTTCCTTTTATTTCAGGTAAATGTGTTCAGTAGATGGAGTGAGATCAACAAATGTTGCTACTTTCATCCTTCTCCACCACAGCTTCACCCTAGCTGTCAGCATCCATGTCATTACATGAGAGCTAAATTTTGTTGAATGTCTACACATTTCATTTTTGGCAGTATGAGTGTCACAATTATCAGCATTTTTAGGGAAAGTCAAATTACTGATGCATTGTAAGTGCCACTCATTTCATGACCCATGAGTCACAATTACTGCAATGTCGAAAGAACAGAACTGTACATATTATTCCAGTATTTCATGTTGATTTATTATGATGTCTGAAATCATGGCTGACAATTCATTCTGTTCATAGAAAGTGGCTATTTTTTGTGTAATGGAAATTATTCAGAAAAATTTAGTACAAAAATCCAGCAAAATTAGTATTGTTAGCTAAATTTAATTCTGTATGGTGCACTAACAAGGATACCTTGATTGTTTGATCAGCAATATAGGTTATCTTAGGTCATTGTTGATGACCTTATTCATACCCAGGAACATTTGTGTCTGTTGTTTACCTCTGAAGTTACAACTGCTGTCATCAAATTGCTATGATTAACCATTGCTGTGTAATTTATCACTGTAAACAAATTCAATCATCAATTTGTTATGACCCATTCAATAATAGTTCAATTGTCATGCATGAATTCATGGCATGAGTACATTAACTGGATGGCATGTGGAGACCTTAATACAAGGAATGAATGTGTCTATCTGTATACTGCTGCCATATATAAAATACCAGATTTGTTTAAAAGAATTGATGTGACAATTTAAAAAAAAAACACAATTTCTCAGTAGTGTAAAGAAAATTGAATCTCTTAATTGAAATGAAAGAAACTCAAGCATATCTGACACACCAAAAAATACTGTTAACATGCATTTACCAGACACATTCCTGACAGAGACGTTAAAGGAAACAAGAACACAGTCTACTATTAACTTTTAACTATGGAGTCTACAGGTTTTCTCCTTTTATCAAACTTTTCAGTTGACAATTGATGTAATAAGCAAATGTATAGATACTACTCTTCCACTTCTCATACAATACAGTACAATCTTATTAGATGTACAAAAGAAAACTTAATAGTTGTCTTATCTTGTGGATATATAACTTAAGAATATGTAATATCATGTAGATGGTCTAGTAAAATACAAAGCAACTGTTGCAAGAATCAATGCTTTTCAGTAGTTATAATATGAAATATACATTGCAGATGTTACAAACCCGGACTGTTCCAGAGTATATGTGTTTTTAATCAAATGTAAGAATTGTAGAATTGGTCCATCACAGATCAGAGTATATTTCAAAATATACTCCTTCATTAAAGTGAAAAGAAACTAGTTGACAAATCAGCATTTAGTGACAACGCTTTGAACAGCGTGGCTGTCTAACACAATTTCAAGTCTTCTTTCAAGAATTTGCACAGTATCCCTAACCCATAATTTTGGGAAGGGTTTTATATTATTTTCCCATTGCTTGATCTGCACTATATCCCTTCCTTCATTTCTACATCATTTTGGTACTGACACTGACTTTGGGAACAAATAAAGCATAGGGTCCTTTACTACAAAAAATATCGTACATTTTCTTCTAATTTAAGTACAAAGAGTCATTTACACTTTTGGAATTCTGAATAAAGCATAATTATTAAGTACTGAAATTGAAAATTAATAATAAATTATGACTTTTTAACGCATGACTCCTTGCATGGAATTTGTCAGGTGTCACCATTTTATCTTGTGTTTTGATTGCAGACACATCAAGTGCCCTTATTAGTATCCCCTCCAAACTTGCTTCAAAACTGTCTGCTCATATTTATATTTCTTCTGTTCACACAGATTAGAAAATTTAACTTCATTGTTTATCAACAATAATTTTCTGAAAATGGCTCATTTTCTGTAGAAGAAATGACAGTTTTCTAGGAAAACTCTAAACCCTGTTACCTTAAGAATATTATTTAAGACAAATAATGACATTAATTCATGAATAATACAATTTATGAAATTAAATGCAAAATAACTAGAAGTTAAAGGAAATCCTGTAGTGCTAGGTCAGTGATGAAAGAGGTGTTTCAAACAGCTTCCATACTTGAAATGTAAAAAAAGTCTTCATAAATAGAAGTAGAAATTTAATTCCAGAAAGTAAGTGTTAAGGTAAAAATAATGTACACTTTGTTATTCAGTACCTTTGTTCCTTACATATTTGGAATAATATTTGGAAGTGTGATTTAGAGTACGTACTGCTACTGCTGATGGTGGTAAAATATTCCAGTAAGTTCTGAGGCACTGAGTGATTATCTTATCTCATTTGAAGTTTATATTTTTTTCTTGTTGGCTGCAAAATCATTGACTTTCATATCCTTATTTAACTCTGAGTTACATCATGATTATAAACTAATGAGGCATAATAACTGCATAAACTGTGCTACTTCCTTGGCATGATACAGAGTTCACTTCCTACATGACCTGTCCAAAATCTGCAGGTTATGTAGTTAAAAGAGTACTCGGTGGAATGCACCTTCTTCATTTTGTGTCAACTGTCTTTCAGTGGCTCACCTAGTCTATCTTCCTGTCTTCATTGTTACTGGAAATGCATAGTGCTGATTGTGGCTGAATAGGCCTACCCATAAGCCGCTGGAATCTTTTTTATGAATGTTTTATTTACAGGTATTCATCTACTTCCACTTCCAGGATTGTGCATACGTATCCATTTTCACATTCTTTGTCTGCTGACTATAATGACTGTGTATGTTCACTGCAAATTCTTTTGATGTATGGTGTACAAAGAAACACAGTGGAACATGTTGTTAACATACAGTATTGCCTTCAAAATACCTTGAGCTGTTAACCATCATGCAATCTTGAGAATGAATCTGCAACATAGTGAGAGTTCTGCATTGCCAGGCTATAGCTGTCTTCTGAATCGGAAGTTTACCTCATTACGGTAGAACTCACCTCATCAACATAGCACTGCTATGACATTATGCATTACTCTCCTTACGCCCACCAGTTTGGGTGGCAGTAGGTGTTCCTGCTGAACTACCTCCACCACCATTGTTACCGTTGTTGTTTAACTGTGCCAGCTGTTTAAAGAGTGATGAGTTGACAAAGCGAGGATAGGAGTCCCTGTGCATGAGCGTGTAGATCTGAAGTTGAGCCTCATCAAATGTGTGAGGTGTTGGATCAATCATATTGCGATTTACAACCTCCCTCACCCTTGAGTCCAGACTCACCTACAACACATAATGCACACAACCAAGGGTAGTGTATCATATATTTCATATTTATTTTATAATTAAAGGAAATAAAACTTAAGGCTACATATTTTAGGTGGGAGGTAAGGGTTTTTCTCATCACCTGCAAGCAGACAATGCATCAGCTGTTTCCTATTATTGGTCTCATAAACTCACAAGCAACTGAAAATTATCTGAAGGGAAACAGATAATAGTATGAATGAATGTGGGAATAAATGAAAATAGCATACTCCATCATGTACTAAACAGACCTTACCAACACATTCTTTACTTTCAAAATGTCATATGATTTCAAGGTTCATGTGTAAAAGTAATTTCATTTACACACATGAAGAAAAACATCGCCTTCCCTGGCACCAGTTTTAAAGAAACTCACAAGTACTCAGAAGCATTTAGTGCCAGTCTCACTCATATTAGGCCACGTGGAGATTATGTCTAGAAAATCATTATAAGAAAATGCTTATCCTCCATGTATTTTCATGAGACTCCTATTGATTCAATAAATTTTTGTGGGTATCTCCTGTATTCAAATTTATCCAAATCAAAAAAAACACGGGTTTTCTTCTACATAATAATTTTCAATTTAAACTCAGAAAGCAGATTTAAAACCCTCCTAGCAAATAATGGAAATTTTATCATGCACTTACTGTCAGAATGTTTGATAATCATGATTCAGGAAAAATTCAGCCTAGGGACACTAAACCAAATTTTGGGAAGGCAGAATTTACTAGATTGTTTCATTTATCAGTAGAGGTTCTGAGCATGAGGGGGAGAAACTGCAGGCAGTTTATTTTCAAAAGCAAAACTGGTATACATTACACAACCTGAACTCAAAATCTGTTCTTACTATACACCATAAAGGTACATAAGAATTAAACAAGTTAGTCTTGGATAATCATTCTGGGAAAGTAAAAACTATATTGTCAGTTACACAGCTGCTGATGAAGATATTTCACATTACTCTCTGGAATTTATGTACAGTAAACAACATACACTGAGACTGACAGTTGGAGCAATGTTATGGAACATAACACCACACAAGATTTATATGATGCAACAAGCTAACCAACCTACTAACCAACCAACAAACTACCCAACTGACCAGCCACCCAACCAACCAACCAACCATCCAACCAATCAACCACCTAAAAAACTGCATGAAGCGAATCCATGAGCAAATGATAGCTTCTCAGCTAGTCAACATTATTACCATGTTCACAACAGCCCACCACCTGTCTCTGAGTCATAAATCCAGTCCACCTCCTCCCATCCTATTTATTTAAGAACCATATCAATATCATCCTCCCACCCATGCTTGTGTCTATGGCTCAATCTTTCAAGTTTCCCCATATAAAACCCATATGCCTTTCTGTTCTCTCCTATACATGCCACACCTTGCCCATATCATTCTTCTTGATTTTATCAGCTCATTAAAATTTGGCAAGGAGAAAAGTCATGAAGCTCAATAATACAATGTATATATTGTGTATATACTTACATATACATGCAGTCAAAAACACAACAATTTGTCAGATGGTATCACTATGTAATATACAACTACATGTTTCGGCCTTGTAAGTGGGCCATCATTAAGGCCGAAACATGTAGTTGTATATTACATTGTGTTGCATATTACATAGCGATACCATCTGACAAACTGTTGTGTTTTTGACTGCATGTATATGTAAGTATATACACAATATATACATTGTATTATTGACTTAACACAACGGGGATGACACACCTTAAGATCATGAAGCTCCTCACTAGGAACTCTTCTCCAGCATCCTTATACTTCCTCTCTCTTAGGCTAAAACATCTTCCTCATTGCAGTATTTCAAATGCCCTCAGGTCTATTTTCTTCCCTTAAAGTGAGAGACCAAGTTTCCCGCTCATATAACAACAGGCAAAATTAGAGTTTTTAATATTTTAATCTTGTACTTGTACATAGGATCTGGCAAGACAAAAGCTTTTGGACCAAGTGGTAGCAAGTATTCCCTGCATTTGATCTGCTCTTAATTTCTTCATGCCTGTGTACAAGATCAGTAATATGATACAATAGTAAGCACCAGTCATGTGCAAAGAAATTTGAATATTTCCAC
>Ga0209628_10002740_pt1 | contig 12077 bp, 11 predicted proteins | sample TergutCu122P4_FD_187285 | JGI IMG/M metagenome (GOLD analysis project Ga0209628, IMG submission 187285) | Cubitermes ugandensis P4 segment gut microbial communities from Kakamega Forest, Kenya - Cu122 P4 (SPAdes) (version 2) | ecosystem: Host-associated > Arthropoda: Insects > Digestive system...
GCTGACGACGCCACACTGGAAGCGATGGCCGGCGGCGCCGGCAGCGGCATCGCCAAGGGCGGCATGATTACCAAGGTCAAGGCGGCGCAGCGCGCAGCGCGCAGCGGCGCGCACACCCTCATCGCCAGCGGCCACGAAACCGATGCGCTGCCCCGGCTCGCGCGCGGCGAAGTCCTCGGCACCCTGCTCTTCGCCTCCGCCACGCCGCTGGCGGCGCGCAAGCAGTGGCTGGCCGATCACCTGCAACTGGCCGGCAGCCTGATTCTCGACGACGGCGCGATCAAAGCCCTTTCCTCGGGCAAAAGCCTGCTGCCGGTCGGCGTCACCGCCGTGGAAGGGGAATTCGAGCGCGGCGCGGCCGTCGCCTGCCGCGCCCCCGATGGCCGCGAAATCGCCCGCGGCCTGGTCAATTATTCAAGTTCCGAAGCGCGCCGCATCGCCCGCCAATCCAGCGCCGAAATCGAAGCCCTCCTCGGCTACCTCGACGAACCCGAACTCATCCACCGGGACAATCTGGTTTTGCTCTAGCAGGCCAACGCAAAAAGTCTGGCGTCGCAGGACGGCCTGCCCTATCACACAGCGCGCAAGCCGAGCCGCTCGAACAGTTTGTCGTCGTGATCGGTTTCGGCGTTGTCGGTGGTGAGCAGTTTTTCGCCGTAGAAAATCGAGTTGGCGCCGGCGAGAAAGCACAGCGCCTGTAATTCATCCGGCATTTCCTGGCGGCCGGCGGAGAGGCGCACCGGGCTTCCCGGCATGGCGATGCGGGCGGCGGCGATGGTGCGCACGAACTCGAAGGGATCAATCGGCTCGGCGCGCGCCAGCGGCGTGCCCGGCACCGGCACCAGATGGTTGATCGGCACCGATTCGGGCGGCGGATTCATATTCGCCAGTTCGGCCAGCAGCTCGGCGCGGTTGGCGCGCGTCTCGCCCATGCCAACAATGCCGCCGCAGCATAGACGAATACCGGCCCCACGCGCTTTGCGCAGCGTGTCGAAGCGGTCGATCTGGCTGTGGGTGGTGACGACGTTGTCATAGAATTCCGGCGCGGTGTCGAGATTGTGGTTGTAATAGTCGAGGCCCGCCGCTTTCAGTTTCTCGGCCTGACCTTCCTTGAGCAGTCCCAGCGTGACGCAGGTTTCCAGTCCGAGCGCCTTCACGGCGCGGATCATCTCAATGACTTGATCGAGTTCCCTCTCTTTCGGACCGCGCCAGGCGGCGCCCATGCAGAAGCGGCTGGCGCCTTTTGCCTTGGCGGCGCGGGCGGCGGCGACGACATCATCGAGCGCCAGCAGGGATTCTTTTTCCAGCCCGGTGGCATGCCGCGCCGCCTGCGCGCAATAGCCGCAATCTTCCGAACAGCCGCCGGTTTTCACCGACAACAGGGCCGAACGCTGCACGCTGTTGGCATCGAAATGGGCGCGGTGCACTTGCTGCGCGCGGAACAGCAGATCGTTGAAAGGCAGTTCAAACAGTGCCAGAATTTCGGCGGCTGTCCAGTGCGCTTGTTGGGTTTTTTGCTCGGGTGAGTCTTTGCTCACGCGCTCGGCGGCGGCGGTTTTCATGTCAGAGGAATATTCCGGGTAAGAGAAGAACCTACCCCTCGCCCCTCTCCAGGGGAGGGGGTGACGGTGGTTCGCGGGCCAAGGCCCGCTCAAAAAGGGTGGATCATCGTTGATGGCGAAAGGCTTGTCAATTTATCGCAAGGCGATTTCGGCGCTGGGCCGTCTGCTGCCGCAGGATTGCGCTGTGTGCGGCCAGCAGAGCGGCGCGCGCGCGCTCTGCGCCGCCTGCGAGGCCGTTCTCCCGCTGTCATTCCCGCGCAGGCGGGAACAGACTGTTGCCCTGTGCCCGGTGTGCGCCCTGCCCACGGCGGACGGCGCGGTCTGCGGCGCTTGCCTGCGTTCGCCGCCGCATTTCGACGCCACCCTGGCTGTTTTCAATTATGCCTTTCCGGTCGAGCATCTGGTGCAGGCGCTCAAATACCGGCGTCATTTGCCGCTGGCCGGTTGGCTGGCCGAAACGCTCGCCGAGACGATCAACGCGCGGGAGGGAACACAGGATGCCGATTGCATTGTGCCGCTGCCGCTCTCGCCCGCGCGCATCCGTCAGCGCGGCTTCAATCAGGCGCAGGAAATCGCCCGTCCGCTCGCCCGCGCGCTCAATCTGCCGCTCCTCCCCGATGCCTGCCATCGCGTGCGCGACAGCGCCCCGCAGGCCAGCCTGCCCTGGAAGGCGCGCCATGCCAATATCCGCCACGCGTTTGAATGCCGGGTGGATTTCACCGGCCAGCGCGTCGCCGTCGTCGATGATGTGATGACCACCGGCGCGACGCTGAACGAATTTGCCCGCGTGCTCAAACAGCACGGCGCGGCGCGGGTGGAAAACTGGGTGGCGGCGCGAACGCTGCCGGATCGGGGGTGAATCAGGGCAATCGCATTTGCCCTGCCCCGTGTGTAGGTTGGGGTGAGCGCAGCGAACCCCAACAGGGGCCGTCCCGCAGCGCCAGACCCCGCCTTCGCGGGGGCAAGCTTTTGATGTTGGGGTTCGCCTGCGGCTCACCCCAAGCTATACTTTACTTATTTGTCGTACTGATTCAGCAACGCCTTGGCCGCTTCAAGCAGTTTCTTGCCGTCGGCGCCCTTGGCGGAAACGTCTTTTACCCAGTCTTCATCGACGCTGCCGGTCGCTTTTTCCCAGCGCTGGTATTCGGCTTCGGAGAGAACCGTAATCGTGTTGCCGCGGTCGGTCGCCGTCTTACGGCCGGGGGCGATGGTGCCGTCCCACACTTCGCCGGCCCACACCGAGGCGTCAACGCCGCTGTTGGCGTCGATCACTTTTTTCAGGTCCGGCGGCAGGCTGTTGTATTTCGCTTCGTTCATCGCCACGACGAAAATGGAGTTCGACATCTTGGCCCGGCCCGGCCCGGTTTCAGTGTGGAATTTGGTGACTTCCTGCGCTTTCAGCCCCGGCACCACTTCCCACGGCAGCGAAGCGCCATCGAGCACGCCCTTGGAGAGCGATTCCGGCACTTGCGGCGCGGGCATCTGCACCGGCGTTGCGCCGAGCGCCGCCAGCACGTGCGTGCCGATGCGGGTCGCCGCGCGAACCTTCAGCCCCTTGAGGTCTTCCAGCGTTGCCACGCTCTTCTTGGCGAAATGCAGTTCCGATCCGTCATGCACATGGGCGATGAGGAGCTTCGTGCCCTTGAATTCGTCGGATGAGTATTTCTGGATGTATTCCCAGAGCGCGCGGCTGCCGCCCTTGGCGGTCTTGACCATGAAGGGCAGTTCGAACACTTCCGATTTGATGAAGCGGCCCGCCTGATAGGTCGGCAATGTCCAGACGACATCGGCAATGCCGTCCTTGGCCTGATCGAACAGTTGCGCCGGCGTGCCGCCCAATTGCATGGCCGGGTAGATCTGGCATTTCAGGCGGTTGTTCGATTCCTTGGCGATCTTCTCGCACCAGGGGCCGAGCAGCAGCCGGTGCGCGGTGGATTGCGGGCCGAGAAAGTGTTCCACCTTGAGCGTGACGACTTCCTCGGCCACGGCCTGGCCCATTGCGAAAGTCAGCCCCAGGAGGACGGCAAGCGATGAAAACGAGCGGCGAAATTTCATGTTTCTGTCTCCTTTGTTGTTGGCGTCAAGCGCCGAATGTATGCACGAGGTACAGCGAAATCGTCGGGAACAGCACCAGCAGCACGATGCGGAGGAGGTCGGAGGCGAGGAAGGGAATCACGCCCTTGAAGGTCTCCACCAGCGGCACGTTGCCCGCCAGCCGGTTGATGATATAGACATTCATGCCGACGGGCGGATGCACGAGACCGATCTCTACCACCATCAGCGCGAGCACACCGAACCAGATGGATTTGTCGGTTTCCGGCATGCCCCAGAAATCCAGCCCCATCACCATCGGATAAAAAATCGGGATGGTGAGCAGGATCATCGCCAGCGCGTCCATGACGCAGCCGAGCAGGATGTAGATGAGCAGGATCATCGTCATCACCAAGAGCGGCGGAAAGCCGCTCGCCTTTACCCACTCAGCCAGTTCCGCCGGCATCTGCGAGAGCGCCAGCGCCGTATTCAGCATGTCCGCGCCGAGCAGCACGAGAAAGATCATGGCGGTGGCCTGCGCCGTGCCGAGCAGGCTCTGCTTGAGCTGCCGCCAGCCAAGCTGGCCCGAGAGCAGCGCCAGCACGCCGCAGGCGGCGGCGCCGATCGAAGCCGCTTCGGTCAGATTGGCCCAGCCGCCGTAGATGCCGATGATGACCACCAGAAACACCACCAGCACCGGCAGCACCGCGATCAGGCTTTTCAGGCGCTCGGGCCAGGCCACGCGCGGGCCGGCCGGGCCAGCCGCCGGATTCAGGCGCACGACGATCTGTATGACGATCATGTAGCCGATGATAGCGATGATGCCGGGAATCACCACGGCGATGAACAGTTTGCCAATGGATTCCTGCGTCAGGATGGCGTAAATCACCAATGGCATGGACGGCGGAATCAGGATGCCGAGCGTGCCGCCCGCGGCAAGCGCCCCGGTGGATAGCGCGCCGGAATAACCGTGGCGGCGCAACTCCGGCAGCGCCACCTGGCCCATCGTCGCGGCGGTGGCGAGCGAGGAGCCGCAGATGGCGCCGAACCCCGCGCACGCGCCGATGGAGGCCATGGCGATGCCGCCCTTGCGATGGCCGAGAAAGGCGCTGACGAAATGGAACAGCACCTTGCTCAAACCGCCGTGCGTGGCAAACTGCCCCATCAGCAAAAACAGCGGAATCACCACCAGATCGTAGTTGGACAGCCGCGCGTAGGCGAGATTCTTCAGCGAATTGAGCAGCGGCAGCGTCTCGCCGCCGAGCAGGTAAAGATAGCCGCCCGCGCCGCACATGAACATCGCAATGCCGATCGGCACGCGCAGCACGAGCAAAACGAGCAGCGCGCCGAAGATGACGAAACCGACCTCAATGCCGCTCATCGCTTCACCCCGCGCTGCGACCAGGTATGCGCGCACATGTAGAAGCCCGCCGCCGCCAGCAAGACAAAGCTGGGCACCATCAGCGCCTGGACGATCCATACCGGCAATTCCAGAATGGCCGACGTTTCCCCCGCCTCTTTCACCGCCATCGCGCCGGCCCAGACCCGCCAGGCGATCAGCGCGCCGAACAGGCCGACCAGCAGCGAGCCGACGGCATCAAGAAAGGCGCGCACGCCCGGAGACACATGGGTGGTGAAAAAATCCACCTTGACATCGCCATTCATCAAATGCGTGTAGGCGAAAAAAGCGGCGGACGCAAACGCCGTCCCCATCTGCAACAGTTCGACATCGCCGGGCACCGGCAGATTGAACAACTTGCGCCCGACAATGGAGACGACGGACATCACAACGATAGCAACGAAAATCACGCCGCCGGCAATCGCCGTCCATTGCGAAACCGCCAGCAGCGCCCGGCCCACAGGACCAAAGCCCCCGTTCGGCTTGGCGCTCGATGAAGGTTCCTGCACGCTATCTCCTCCTTATGCTTTTGTCTTGTCCGTTCCGCTCAGCGCCGCCCGTATTTCCGGCGGCACCGGCAGCGAGCGGAAGCGGCGCGGGTCGCCGGGATCCTTGATGACACAGGCGCGCAACTCGGAACCTTCCAGCAGCGTTTCGCCCTCGCAACGCACGACATGCTTGACGACAAACATCTTCTCCCGCCACTCCACGACCCAACTCTCCTGCAACAGATCGTCGCCCAGATTGCCGGGACGGCGGAATTGCGCGCTGGCATCCACCAGCGGGATGTACATGCCGCGATCACGAATCAAATCGCCCGGATAAAAACCGGCCGCCTCGAACAGCCGCCACGCGCCCTGATCGAACCAGCGAAAATAATTCGGATAAAACGTAATGCCGGCCGGATCGCAATCACCCCATTCGATGCGAATGGCCAGAGTATTCTTCAGCATGGCTTCCCCCTTGTTTTTGGAGTGAAACCCTACGCCGATTTTGCCGGACTTGCAATGATTAATTTGTTGGGTTTCCAACAATTCGACGAAGGTTTCGCATGCTGCGCCGCAATAGTTTTTATGTTTTTATGGCGCCGCAGACTGGACTGTGCGCAGCGCAGTCCACTATGGGCCGTCCGCTGGCGCCAGACTTTCATGGTTTAGCTTGCGCGAAGCGCAGCGAGCGCCACATCGAAAGTCTGGCGCGGGCGGACGGCCTCTTGCTTACTTCAGTAACTTCCATTCGCCGTTTTCCACCGTCGCCATGACGGCGGCGCGGGCATCGAGGCCGTTGTGATTGGCGGGCGAGGTATTGAAAACGCCATTGGTGGCGGGCAATTCCTTGACGTTTTCCAGCGCGTCGCGCAGGGCGGCGCGAAATTCCGGCGTGCCGGGTTTGGCTTTCTTCATCGCTTCCGGCAGCGCGCGCGAGAGCAGCAGATAGGCATCGTAGGCATAGCCGCCGAAGGTGCTGCGGCTATTGGCGCCGTAAGCCGCTTCATACTTCTTCACGTACTCCAGCGCCGCTTGCTTGGACGGATGCGAATCCGGCAACTGTTCGGCGAGCAGCATCGGGCCGACCGGGAACAGCGTGCCTTCGACATTCTTGCCGCCCACGCGCAGGAAGTCGCGGTTGGCAATGCCATGCGTTTGATAGAACTTGCCCTTGTAGCCGCGCTCGATCAGGGTCGCTTGCGGCAGCACGGCGGGCGTGCCCGAACCGGCGATCAGCACCGCGTCGGGTTTCGCCGCGAGCAGCTTGAGCGCCTGCCCGGTAACGCTGGTGTCATTGCGCTGATAACGCTCGACGGCGACGAGCTTGATGCCCTTCGCCTCCACCGCGCCCTCCACCGCCTTCAGCCACAAATCGCCGTAGGGATCGGCAAAGCCGATGAAGCCGACGGTCTTCACGCCGTGCGCGCTCATATGCCCGGCAATCGCCTCCGCCATCAGGTTGAAACTCTGCGGCGTGGTGAAAAACCAGGCCGCCTTCTCGCCGCTCACCCCGCCCGGCGCCATGGCGATTTGCGGCGTCTTGCTTTCAAAAGCCACTTCCAGAATCGCCATCGAGGTCGGCGTGGTAGTGCTGGCAATCAGCGCGTCGACATTGTCTTCAGAGACAAACTTGCGCGCGTTCTTCACCGCCGTGGTGGTGTCGGTGGCGTCATCGAGCACCAGCCAATTCACCTTCTCGCCCGCAATGGTGGGCGGCAAGAGCGCGACGGAATTCTTTTCGGGAATGCCCAGCGACGCCGCCGGGCCGGTGGCGGATACGCTGATGCCAACGGTAATATCGGCCAGGGCCGCCGTGGCGGCGCACAGCGTAGACAGCAACAGGACAAATTTACGGATCTGCATGATGCTCCTCCTTGTTATGAATGTTAGACCTTCATTGACCTTCCGCATCACGGCACGGGCATCGCCGCGCGGCAGCGCCAGCATACGCCGCGTCAACTAACTTCATCTAACATGTGTTAGGGTAAGTCAGTTAGAGGAAAACCATTGCATGCCGAAACCCGACTCATTGACCCAGCGCCGCCAGCGCATCGCGCGCGCCGTTCTGCGCCACGCCCACACGCATCCCGAATGGGGACAGGCGCGCGTGGCGCACGCCTTGCAGGACAAGGGACTGAAGATTTCGCCCGCCGGCGTGCGCTGGATCTGGCAGCGCCATCATCTGGAAACAGCAACCAAACGGGCCGCCGCGTTGAAAAAACTCGGCACGAACCAGCTCACCGCGCACCAGCGCGCGGCGCTCGCGCGCATCGCCGCGCGGCGCGGCGGCGCGCTCGACGGAAACGCGCCGGGAATGACGCGCGCATACCTGCTCGACATCGCGGTGCGCGAATTCAGCCAGAAAGGGTTCTCCCGCACCTCGATCCGCGACATCGCCCGCGCCGCCGGCATTCAGCCCGGCTCGATGTATCACCATTTCGCCTCGAAAGACGACCTGTTCATCGCCGCCCACTCAGCCGGCATGCGCGAAGTGGCGCGGCTGATGGAAGCCGCCCCCGCCCGCTCGGACGATCCCTGGGAGCGGCTGGAGATCGCCTTCACGGTGCACATCCGCCACCTCATCTCCGGCAACGACCTGACGGCATGGACCGGCGCCAGCCTGTTTCTTTTCGAGTCGCCCGAAGTGCAGCGGCAACTGCGCGCCGTGCGCGACCGCTTCGAAGCCGTCTATCGCCGCCTCATCGCCGACCTGCCCCTGCCGCCCGGCATCGACCGCAGCCTGCTGCGCCTGCAACTGCTCGGCGCGCTCAACTGGACGCGCACCTGGTACCGCCCCGGCAAACGCGACGCCACCGAAATCGCCGCCCATCTGGTGAAAGTGCTGCGCGAGCCGCTGGAGAAAGTCTGACGCCGGAGAACGGCCCCTGTTGGGCGACGAGTCCCATCCCCGATCCCTGACAAGGCCGTCCGCCAGCGCCAGACTTTTGCCTGCCCTGATTTCTACGCCATTGCCCTGCCCGGCGCGCAGCCAGACAGCCAGAGAATGCGCGGGGTGGATCAGGCCAAAGAGCCTGCCCCCGAAGGAATTTTGATCGGGGGCCGCAATCCACCATGACAATCCGCGAGAGTGAAACAGATATTGCTTCGCACCGAAGGATGCTATTGGCGGATTGCGCTGCTTCGCAGCTTATCCGCCCTATGCTTGCTGTCCTCGGGTATCCAGTTATGTTTCCGAGAGATCAGTCACAGAAGGTGATTTGGTCTTCATTTTCGGGCCAATCGGCCGTCGATGTAGCCTCCATGAACGAGAGCATGCCATCCTTAACGTAAACAATGAAGAAGATTCCATTGGCGCCATCGGGATGGTTTGCCTCGGCTTCTGGTGGATTTTTGTTGAAGTCGCCAGGAAGATCAGCAATTTTGAGCGACGGCGGAACTTCGAAGTCCACGTAGTACCCGACATTTTTTGCCGTTCTCGCCTTTACGCGAAGCCTGACGACCTGCTTCCAAAGGCCCTCCCGCCAAGCTTCCACGGCAATCTTTGAGATTGCCCGCCTGAGCGCTTCCTTCTCAAGATTTGTCAGCCCTGAATCTACGACCATGGCTTAGCTTACCATTTCTCGATGGTCCCAATCCGGTAGATGCCATCAATCAGCCGGCCTCGGACCTGGACCGATATTCCTTCGACGTTGACCGATGTCTTAAAGGTATTGCTGAGGAATCCGGTAGAAGGCCTTGTAGCCTCCACGACCCGTTGAATCTGCGCCATCGCCTCGGCCGGTGAGCCAAATCTACTCAATAGAGCGTCGCCGATTGTGCCTTGATGAGCGCCCTCGAAGATATGGTGGACTCGGTTAGCCCAGTCAACACCGTACCGCTCCGCAAGCATGCTGGCATTCTCTGGGCCGACGGTTTCTATGGTCGTCAAGGCTCGCTGAGCAATTGCCATGTCGGACGCTGAAAGATTGGCTTCGCCAAGCAACAACCTTAGCTCGTTGACGTCACCTCGTAGAATCGCTTGGCGTACCCCCGCCTCAAGCGTATTGGTCGGGTGAGCAAGGGAATTAAAGAGGTATCCAAACGCTCCAGTCGCTGCCCCATTCTCAAACTTCCCGCCGCCGAGCACGGAGGCCGTTCCGCCAATCACCGTGCGCGTAACAAGGTTCGCTGCCAAATCAGAAGTTTTGAACGGAAGATTTCCGCCAATTCCTTCCGCAAACCCCGCAGCAAGGGCGCCGTTTCCACAACTGCCTCCGCCTGCCGAAGCGCCAATGCACCCGGCTGCCGCATGGGCTGCAACACGACTTAGACTCCCCTCACTTCCAAAGCTGCCTGCTCCATAAAACAGCAGAGCCGTAAACGATCCTTGCAGCCCCGCCTTGAAGTTCCCTCCCGAGCCGACGTAACTGCCCGCAAAACCTGCTGCCGCAGTGTTGGCAGCCGCTGTGGTGGTTGCTCCCAACCCCGCAGTTCCAAATATCCCCCCGTTGTAATACCCCGTGAAATACGCCACGGCAACCGTGACTGCCACGCGCCCGACCGAGCTATTCCAGACACTCTTCCACGCGTTTTTGAGCGCCTTGCTCAAACTGAAGTATCCGCTCGGATCGGTATATCCGAGCGGGTTGTTCATCACATAACTATACTATACCGGTTGTAGCTTTGCAGGTTGTACGGACTCTGAATGAACGGGTCAGCCGACAGAAAGCGCCCCACCAGCGGATCATAGACGCGACCGTTCATGTGAATGAGACCAATCTCGTCGAGCATTTCATGACCGGTATAGCCACGATCAGTGTTCTGCGGCAGGATGCTGGTGTTCGTGTCATTCGCCCCGTTGGCAAAGCGCCGCTTGCCAAACGGTTCATACGCCAGCCGCTCAAGGACTGCGCCGCTCTCGTTGGTGATCGCCGTCACGCTGCCCAGGTGGTCGTAGTGCAGGTAGCGCGTGCTGGTGGTCGTCGCGTTGGCCGCCGTCGTGGTCTTGACGATGGCCGACAAACGCGACGCCACCGAAATCGCCGCCCATCTGGTGAAAGTGCTGCGCGAACCGCTGGAGAAAGTCTGACGCCGGAGAACGGCCCCTGTTGGGCGACGAGACTGATTCCTGATGCCTGATCCCTGACAAGGCCGTCCGCCAGCGCCAGACTTTTGTGCCGGCTTATCAGGCGGTGGCCGTCTGACGGGCGTAACCGGCAACCAGCGCCAGCAACTCGTCTTCCTGATAGGGCTTGCCGAGGTAGTGGTTGACGCCGATTTCCCGGGCGTAATTGCGATGCTTTTCCGCCGTGCGCGAGGTGATGATGATGATGGGCACATTTTTCAGGCGGGCATCGGCGCGCACGTTGCGTGTCAGCTCGAAACCGTCCATGCGCGGCATTTCGATGTCCACCAGCATGACATCGGGGACGATGTCCGCCAGTTGATCGACGGCATCGACGCCGTCCTTGGCGGTGATGACGTGATAGCCTTCGCGCGACAACAGCCTGCCCGTGATCTTGCGCACCGTGAGGGAATCGTCCACCACCATGACGGTGGGCAGGCGCGGGGCAGGCGCGGCCTCCGGCGCCGCCGCTTCCTCGGCCGCGGCCCTGACTTCGCGGCCGGCGAGCGCGATCGGGTTGAGGATCAGCACCACCTCGCCGTTGCCCAGCACGGTGGCGCCGGCGATGCCGATGACCCGTGACAATTGCACCCCGATGTTCTTGACGACCAGTTCCTGATTGCCGCGCAACTCATCGACGTGAACCGCGACGCGCTGCGCGCCGGCGCGCAGCAAAAGCAGCGGGTAATGCTGCCGCTTCTCGGGGACGGCGCGGGCGTTGCCCAGAAGACGCGGCAGGAAGTGATAGGGGTAACGCTCGCCCATCCATTCGACCGCGCCTTCGGCGTAGATTTTCTCAAGGGCCATTTCCTTGCATTCCATCACCTGCGCGATCATCGTCGCCGGAATGGCATAGGTGCGGCCGCCGGCCCGCACCACGAGCGCCTGCATCACCGCCAGCGTCAGCGGCAGGTAGATGCGGAAGCGGGTGCCTTGGCCGGGCGTCGACGCCACTTCGGTGCGGCCGCCGATCTGGGCGGCGGCCGTTCTCACGACGCCCATGCCGACGCCGCGACCGGCAAGCTCGGTCAGATCGGTCGCCGTCGAGAAGCCGGGGAGGAAAATGAGTTCCGTGAGGGCCGCTTCGTTCGCCTCCTGATCGGGCGCGAGCAGGCCCCGCTCGATGGCCTTGGCGCGGATGTGCGCAAAGTTGAGGCCGGCGCCGTCGTCGGCCAGCGCGATGACAACTTCATTGCCTTCCTGGGACAGGGTCAGGCTGATCTCGCCGGTCTCCGCTTTGCCGGCTGCTTGCCGCCGCGCGCCTTCCTCGATGCCGTGGGTAATGGCGTTGCGCAGCAGGTGTTCGAGCGGGCCGGTCATCTTGTCGAGCACCGAGCGGTCGAGTTCGACCTGCCCGCCGTGAATGGTGAGACGGGCCTTCTTGCCGATTTCCCTTGCCGTCTGCCGGACGACGCGATAGAGCCGGTCCGCCACGGTCGTGAAGGGCACCATGCGCACGCTCATCATCGACTGCGACAGTTCCCGGTTCAAGCGCGCCTGGCTGAGAATGGCGGCGTCGGCTTGGTCGAGGT
>Ga0209628_10002741_pt1 | contig 12076 bp, 5 predicted proteins | sample TergutCu122P4_FD_187285 | JGI IMG/M metagenome (GOLD analysis project Ga0209628, IMG submission 187285) | Cubitermes ugandensis P4 segment gut microbial communities from Kakamega Forest, Kenya - Cu122 P4 (SPAdes) (version 2) | ecosystem: Host-associated > Arthropoda: Insects > Digestive system >...
TTACAAAATCCAACTGGATATGGAAATCGTCACATTTTAGGGAAAACGAGTACAACCATTACAAAGTGTACATCAATAACAAAGCTCAGTACAATATTTAAGGTTTTGGCACAATACAAATTAGTTAGTATAATAAAATATAATAAAAAATAATGTCATATGTTAAAACAAAATTAAAATAGTTACTGAACAGAGGTTCAGTGCGTTACAAATTATAATTAAAATCTTCTTCAGGTAGTATTTATGTGAGCTATGACAGATTTTATTAGGGCTTGTGAATTATAAGATGCTATGACTCATTTTCTTATATTTTTTTCCCAGCATTTCTTAAATTTAATAGTTTTAATGTAGGTCAATTATTTATTGTACAGCTAGCCAAAAAAGTTCCCACCTTTCATGGAACCAGACAGTTTATTACTGTATCCAAAGACAGCCTGCATCTGAGTCCTGTCCTGAGCCAGAACAATACATTCCACATCGTATCTCCATTTTCATATTTCACTTCCCGCTCGACCTTGCACGTCTTATGTGGTCCCTTCTATTCAGATTCCTTCACTAAACTTCTTATGCGTGTTGCACATCCATGCATGCTAAAATATATGCCCATCTCAGTTTTCTTATAAGGTGACGAATGCCAATTATGAAGTTCCTCGTTATGTAACTTTCTTGACCTCTCTGTTCTTCATTCCTTGTAGACAATATCGGTGTGTGAATATACTGGTATGTTCAGCAGCATAGTATCTCTGTTTAGGTTATCTGTGTTAGCAGATTGGGGTTTGCAATAAATGAACATTGGATTTATTAAGGGAGATAGAATTGCCATGTAAATGTGTGTACTCAAAATTATAGTTTATGTTCCCCTTCCTCCACTCATTTGTGTGGCATACCCATAGCAACCATACCAGAAAGATCAATGTGTGTTTGTTTTTAGATTTTCAGCCCTGAAGATGAAGTGACAAAGCCACCTAAACGCTGGGTGGCTTTGCCATGGCCTGTACATGTCGACAAAAATAGTCGTCATGCGTCTGATGTAAACATTGGTGAGGAATATATCCCACCTACTTTGGATTACAGTAATAAGAATATTGTGGGTCAAATGTCATCAGGTGACGATGGCATAGAACATGTGAAACAAACTCCAGGACAAATCATAGTAAACAGCCCAACCAGAGGGCATGCTGAGTGGGATATTGTGCCTGACCCAAGCAGTGATAGTGGTTTTAGATTAGTTGAGTCGTCATCAGGGAACATAGATGCAGCAGGACTTCCCCAGCAAGGATCAAGTTCAAGTATATTGTATGGAAATGGAAACTCTTACCAAGGTAATGGAGGAACCAATAATGGAAGAACTCCAAATATTCTGGGAACTGGGATGACTAGTGGTGCTACCATTACTTCAGGTGTATCATCAGCTGCTGATTCAGAATCGCCATCAACAAATGTTTTGAGTAGTGGGATGTTTAGTGCTGCAGTTGTCAGTACTGGTGTTTCTATTGGTAGCGGATATCGAAGACCTTCACTGAGTGTTTTGGGTGCGGGAATAAGCCATGGTGTCGGTGATGATTCGTCAACAAAAGGAAATCAACCTTTACCTCACACAGACTGGGACATCTCCCCAAGCAGTCAGTCTGACACTCTACATGCTCCTGAAAAGGACAGTAGTGCAGGGGCTCCATCATCATTCAAGATTGGTTGGGGAGTTTCTCAACTCGAGCAGTCACAGTCACAGTTTCTCCCAGCTGCACATTGGCATGTGTTGTCAATTGGTATAGGTCCCAGTCAGAACTTATCATCAGTTGCTGCAGGGGTAATTCCTGCAGCCGGTCAGTATCAGTCACAGTCTGTGGATTCAACACTGAATACTGCAGCATTGTAAGTAGTAAATAAAGCATATCATAGCATTTGAAGATGTCAGTGGTTATGAAATTTATAAAAACTTCCAGAATTCTAATGGAATTTAACTAGTTAATTTTTCTGTAGAATTGAAGAACAGGTACTGGAACACGAATTTGTAGATTTCAGGATTATAATGAAAATTGAGTATATTATTTCCCACAAAGGAGGCAGATATTTGGGTAGAATAGAATTATATTCATAAGTGGCGTGCTGTTGCAATTGTAATGCTCAGTGTAATGATTTTAGGTGCTTTTGCAAAATTGCAAAAAATGACTATTAGCTTTATCACATCTGTTCGTCCACACGGACTAACTTGGTTTCCATTGGACAGATTTTCATGACATTTGATATTTAAGGATTTTTAGAAAATCTATCAAGAAAATTAAGTTTGTTTAACATTTGGCAATAATAATGGGTACTTTACATGAAGACCTGTCTACATTTATGATAATATCTTACTGAATTTTTCTCAGATTGAGACATTCTTGGACAAAAGTTGTAAAGAAATCAAAACACATATTTTATATTTAATGATTTTTTCCAAAAAATCTTGCCGTTTATGAGATAATGTGGAAAAATGTGATAAAACCAGACAGGTTGCATATGACAATGTAATACAATGCAGAAACAATGGGATTAACATACCAGGTAACTTAAGGCAAGAATACAGAAACACACTCGTAGCATAGTATTAAATATATACTGCTTTTCCAAGGCAGCAATGTGTATGTGAATGTGCCTCAGTGTTATGTTGTATGTACATTACCTGCCTTATTATTTCTATACTTAATTTTTATTATCCAGTTTCTTCAGTCACCACAATTTTATCTTTTTTCTTTTTCAAATTTTAAACTTTTTTTCAAGTAGTCATTTTATCTTAATTGGCCTTCATCACATCAGTGGTGAATTGTTGTCTAACAGTCAGGTCATGCATAAATACAGCGCGTTTCATAATGTTCTCCGTGATTACAAACATTTATAGCAAGAAAATCAAAGGACCTACCTTAATGGAATTGTTCACAGCCACAGGAAAACTGAAAAAGTTTTTTTGACAACTAGAGATGTTCGATGTGTGCACCATGGGTGACACGGCACACATCCATACAATATTCCAGTTTTTGACACACATGCATCAACATGTTGATGTGTGTGTGTCAAGAAATGGAATATCGTATCGATGTGTGCCGTGTCACCCATGGTGCACACATTGAACATCTCTAGTTGTCAAAAAAACTTTTTCAGTTTTCCTGTGGCTGTGAACAATTCCATTAAGGTAAGTCCTTTGATTTTCTTGTTATAAATGTTTGTATTCATGGAGAACATTATGAAACGCCCTGTATAACCATATGACAGGGCTGTTTCTTCCATTTGTGGTGGTACATGTTTAAAAAACATAGGTCTGTGACTTTGGTTGACTGTTGAAACTACCTTCTTTTCTGATAGTGCTGTAGCTGAGGCAGTTATTTACAGGCTTTCCACCACAGTGGTCTGTGTTGGATATATGCTGGCGAAAGTGGCACTGGAATAGATTTTTCTCCAAGTACATAAAGTTTGCCCATCATTTATCATTCTGCCAAATCTTCTTATTATTCTTATCAATTGGGGCAGGTACAGTAAATCCATCAGTGATTACAGTACCGAGGGTACCATTCTCAACCCACTGTACCAACAACAGACATCGCTAACCATGTACTTTAATCTTTGATATCACAATGCAGAACACAACAATCCACACCTTGTATTTGTTAGAGATACTGCGATGGTGAAGCAGTATGTTTCTTTGAAATGTCTGCAGCCAACTACCATGCTGTGTGATGTTACCATATAACCCATAACACCACAATCACAACCTTATTTTTTCTTCAAATATTTAAATTTTGGAACATTTTGAAATGAACTGCATTCTGTATGGTTTATTATAGTGATGTACCCAAGTGTCCTTCAGGAGCTACAGGCCAGTATGTGTATCGACCTGACTGCAGAAAATTTCTCAACTGCTTCAAGGGGCGGGGTTTTGTCCAGTTCTGTGCCCCAGGCACACTCTTCAACCCAGACACTCTGGAGTGTGACTTCCCATTCAAGGTTAAATGTCTGCCACTTTCACCTGATGAGGAACGTTGGAACAACATGGAGGTTAAGAGCACGGGTATGCAAAGAACCACTTCTGTTTTGACACATCATCATAAAACAGGGTGTGAAGGGTGTGTTCTTGGAGTGCACTTGAAAAAGTTCAAGTCCTACTGTATGATTAGAAAACTCATTAGTTTCCCCAAAGGCTTTGATAAGTTAGCTTTATTATCATTATTGTAACACCCTACGATTGACATTGAAGAAAATAAATTTTGAGGCTTGGATATCTCACTACACTGAGTGTGGGGTGTGATGCTGTGAAACTGGGGTTACATGCCAGTGTGTTGGAAGTAGCAAAGTACCAAGCTGCGTGGCATAACATCCCAGGTCATAATGCGGAAATATATTTTTATATGTTCTTATTGGGCGATCTGTGAAGTTAGCTGTCTACATGAAAACCGTCACTAATAATACAGTGTCCACAATCACTGTTTTTTTTAAAAATGTTTATAACCTTGTAAAGAAAACCCAACTTTATGCACAACTTATTCTTGATATATTTCGTCAACCTTTACATGTGTCGGGCGTATCCAGGCCCATCATCAGGAGGTACAACCATATGTATACAACAGTTGGTGCTTATTATTTTTTTTAGAGGACTGTCTGTTGTCCTGGTTGGATTGGAACCAGGACAACAGACAGTCATCTAAAAGAATAATAAGTACCAATTGCTGTATACATACGGTTGTACCTCCTGATGATGGGCCTAGATATGCCAGAAACATGTAGAGGTTGACGAAATATACTAAGAATAAGTTGTGTATCAAGTTAGTTTTTATTTACATGATTATATCGAGATGCATGGTCAATGAAACATGAAAAAAAATTTTATAACCTCCTTGTTTATTTTTGAGTACTCTTCTGTTTATCATGATGTGTGACCTATGTAGTTGGGAAGCAATGTTGAATAAACTGATATCCATAATCTGTGTCTGAAAGTTTCTTACAGTGGTGTGTCACAATCTGTTAGACTGATATTTTAGATATTATCACAATATCTTCAAACCACAGTGGTTTGGAAGTTATTTCTGGCTGCTTCTTTAAGTGGCATGATAAAGTAAAGACTCCTGCTCTGTTTAACACTTCATAAAAGTAGTCTCAAACCCTGGATCATGTCGGTCATTCCAAGGGGTCCCTTTTTGGTAGAAGCCCTTTCCTTACCCTCTCCCTGAAGAAGGAAACAGAACCACTCTCCATAGTGTTATGAGTTGAAGACAATATAGGATGTTGAACTGAAAAAGTGAATTAAGAAAATGATTACATACATGGTGATCTGAACTTCACTGGTTATTGTTTTTGTAATTTTAATAATATTTTAAATATTTACCTAATATATTTAAAGTCTTATTGTAATAATATGACATATATGTAGTATTTTTAATTGCTTGCTGGTTTATTGTAAAGACTTTAGTGTGAAAGGTGCCAATATGATGTCTGTTTTATCAACTTTTCTCCAGTGGAGGGGCATCCGGTGCAGGAGAGTCGATTACTGAAGCCCACCCCAGCTACTAGCCATCCTGACACACAGGCACCTTCCCCTTTACCAGTACAGGAAAGAAAGACAGACTGCCCCATGGAGGGAGGGACAGGGTTTGCTCCCCACCCAACTGACTGCAGCAAGTTCATAAACTGTTGGATGGGCACAGCTCACACCCAGCAGTGTGGACCAGGCACCTTGTTCAACCCTCAGACTTTACAGTGTGACTTCCCATATAATGTGAACTGCATTGTATCCATTTCTAGTCCTCAGGGTGAGTTGTATGAAGACAATTTTATATTTTTTAACATTATTTACTTATGACAACTGTAGTTTAAGTCCCAAAGGAACAAGTTATTTTTCTTTTTTCCAAATAATTCAGACTGGCGCTAGGGCCTCCCCATCTACCTGTTCAACAGATACCTGTGTGTAAAGCAGCCAGGGCATGAAGCTGTTGCCATGTTTGAGAACATATCAAGCTATACTTTCATTCCTCCATATCCTTTCATTTCTACACTTGTCGGAGTTTTTCTGTTGGCATCTTCCTTTGCATTTCCACTGGTTCCTGTTGATTTATGCACAGCCCAAATCCTGGCCCACCCTACCCCCTGTCTGTGCATGGCTCACTTTTAAGTATACATAATTGTAATGCACACCACTTGAAAACCCCTCAGATATTAAATAGCATTTGTAATAAATATCTGTTACAGAGAGTTCTCCTGGAAAATTTTCAGAAAATAAGGCAAACAGACCCCTATTGCAATTGAAACAGTGGTGTGAAACGATCTGTTAGACTGATATTTTAGATATTATCACAGTTTCATCAAACCTCAATAATTTGGTAGTTACTGCTGGTTCCTTCTTCAATTGGCAGGATAAAGTAAGGAATCCTGCTCTGTTGAACACCTTTGTAGAAGAAGTCTGAAGCACTGGACCATATTGGTCATGCCAAGGGGTTCCTCCATGGTAAAAGCCCTTACTTTACCCTTTCCCTGAAGAAGGAAGCAGAACCACGGTCCAAAGTGTTGTGAGTTGAAGAAAATCTGGGATGATGAATTGAAAAAGTGACTCATGAATATGGTTACATACATTGTGATCCGAGTGTTACTGGTTTTAGTTTTTGTAATTTTAATAATGTGTTAAGTATTGACCTATATATTTAGTCTTATTGTAAGAATATGACTTGTGTAGTTTTTTTTTATTGCTTGCTGATTTATTGTCAGGAAGTTAGTGTGAATGGTGCCAATATGATGTCTGTTTTATCAATGTCACTCCAGTGGAGAAGCGTCCAGAGCGGGAGAGTCGATTACTGAAGCCCACCCCAGCTACTAGCCATCCTGACACACAGGCACCTGCCCCTTTACCAGTACAGAAAAGAAAGACCGACTGCCCCATGGAGGGAGGGACAGGGTTCGCCCCCCACCCAACTGACTGCAGCAAGTTCATAAACTGTTGGAAGGGCACAGCTCATACCCAGCAGTGTGGACCAGGCACCTTGTTCAACCCTCAGACTTTACAGTGTGACTTCCCGTATAATGTGAACTGCATTGAAGCAACTCCTAGTCCTCAGGGTGAGTTGTATGAAGACAATTTCATATTTTTAACATTATTTACATTTGAGAGCTGTAGTTTAAGTCCAAAAGGGACAAGGTATTTTTCTGTTTTCCAAATAGTTCAGACTGGCTGTGGAACCTACATGGCTTCCTGTTCAGTGGGTACCTGGAACTCTGTTCCTGGGTGTAAAGCAGCCAGGGCATGAAGCTGTTGCCATGTTTGAGAAAAAAATCTACCTGTACTTTCATTCCTCCATATCCCTTCATTTCTACACTTTTCAGAGTTTTCCTTTTGGGATCTTACTTTGCATTTCCACTGGTTCCTGTTGATTTACTCACAGTCCAAATCCTGGTCCACCCTACCCCCTGTCTGTGCATGGCTTACTTTTCTGCCCTGAAGATAAGGGTTGCAAGATCTGCAACAACTGGTATCTAATTACCGAAAAATACATAATTCTAATGGACACTGCTTTGAAAACCCCTCAGATATTAACTAGTGTTTGTAATAAATATCTGTTACAGAGAGTGCTCCTGGAAAATTTTCAGAAAACAAACCACACAGACCCCTACCGCATTTGACACCCCTCACTCAACCAACCACATCTTCAACCACAGAGGAAACAGCAGACACAACAACAACTGTTACTACTGCTGAAAGTACTATCACCACTACTTCTGCTCCTGATGATACTACTGCTTTTACTATGACAAGACCTGACCCACCAAAACCTGTACAGAATGTTCCAGTACTGATGAATCCAAGTGGTCAGGTTTTGAGACTCAGAGGAGGGCCTGGACCTTGGGAAGGTTATGTTGAAGTGCAGGGTCCCATCTCTGGATGGGGTCTTGTTTGTGATAAGAAAAATTCCTGGACTATTGTGGAGGCTACAGTTGTGTGTCATCAGCTGGGATATGAGAGGTAAAGGGCTGCTACACTGGGGTCTAGTATGTGCTGAATATTTCAGTGTCAGTTCTGTTATCTTGCCATATTAATGGTACTTTGCCTATCTTTCTTTATTCCCTCTCTCTTTTTCCTCTGTACACTGTGCACTCGTTAGTTCTGTGGATTCCCTATTAGTATAAATGGTGCTGTTAGTTTATAAGTTATATTTGATAAAAATAATTGGACATAAGCTGATCTATACAAAAATTTACCTGTTATGTCAGTTTCCACTTACCTAAAAAACTGAGTCCCATAGGAATATATAGCAAAAATCACTGGATATTGAAAAAAGTTTTAACCAGATTGTATATACTTTTGACATCATGAGTTATCCATGGTACTAACAGATATGGTTTCCAAAAAGTTGTGTTTAAAGAAATAAAAAATGATGTGCAGTGTCCAAGTTATGTATGTTAGTATAACACACAATTGCCAGGAACATTTGGACTTAGGTTTGTGTGCTCTGTTTCCAGTAAATAATTTTTTGACACTAAAAGATAATTTACTTTTGGAATGCATCTCAAAAGTAGGATTACAATAGTAGTAATTTTGCTCATGTGTGATTTCAGGCTTCTGCTGCAGAGTAGATGAGTTATGTGCTTTGCTGGGGTATTACGCAGTATATGGTGGTAATTCCTTACTGATGTTATGGGACAACCTGTTGGTCCCATCTTCAGAGGTCAAGAAATCTTCTTGTATTACCACCATATGCTGTGTAATAACCCAGAAGAGTGCAGATCTTATTCCTCTTATGCTGTTGTATTAAAGGGGTGCGGAGTTATCGTGGCAGGGCCGGCCACTGCAATCCACTGATGACACGCTGCGAGTGAGTATAAATGAAGTATCATGTGGTGGTAATGAGACTGTGCTGGCTGCATGCCAGCTGGAACGTGGACAACAGTGTGTGGTAGCTAGAGACGCAGTTGCTGTCCGCTGCTACAGGAACTGGATGTCTCAGTGCCAGCCTGGTGAAATAAACCATAACAAGAAATGCTACAGTTTGGTGATTCCCAGTGTTCGTCATGCTCTTGAGGGCTTCAGTCATGGGGAAGCTCTTAGAGACTGCCAGTCACGAGGGTCACAACTTCTTGACATAGTTTCCCAGGTGAGAGTTTATGTTGTCTGTAAAGTGAAATGAAATGTAGTCCATTCATATAAACTAAGATTAAAATATTCTGGGTTGTGGTACCATGTCATTTGGCAGACATTTTAAATGAACCTGTACCTGCATCTTCACAAATCTGTTCTGAAGTTCGAGGCAGCAGGTTCCTTGGAAACATTGGTATGTATCAAAACTTCACTGCATCACATCCCAAAAGATGGTAATCTTAGTGTAAATTGGTATATTTCATGTCATTACAAGCTGTTCCCCTTATAAAAATTTTTGCTGTTGTTATGACAAATGACATCATTTGTGGCATGATGTTAATGAAACATAATTCTGAAATCAAGAATATGACGTTCTTGGTGTGATGCCATATAGTGTGGTATGTTCAGAAGAACGTACTCCATATTCAGGATATAAATAGCCTTGAACATACGGATTCTGTGTGGTATTGTCTCCACTTATGGGTTACATGTTTGAGAATGGAGGTTTTCTTGGCATTGAATATGTATATTGTGAACTTTGTGGTCCTGACATCGTAGTCTGGTAGGTTGTCTACCTTGGAGATGGAGACAGTGTGTTCTGCCAGAATCGCTGGCACTGTCCTACTAGACTGTGACCCCCTGAACTCAGAGGAGCACAGTATGACTATTTCAACATTGATTGTACTAAACTCTACTTATGTAATTAACTGCATCATTGTTAGTTAAGAAACTGGTATTTCAGAAACCTGCTTTGTCTCCATCATCAGGGTGTCAGTTTTTAAACCTGCTTTGAATCAGCTAAGCACCTGAGAAGATTTTAGTATATCTGTTGAGTGTGAATACATCAAACTATAAATTAATATTGTTTGTAAGTTTTTGATAGTGGTGTGTTACATATTTTGAGGCCAAAGAGACCAGAAACCACCAGCCCTTTTGTGGAGAAACATGAATTGAATGTCTAGTTCCATTGTGTGGGTGCAACTTCATCTCAGGTTATAACTATGCTTGACACAACAAAAAGGTTACCAATCCATGCTCCTCGGCAGTAAGTGTGTTAAAGTAGACAGTCAACTGTAACCAGATGCAAAGGGAAGTTCTGCTAATTTTTTACTGTTGTTGCAGGAAGAGAGTGACTTCGTATCTGAATGGCTGCTACAGTTACAGCCCAATGTAACCAATATTCTTACTGCAGGTGTAGGTGTGACTGTATTTCATCGTCCAGTGTGGGTCTGGGAAGGGTCCCTTGAACCATTTAAATTTACCAAATGGTGGCCAGGTATGTCTCCTTTTTTTTAATTGTATAAATCTTATATTTACTATGTGGAAATAAAAGGCCAACTAGATGCAACAGATTGGCTTTTTATTGCAAAACTTATTGTTCACTCAACATGTTTTGGGCACCATTATGCCTATCATCAGGAGCTCAAGATTTATACAGATGATTGTTGCCTATGGTAGCTGGCGCTTTGGTTTACAGGTCGTTGTTCTGGTTTCAAGTTGTGGTTTATGTGTCCGGCAGGGTGCTGCCCAATTCAAGTCAAGCAGCACCCCGCAAACCGGACACATAACCCACAGCTCCACAACAGACCAACGACCTGTAAACCAAAGCGCCAAGTACCATAGGCAGCAACCATCTGTATAAATCTTGGGCTCCTGATGATGGGCATAATGGTGCCCGAAACATGTTGAGCGAACAATAAGTTTTGCAATAAAAATCCAATCTGTTGCATCTAGTTGGCCTTTTATTTCCACATATTAATGACAATGCACAGTCAAACTCACATGAAGCTTATATTTACTCTTCTTAGTCTGGTTCTTTTCTATGCAGTTGGCACTGTCAGATTTAGTCTTTACATGTAATATAAAAATTTTGTTTCTTCACATGTCAGTGCAATTTTTCTAACCAAGTGTGTTGAATGTAAGCATTATGGATCCATATAAACACACTATCCTTTGCTCTGTCATCATAATAGGCTGTGAGGTTGTAGTGTGGAAATAAGGAATAGCACATTTCTGTTGCATAGATTTACATGGCTTCCTCTTCCCACCAGAGAAAATGAACACTGTTTCTTGCCACCTTTATGTCCAGTAGCTATCACTCCTCTGTAGCCCTTCCTGTTATACCTTGTTTTAGCATTGATATATTTGTCAACTGCAATTGGGTTAACACCCGGTGGCAGTGGTACACCCGGTGGCAGTGGTACACCCGGTGGCAGTGACACCCGGTAGCAGTGGAACACCCGGTGGCAGTGTGTTCCATCTGTGGGCTTCACCCTCTTTATATTCTTATTTTGTTACTGATGATAAAGTCTGTGCCATACATGTAGATTGTGGGAGCTTGCAGCTGACTAGAATGAATTCATCTGTGTTCATTCTTTCCCTCACCCTAGTATGGTACTTCAAAATTTTGCCTAAAGATAGTGAAAAATACTGATGTAATTATCTCTCTGATATGTGTCTGAAAAGATCTGTGTCATGACTGTAAAAATATTAAAAGAGACAGGATTTGGAAAGTATACAAGACAGGTTTCGTGTAAAAAAGTGTACATGTTAAGTGTGAACACAGTCTTTTTTAAATATGAAGAATGTAGTGAAGTCAAGGGATAAAAAATTAGTTAACCAAGACTTTATCCTTAATTTGAACTGCTGCAGTAAATATATTTTGGTTTGGTTTATTTGTTCATCCATTCAGTCACACACGTAACATTGGACATGTCAATTACAAATTACAATTTATATATTACAACACAACTTATAATATATGGACGTCCACACAAAATAATATAGTAAATAACAATACAAAATTTAAAGACCAATTGGAAGTGGAATTTGTCACTACATCTAGATATATATATATATATATGTGTGTGTGTGTGTGTGTGTGTGTGTGTTTATATAAGTATACCTAAGAGTTAAGAATTCAAATTAAAAGTAATAATGTAGAATGATGTTGAGTTACGTTACACGTAAAAATGTTTAGATATTTAC
>Ga0209628_10002742_pt1 | contig 12074 bp, 11 predicted proteins | sample TergutCu122P4_FD_187285 | JGI IMG/M metagenome (GOLD analysis project Ga0209628, IMG submission 187285) | Cubitermes ugandensis P4 segment gut microbial communities from Kakamega Forest, Kenya - Cu122 P4 (SPAdes) (version 2) | ecosystem: Host-associated > Arthropoda: Insects > Digestive system...
AGTGGTAATAGTTAGTGTATCCAAAATATGTTCTCAATTAAATTGACTGTATTCTACCTGTACAAATCTGGACAAATCCATTGTTACAAGATGTGACAACACGGATGCAAATAAATGAAATGAAAACAATTTGATTACCCAAAATTCATGAAGTGACAACTCTGAATATTAAGCTTCTAATTTCCAGTTGCCTGGTAAAGGTTGGTGATCCATCATTATGGTATGTTTTCATGCAGAGTATCTAAAATATAATGGTTATATTTTGGAGCTCCCTTTAAGAGAGGAAATTTGTTCTTAACAGGACTGCGTATGGTGCTTCCCTTTTATTCATAACCTGTTTTGCTCTGTTAGAGGGAGGTTTAGGCTTGAATACCCATTTAAGCACCTAACTTCACATTCATATTTCTATGCCTGAGGCATTGTATTCTGGTCTGCTACTGTCATGGTGTTTTTAAAAGTGTGCATTTGTAATATTGTATTATTTAGTATGTGGAAGCCAGGAGAGCATCGTTGGTATAGCAACTAGGTTAAGGTATGGTCGATTTGGAGTTCAAATCCCTGCAGAAGCAAATAATTTTCGTCTTCTCCTAAACATTCAGACTGCTTATAGGGCCCGTCCAGCCTCATATGCAATAGGTGCAGCGTTTCTTTTTTTGGGTTTAAAGCATCCAGGCCATGAAGTTGACCTTTCACCTCCATCTAGGACCACAATTCTGCTATATGCCTTCATGGTGTGAACAGGGAAAACTTCACCCTTTGTGTTACCTCCTACGTTCTTGACTACACTCATCATCAGTATGAGCAATGCACCAGCCACATGAGTGCCATTCCCTTTCTTTTGGCCAGATACTTTTTAAAAAATTGGGCAGGTAGGACCAAGCAGAGAGGCATCTAAATTGGATCCAAGACATTATATTCAGCATCTAATGCAGAACATCACATATCCCAGACTGGTGTGTTTCTGATTTTCTTCATTCACTGCATGCAAATTTGAGGTTAGTATCTTCAAAAATATGATGACTGCATGATTCACTTCCTAACCAACCATTTGTATGTTATCATCCTTTTATCTCATTCCATGCTATGCTGTAATACATACAGTGTCATTATTTAACCAAACTGAAGCCAAGATCATGTAGGCAATACAGTGACTAAGCTACAGGCTGGCCATCTGAGGAATCTTTGTGCATTTTCTGGTGGAGATGAGATTTTTTCTCTTCTCCAAAACATTCATACTGGCTCAGGGGCCCACACAGCCTCCTGTTTAATGGGTAGCAGTGAAGGGGGGCACTATATCTTTGCACGTAAAAAGCAGCAGATTGTAAACCGGTCAACTTACTTCCATCTAGTACCATGGTTATGAGGTAGTGGAACTATACATCCGCTCCTCCCGTATGCTTTCATGGCATGTGCATGCTGAAGTTTTAGGTTAACTATCCAGGAGCCTCAATGAGTGAAGGGATTTACATTCTAATTTCCACTTTTCTGGTGACAAGAATGTTGCATGTTTTATTCTGTCCAGAAAAGCAGGTTCTTGATGAATTGTCAGAAGAGGACCAGTGCCGGCTTTTGGAGACACTCCCCATTGACCTTCCACTTGCGTTAACAGTGCCATTGCTTCAAGATGGCATATATTGGAAAAGAAGTAGTCAAAATCGATGGCAAAGTGTAAGTTTTATGTTGTGGGAGTGAAGAACTCTTTTTTCAAGTGCTGTATGTTTTAACCCTTAAGTGCTAGCCTCAGTGCACTGTACAGGCTTTTAATTCTTCACTTGCTGCCAACCTCAGTACAGTATATGGACATATAATGCTTCACATGCTACTGGCCACTGTGCACCATTTAGTCAAGAATTTATTTATTTATACTATAAATTTAAAATCTCCTCTTCCTGGGCAGTAGTTGGAATTTAAACCCAATTATCACTGAAGGGTTAAAATTGTGAGGCAGTAAATATCATTTCAGGAGACATCCATCTGTATTGCTGAGTTTTAATTTGGTATACTTCTATATAACTGAACATGTAATGCAATTTTAGTTTGAGTAGTCTGACTTGCTTAGAAATTATAGTGCCTACACACCATATAAACAGATTTAGATTAGTAGTAGTGCATTAATTAATATTTGGAATCTGCCTGCCTCCAATAGTGGCTTTCCTGCCAGTAAAAGTAATCTTCTCCATACAATGTCCCATGTGGCACATGGGGGAACTAGTGGTATAGCTCCACTCAGTCCTAATGTTGGCACTAGAGCAGGGTGGGTTTTTCCACTGGTACTGCACATAATTATCAAGTGATTGCTTGAAAATAGGCCCCCCAGTGCTTAGATTTTACCAGATTTCTGAACACATTTCTCATTCCCTGCTTCAGAACCATATTCACAGCCTTGTTTTACTAGTCTGGCAGTATTAGGTCACCTGACTGAATGTGAAAAGTTCCTCATTGTGCATTGTAATCCATTGCTCATTTTGTTCATACATTGTGGTTTGCATTATTTTCTTTACTGATATTATACAGAAAAGTTGCAAATTGCATTCTTTCATCACAGTAAATAAGTATGTTTTATAGCTATCTACAGTATACATGAAAAATTCGAGTTTTACAATTATATTATTCTTCACTCTTAGTAAAAGACAATAACAAGAATGTCATGAATTATGTTAATTTACTTTTTTTTTAATATACAAATTATTAGTTTTGAATCATATTTCATATGATTTGTAGTATTAAATGCAGTTGTATTATGAGTTTGGTTTTGTGAACTAGAGCACTTGCTGTACTGGTTTGTATAACATTATTGAATTTTTCTTTGTCTCCAACTAACAGACTCTATCTAGTGAGTTCCTCTTGAGAAGTTGACAGTGGTTCATGTAGTGTAGATGTTACCTGTAATTTATGGAACCCAGAGATTCATTACTATGTTCACAACATGCCCTTTATGGGTCCCTTGTTTGAGTGAGATAAGTCCAATAAACACCCTCCCTACTTATTTCTTCAAATATATTTTAATATTGCCCTCTGTTGCACTCCTAGATGTTCCAAGTGGTCTGTTTCCTTCAGGTTTTCAAACCAGCCCACTATTTATATTTTGCTTACATTTACATGCTATCACAATGCCCACCAATTTTATCCTCCTTCTGTTTGATTATTCTAAGAATATGTGGCAATGAGTTAAAATCATGGAACTCCCCTTTATGCAGTGTTCTGCAGCCTGTTGTTACTTCCTTTCCAGCCACCTCTTCCTTCCTCCTTCTTAGTTCAAAATATTCACCTTGCAACCCTATTCTCCATCGCCCTCAGTCTGTTTTCTTCCCTTAATGTGAAAGATTAAATTTCACATCCCTGTAAAACAACAGGCAAAACTGAATGTTGGTTTTAGATGACAGATGTGCATACCAAGGACTCTGGACTAGTTTAATTTGTTTATTCAATCCACTTAGTCACATTTGTGACATTGGAAATATAAAAAAATCATAGTACAATTTATATATCATACTAGCTCAATCCCACAATATATAAACATCAGAAACAATAATATACAACATAATATAATGTAATGTAAAATATCAGTACTAATTAAAATGGATAAATATGACAACTTATCAAGTTCACATGCTTATACACTCGACATGCAATTAGCGTGACATAACATCATTTGCTGAATAAAATATGTGTTGTGACAGAAAGGATCTCAGTTTTCCTTTAATAGATTTTTTGTCCTATTTTTTATATGATCTAGCAACTTGTTGTACAGTCTAATTCCCATATTCACCACACTTTTCCTAAAGAGTTCCACATAGCAAAACTGAACAGGGAGATCCAATTTTTTTTTGCATATTTTACATTTGACTTTAGTGAATGCTTGTACTTTTTAATGTAACATACAATTTCAAGTATGTATAAAGAAGCCAATGTAAGTATATTGTTGTCCTTAAATATTCTTCTAAAAGACTTATGTCTACTAATTATTAGAAAGACCCTCTTTTGCAGTTTATATGTGTTATTACTTTCATTATCCCCATGCCAAAAAAAATTATACCATACCTCAGAAATACAGTGGGGTATGCTACAACAAACAACACTACAATGAACAGTTTTTAGCAATAAAATCAGGATGCTACAATGAATGCGGAGCAATACTGTTGGCTGAAGTAGCATGTGCATGCACATGACGTGTCTGGCCCTCCCGCTTTGATTAGAGCATCAGTCATCATCTTATTATCGTTTTTAAGGTTCAGTTATCAGTTATCTGCTTATTTGTACAGTGTATGAAAGTGGAATAAATTAATTTTATATTATCTTTACACTTATATTTTTTGTTTTGTATCATATTTTTCCTGTTTAAATGGTTGTGTTGGATGGTAACTGTGCACTAGACTGTGGGCCTAGAACGGATTACACCTAAATACATATATTTCAACGTATGCTAGAATGAACAGACCCTATAACGAACGAGGTTCTAGAACCAATTACATTTGTTCTAGCATACCCTACTGTATATGAAAATTTGCATAATAAATACTGCTGATCATATATTGTTCATTGCTTCTTTCAATGGTATAGCACAGAATCATAGTACAATTATAGTGTGAACGCCCACTACAGTATACAAGGACAAAAATCTAATAAATTTTATATATATATATATTTCAATTATTTAGGTCTTATATTTTTATATTTTATAATTTATATTCTGTTTTAACATTATAAAAAGCAAAAAATAATGATTGTGAACAAGGGGCTCCTTAGATTTTATTATACCTTTTTTGCAAGATTTTTGTATTGACATGCCTGAGGATGGCCTAAGTTCAGGCCAAAACATGTAGCACACATGTAAAGGCACAATTTGACTTAATATAAACCTGTATTTTTTTGATTGAATAAGTGCTGTTTATACGTTATCATTATTTTTAGGACATATTTACAAAATGAATTAGTAACACAATATATGTCTCCATACATAAACAGCTTATAAGTTACCAAAATTTCTTTGGCATTTTGTCTTGGCTTTGCCAGGGAAAAGGTTAAAAGTTATTTTCTCATTTCAAATGTCCACACAGACAAAATAACTCTGTGTTACATGCAACATGTTGTGTGTGAGACACAGGTCCAGTGGGCCTGTTTTAGAGTATAGTAATCATACCCTAGTTGTATCACAATGCTTTTTATTGCCAGATGAATGATGTGAACAATTACGGCGGTTCCTGGAAACGCCTCTACTTGGAACGTCACATGCAGGAGCATATAGAAAATCTAAACCCAGAAGACTTTGTGCAATCAGAAGTAGAAAGTCTGGTACATTTGAGCTCCCCATATGTGAAGAGACTCAACATTTGACAGTTGCGACCCTCACGGTCACCTGACTTCACAGAGGAGGATGACTGTGAGTGTTTGACTGAAGTTGAGTCTGCTGATCACATAAACCTTGAACCATTCATAAAGGGGCTGGTAAAGCTCGAGGTATGTTAAATTTTTCTGTTGTGTAATGTGTAATTATTTTGTGACAGTTCTAAAAGTATGAGATAATATTAAATTAACTGTTGTTAATTTTGAATAATAAAAGAGGGGTGGCATAAGGATACTATTTTACCAATTATATGCCAGAAAAATGCAAAACATAGAGCTTATCTATCCCAGATTGTGTACAGCTTCATAAAATTTATATATACACAGACTTAAAGCTACCCATCAATTCAATGGTCTTTGTATTATGGATATTGGAAGTACTTTGTCAGTGCTGACAGTGGCTGCAGCAAGAAGGTTATCCCACTCTATGGTTTAATATGGGGGTTTGGAGCTGCTAGTATGAGGGCAAGTCAAATAAAAACCTTAAAAATGGGAAGAGCATGAAAAAGATAAACACTGAAACCATACTTGTCAGTTCTCAGGAGAATGGATTGTGTTTTTACCTTGTGTCAGCATAAATTGGAGAGATGGTGAGTTTCTTGTAAGAGGAAATGCAGTGTTAATAAATGTAACGAATCCTGTCCTACCTTGATCTCACCTTCACATGGTTTGCCCTCTTCCTACACATTAGATTTGTATAACGAAATTGTGGCAGTGCGGTCATTACACCCCGTATGGCAGCACTGTCAGTGCTGACATCTTCCTATAAAGAATCCTGTCTGCTGGGATGTGATGCTGTGCCACATGGCAGAAATGTACCAATGTTTTGGTAGTCTACCAGAATAGATTACATCACAGTTCAGAAGACTGTAGCCTTCATAGTCCTGCTGTGAGGACCTCAGACCTCACAATTTACTTTAAGTTTGCTTTTAATTTTGTTCTATTGCACAGAGACTAAAGCTGCCTCCTTTTACATGCATTCACAGCCATTCTTTATTCAGTGCTATATGAAATTTGCTGTTGACTGAACGGTATTTCATAACAAATGAAACAATCAGACTTCAATAATTTTCATAGTACTGCATTTGAATGGCAGGTGGTATTCAGTTTCCAAAAGATTGTATCAGAAGTTCTTGGACTCAGACTTAGCCATATTGAACACTCAGAACAGCAAACTGTCATGCAGACTGAGATTTTCTATGCTCTTGCAGCAACTACAGTGACAGGTACACACTGTCCTGCCGCTAGTCAAATGCTGACTGGAGCTTCAAAGTCAGCCATACATGATAAATTGTTCTATCTATTTATTTATTTATTTATTTATTCTTTTTCTATCAAATTACATGATAGCACGACCCAAAAGACCGTAGTCTCCACAAAGAACACAACTGAAAAATGTATTTGGAGTATAATGTCCCCCTTTTGTTATTATTTTTGGTGATGTATGGCTATAGGATGATTAGTCTGTGACTTTTTGATGATTCCTAGGATAAGAGAGGGAATTATAAGCATCAGAGTCACGTTTGTTGTATTACATAATTTGGAATTTCTAATTTGTAAATTAATTGATTGCTGTGAAAATTTCCAGGAACTGCACATCATGTTTGGAGTCCATGAATGTGGTATGGACTACTCTTGGACCTTATTTACAATTTCAGCAATGGATTGCACAAATATTGGTTTGGGACTGAACTCAGCAAAATGCATACAAACTTTCAGGTAAGAACAGTTGCATATAATATTCCACTTGAGTGTTTTGTTCATGAAAAAATATACAGATTGCATCTTAAACTGAACTGTCAACACAAAACATATAAATTTCAACACTTATGAAAAGGGACATACCTCATAAGATTTTACATTCTGCAGCCTCATTACAGTAGAATCTTTATGTAAGTATTTGCTTTCATTGTTGGTGACAGCCAAATTGTTTGTAAAACTTTGATGTAAAGGTCTTCCTGTATGATGTCATGCAGGCAGAAAAGGGGAGTAGAGGTATAACTCTACTCACTCATAACCTTACCTGTAGATGCAGGTGGGTGGTTAATAACACCCCCCACTCCTTTTCTCCCTGGAAGGAGCCTGGTACCCACTGTAGAGGAGGCTACATGGGCTCCAAGTCTGGTCTGGAAGGGTATGGAGAAGAGAAAATCTCATGCTCACACTGGGGTTCAAACTTGGATCTTCCAGCCCATTGCAAGCCGCTATATGGACTGCCATATCCCAGGCCAAACACTTTTATGTACTTTGGATAAATTGTTAGAGTTGATTATGTTGGCATCATTATTTTTAATTTTTTGCTGTTTATAAATAAAAATCTTTAGTGTTTCCCTTCAGTTTTAAATACATCAAAATGACATAGTTGGACAAGAGATTACCAGACCATTCAGGCTGACTCTGGGGCCCACCCAAACTACTACTCAGCGGGTACTGCAGGCACTTCCCCTAAGGTAAAGTAACCTGGACTTGAAGCTGACCACTCTTCCCCGTCTAGTGCTGAAGTTAACAATAAGTGGATCTATATTTTTGCTGCTGCATATCCCTTCCTGATGTGCAGAGGGGAAAATTTACTCATACTTTACCTTAAACCTTCAATGATTCTGGAGTTTAATTTTTGATTGCTGCCCAGTATGGATGGGTTTTGAATTTACAGTACCCTTAAATGCATTCATGAGTATATGGTACAGTATGGATGGGTTTTGAATTTACATTAGCCTTAATTGCATTCATGAGTGTATGGTACAGTATGGATGGGTTTTGAATTTACATTAGCCTTAAACGCATTCATGAGTGTATGGTACACCATGTATCTAGATGTAGTGTCAAATTCAACTTCCAATTGGTCTTTAAATTTTGTGTTGTTATTTATTTTATTGTATTGTGTGGATGTCCATATATTATAAGTTATGTTGTAAATTGTAATTTGTAATTGACGTGTCCAGTGTTACATATGTGACTGAATGGATGAACAAATAAACTAAACCAAACCAAACCAAGGTCAGAAGCATGGGAAGAATCCAAGATCTGTACAGGTACCAAGGCTGGCAATGAAGAGATAAACACTTTAATAATACTAATTAAAATTTTGCAGAGTGTATGGTATTTGGTTTTGAATGCAGTAAAACATACGATAATCTACTGCACTCCCAACAGAAACATAATTCAGCTGAAATGTCTCTAGAAATTTCTAAATAAATTTGTTTTTTATTATTATACCAGTTTCCTTTAAATTATGAAGTTCATTTGCGATGTAAGGTCATGTTTCTTACAAGATTTTTGCACCAAATTTTAAACATCACTTGCCAAAATTTGTTATATTTGCTTATTTTATCTTCTTAGGTTTCAATTCAACATATTTTAGGTGGGGATTTTAAACAAATTTCCTTTTAATTGTGGTATTTTTTATTAGTTAAATTTCAGTAGACTTATCTCAATTATCTTACAGCCCACTGAAGGCTGTACTTAGTTCAAGAAACTGACTGACTAGAAATTAAAAACAGTTAATAATCATAATTGTTCTAGAATCCATCGGAGTACCTTGGACGATGGCTTGGTTACCATTCTCTTGCAGTACATAGTAGAGAACTCAACTATTACCAGGCTGGACTTCTCACACTGTAACATTGGAGATCAGGGTGCCCTGGGTGTAGGGAAGCTGTTGACTGTTCATCCAGCACTTAAAGAACTAGTGCTATGCAATAACAAAATAGGTAAAATTCTGTACAAATGAGGGTATTACTAAAATTGAAATGAACTGATATATGAGCTCTGGGATTATCACACTACAGTACTCAAAGGGAATGTCAGAAATTGCACAAATGAATTGTTTGTTCTGAAACTTTGCCAGCCTGTCATGATTTTGCATTTATCACTTTTGTAGTAAAGGTCTTCTTAGTTTCATGGGTGCAGGGGTTTTTCTAGAGGGTCAAGGCTTCAGGACTGAAGCTGACCACTCACCTCCATTTATTGCTGAGATTAATAAAAAGTGGAGCTTACTACCTTCATGGCTTGCAAAGGCACAACTATACTCTTAACCACGTAACCTCTAATCTCTTTCCATCACACACAATTCTTGATTCAGTCACTCTAGTATTTGTTGAAAAGTACAAATTGATGTAATTTATATGCTTTGCCCCAATAAACACAAACCAAGTGTCACACCTATACAACATGACAGGTAAAACTCTAGTCCTGTGGCACCCCCACTCCTGCTTTTAAAGGATGTGTGAAAAGACTCTGAACTGAGTTGTAACAAGCATTCCCAGAATGTAGTCTAATGCAAAATACTTGAATATTTAATTTTTATTTGTATTTTCAATTGCAAACATTTTAACTTTGTCACTTCTTCAGAAGATTGATCAGCTGCCTTAATAAGGTTGCCTAAGGGTTAATGGTGCGCTTTTTCCCTGCATTCTGCTGAATGTTACTGATGTCTATGTCATTCAGAAAAATATTTCATTGTGCATGTATGAGTAAACACATTATTGAAATCCTATGTATATTAAATCACACTTTAAAATAAGCCATAAAAAGTTTAATAGGAGCCATCCCATTCTGTTATATTAATACAGTACTTTAATTATCCATCAATAAATACAACAAATATAAAAAATTACAATATTTAGTTGTTTACAGGGCGACATGTTTCGGCTATTTTTTAGCCATCTTCAGGCCCAATAAGGAACCAGAGTTCAGGAATATAAAATGCGCACCTAAATCCCATTAAGTTTACAAAATAATTCATAATTTAATATAGTAAAATACTGTAAAATTATGGTCCCTTGCATTTAATTTGGCCATAATTTTACAGTATTTTACTACAGTAAATTATGAATTATTTTGTAAATGTAAATGGTTAAAAAAATAGCCGAAACATGTCGCCATGTTAACAACTAAATATTGTCATTTTTATGATATTTGTTGTGTTTATTGATGTATAATTATATAAGTACTTTATAAAAAGTTTTCCTTTTTGTGCAAAAATATTAATAGTGGGGATACAATCTATTCTGCTGATGTCATAATTTTGGCACTATCTTTCACTAGCATTTCTATCAGGAAGGGTAGTAGTTTGGCCAAATGTTTGTTCTCTAGCAACCTCACTTGCATGGACAAATACGGAGTGTTGCAAGAGGATTGCCATGATTTTGGAGAACATTCCTTAGGTTAACTGACATTGATATAATCAAATATGCCTATATCTCAAGTTGAAAATTGACAGAGAAAATGATGTGGGAAAAGGTGGTCTTTTTGCAGTTCCATGTCCTGTATCTGTTTACCACTGTTTGTTATCCTTACACCATGCAGGTCCATACTTGAGACGATATCCAAGACAAGCAATATAGAAGCAAGTATGCTATGTTAAGTACTAGGAATAATGAGGACAGTATCATGAAACTAGTGCGACTTTTTCTTGCACAGTTAATATCTCTGTGTCACTCAGATGTTAATTAGATGTTAAGTACAGGTGTCAATATTACAGGAACTACAAATTCCTCCTTGTTTTAATATGCATTTGTTGATATATAAATGCCTTAAGAGTTCTTATCCTTTAAAACTTACATCATCATAATGTCTGGAAAAATTCAACTTCAGACTGGGTATTTTTGGGTATATCAATGTAATTTAATGCAGGCAATATTTCTCCCAAAGTATGACAGATTCTTCCTGCAACACTCTGTATACTCAGTACATCACACCTATCCATCAATTGTGTGTAACAAAGACAGTAGGATGTGGAAAAAGTCACAAATACACAAGTATACACAATTTTTATAGTGTAAAATACTACAAACATTCTATATAACAGTATTATGGACCATCTTTACACATATAAAATTCATGTACAGAGCAAAAGGAGTGTGTTTTCAAGTATTTTCTTGTGGCTGCTTTGAATTTTGCCTTGCCAATCTTGGGAATTGTCAGACTAGATGCTAAACTGCTGAAAATTTTTATGCCAGCATAACTAGTACTTTTTTGAAAACAAGATAGGCTGGCATTTTGTCCATGAAGATGGTGTTCATGCCTTGTATTATTACTATTGTGTATACATGAATTTGTTTGAAAATTTTCATTATTATTGATAGTGAAGTTCATTAATAAAAGTGTGTGTTGACATGGAACAGGTAGAATCTCTGATTGTTTAAATAGACTTCTACATGAAGGTCTGGGCTGTGCACTGGCCATAATTCTGAAGATGTTCTTTTGTAAAGTGAAAATCTTCCCACTGTTGCAAGAGTTACCCCCAAAAATTATTCCATATTTTATAACAGAATAAAAATATTCATAGTAAATTGATTTGAGAGTGTTAATGTTACTGATATGGACCATCCACCAAGTGGCAGAACATGCTTCACTTAACTTAGAAATCATTTGTTCAATATGGTTCTTCCAGGTTAGGTGGTCATCAATTTTTAAACCAAGAAGTTCTGTAGTTAATGCCTTTTCTATATACTTTTCTTTACAACCAATACATAACGTAGAATGTGATAAATTCTTTGTTATGAATTTCATTATATTCATTTTATCTAAATTTGGAACTAAATTATTGGCAGCAAACCATTTCATCATATGAGACAGAACTAAATTTGACATTGAACAGAAATTTTTTTTAAATTTCTGCTTGAAATTATGACACCAGTGTCATCAACAAATAATATTGATTCTGATACAGAATTTATTCTCAGAGGAAGACCATTATGTATATGATGAGCAATAGAGGCTCTAGAATT
>Ga0209628_10002744_pt1 | contig 12071 bp, 8 predicted proteins | sample TergutCu122P4_FD_187285 | JGI IMG/M metagenome (GOLD analysis project Ga0209628, IMG submission 187285) | Cubitermes ugandensis P4 segment gut microbial communities from Kakamega Forest, Kenya - Cu122 P4 (SPAdes) (version 2) | ecosystem: Host-associated > Arthropoda: Insects > Digestive system >...
TTCCATTCTGTCAACTGTTGGGGATATGTATCCTTTTTTGTTGAACATGCGGAAGTCATGATTGCGACCAGTGAGATGGTCAAAAATATTGAAATTGTTCTCATGTTTTGATTATTACCTTGATTTCTAAATTAAAAAAACATATCTGATACATACGCGGCAAAATTAATAAAAAAGAGATAGAAGTCATCATTGTGAAAAACAAAAAATTATCTTGAAACCATATAAAATACAAAAAACTTGTACTTTTGCAACGTCAATCAAGATAAAAAGATCATGGTAAAAACATTTGAAAATAAAATCATCTGGATCACAGGCGCTTCATCAGGGATTGGAGAGGCATTGGCTTTTGAATTATCGAAACTTGGCGCTCATCTGATTTTATCGGCTCGGCGCGAGAGTGAACTGGAACGGGTCAAAGCCGCGTGTTTTCACGCTGAGCGGTGTACTGTGGCTCCGCTCGACCTTTCGTGCCAGGAGGATATTGAAGCAGTGGCTGACCGCATGTTACAACAATTCGGCGCCATTGACATCCTGGTGAACAATGGGGGCATCAGCCAACGTTCATTAGTTTTCGAAACCGACATATCCGTAGACCGCCGTATCATGGAAGTGGACTATTTCAGTGGAGTGGTACTAACCAAGAAGTTACTTCCTTCAATGGTTGCCAAAGGTAGCGGACATATCATCGCCATCAGCAGTATCGTTGGCTTGTTCGGTTTTCCCTTGCGTTCGGCGTACTCAGCAGCCAAACATGCCATGCATGGATTTTACGAAACGGTATGGGCAGAGTTGCACACACAGGGTATTCGTGTAACAGTGGTTTGCCCCGGCCGCATTCTTACCAATGTATCGGTCAATGCACTTACCAAAGACGGAACCCCCCACGGCGAAATGGATCACGGGCAAGCCAACGGGATCTCATCCGAAACATGTGCCCGAAAAATCATTAAGGCAATTCGCAAAAACAAAAAAGAGGTATATATCGGGAAGAAAGATTTGTTAATGATCTATTTTAAGCGGTATATCCCGTGGCTTTATTATAAGCTGGTCTCGAAAGTACAACCCAAATAACAAAGAAAGAATCTACACCATGCCGCAGTTCTTCTGTGGTTTGGCGACCGCTTGTCATTTTTTGGCGGGATGGCGGTACAGTCTACGATACTCCGGTGGAAAATTTTTTAAGCTTTGTCAAATTTTTTTCACCGTCGTTCCCTTGCTCACACCATTTTCATTGAATGTGTCAATGGAAAAATAATAGGGTACTTCTGCATTTAAACTTCTGATGAGCAATTCATTTTTCCCGTACACCATGTAGTTTTGATACAGTTTATCCGGTTGATTTCCGAAACGGATATTATACCCAACAGCATCAGAATCATTTTTCCAGGACAGTGTTGCCGTTCTTCGGTCATCGCCCCGATTGACTTCAAAATCTGATATGGCTTGCGCAGGTTTTTTGTCGCATAATCCAAAAACACGCAATCCTGATACTGCAAAATGCCCATCAGGAACTTTCAGATTGGTTAAACGTATGAAGCGTGTTTTTACAGGTTTTGCCAACTGGATGTAATCGTGCGGCGCATCGGAGGTGTTGTTGGATTTATCCACCAATGTTTTCCATCTTTTTCCGTCGTCGGAACATTCAAGTAAATATTGATAGTAGACCTCGTTTTTGCAACCCAACAGATGGAATCCCTGTTCTGCAAAATTGGTTTGTATGGCATAAACTGTGCTTGGCGCTCCCAGATCGACCGAAATAAATTCGCCCTTATCACCGGTTTTTGCGCTCCAATAAGTTCGTATATCCTCATTCACTGCGTTTTGCGCCGGATATCCTTCCAATGATGATGATGCTTCTACTTTTTTATTATACGAGAGCAGCATCCAACCGGTAAACAGGGACATAACATCATCCACTTTTTTGTCGGGAACGATGAAAGGATAATCGCCAAATCCGGTATAAGCCATCATTTCACCATCCTGATCGAAAAAAACAGGAAAAAGCGACAGACGACGTTCAAACTTGTGCTTTACCGAAATGGACGAGGTGCCAATGTGCCAGTAGTTGCCGTATTGATCTTCAAATGAACTTCCGTGTCCGGCCCCATTGGTAAATCCTTCGGGTTTGTATGCAAACGGGTTTACTTCAGCCAGCGTAAATGGACCAAGCGGATTATCGGAAACATATACTGCATCGGCATAACTTTTATATTCTGTGCCAGGACCGGCATATTGCAGGTAATATTTTCCGTTGTGTTTGTTCATCCATGCGCCTTCGATCCATGGCGATACTTCAAGCATTTCGTTGTAATCGCCAACTACTTCCCAACCGTATACCGACCTGTTTTCTGACAGGCATACCACCGGTTCGTCTTTCGGATTCAGCCGGTTGTTCCGGTCGAGTTCCACAGCCATAATCGGGTCTCTGTCCGAACAACCCCAATAGAAATATACCCTGCCGTCGTCGTCCAAAAAGATCATTGGGTCAGTGGATGTGAAGGGAAATTCGCCGTTGAACAATTCCCATTTGCCCGATTGGGGATCGGCAGTTTTGTAAATTCTACGGCTGGATCTTCCCGACGCCATGAAATAAATTTCATCGTCGATGACTACTGCCGTAGGAGCATATTCATCCACCGGCAAATCGTTGGTGGTGATTCTGTTCCAACTGATTAAATCGGTAGAATGCATATAACCGTCTACTTTAGATGCAAAAAGGTAGTATTCATTCTTAAATAAAACCATCGACGGGTCGGCTGATTCACGACGCGATGGCTCGTCGTTTTGAAAACAATATCCGAAATTGACCGGATTGCAGATGGTTTTGAAAGCAGGTTCCTGATGGCATGAGCCGAAAACGAACGCAATCAACAAAATTACAGGAAAGAAAAATTTGGTATTCATGAGTGATTTGACTAAATTTATGATGTGAAAAAAAACTGTGCAATGGTAAACAATTTTTTTCAAAAAGACAACATTTTTCTTTTCCACAGAAAATGATTTACTTTGCAGAAACTCAATTTAATCATTTTCCATAATGAAACACTTTCTTATTTTTTGCACCGTTTTCCTGTGCACATGCGTCCCGACACAAATGATGGACAAGGTGATCGATCCGGTGGATTGGGTCAATCCGCTGATGGGTACGCAGAACAAATTTTTATTGTCCAATGGAAATCTTTACCCTGCTATAGCTGTTCCATGGGGTATGAACTTCTGGACGCCGCAGACCGGAAAGATGGGCGATGGATGGATGTATACCTACGATAGCGATAAAATTCGCGGGTTCAAGCAAACCCATCAGCCAAGCCCGTGGATCGGCGATTACGGACAATTCGCCATCATGCCCGTTACCGGTAAACCATTATTCGATGAGGATCAACGCGCCAGTTGGTTCTCACACAAAGCCGAAACAGCCAAACCGTACTATTACAGTGTGTATTTAGCTGAGCACGATGTAGTGACCGAAATCACCCCTACAGAACGGGCAGCCATGTTTCGATTCACCTTCCCCGAAAACGACAGTTCGTTTGTTGTTGTTGATGCGTTGAACAAGGGTTCATATATCAAAATCATCCCCGAAGAAAACAAGATCATTGGTTATACCACCAAGAACAGTGGTGGCGTACCCGGCAATTTCAAATGTTATTTCGTGGCAGTATTTGATAAACCATTCACTTACCGTGCTGTTTTCAATGATAAAAACTTACAGCCCGGTCAACTCGAAGAACAAGCGGATCATACCGGAGCGGTGATAGGTTTCAATACCGGGAGGGGCGAAAAAGTTCATGCCCGTGTTGCGTCGTCGTTTATCAGCCATGATCAGGCTGCATTGAACCTGAAAGAATTAGGCGGCGACAGTTTCGATCAGGTGAAAACCAGGAGCAAGGCTGCATGGAACAAAGTATTGGGCGCTATCATTGTCGAAGGCGGCACAGTAGACCAAATACGCACATTCTATTCGTGTTTTTACCGGTCGGTACTCTTTCCGCGAATGCTCTACGAAATAGATGCACAGGGAAGGGTAATGCACTATAGTCCTTACAATGGCGAAGTTCTGCCGGGCTACATGTTTACCGATACCGGTTTCTGGGATACGTTCCGTTGCCTGTTTCCATTCCTCAATCTGATATTTCCGTCGATGAACGTCAAAATGCAGGAAGGATTGGTGAATACATTTCTTGAGAGCGGTTTTTTGCCAGAATGGGCCAGTCCTGGACATCGCAACTGTATGGTGGGTAACAATTCAGCCTCCATCGTTGCCGATGCTTATTTGAAGGAACTTACCGGATATGACATTGAAAAATTATGGGAAGCTGTGATAAATGGCACTGAAAAAGTACATCCCAGAGTGCGTTCTGTGGGACGTCTGGGTCACGAATATTACAACCGGTCAGGATATATTCCTTACGATGTGGGTATCAACGAAAGTGCAGCCCGTACGCTCGAATATGCTTACAACGACTGGTGTATCTACCAGTTAGGCAAGAAACTGAACCGGCCCGCCTCAGAAATAGATATTTTTGCCCGGCGCAGCCAAAACTACCGTAACCTGTTCGACAGGGAAACCAATCTGATGCGTGGCCGCAATCAGGACGGCACTTTTCAGTCGCCTTTCAACCCATTGAAATGGGGTGATGCTTTCACCGAGGGTAACAGTTGGCACTATACCTGGTCAGTATTCCATGATGTTCAGGGATTAATTGATCTGATGGGCGGACAAAAAACCTTCAACGCCATGCTTGATTCGGTGTTTAATGTACCGCCATTATTTGATGAAAGCTACTACGGTTTCGTGATTCACGAAATACGCGAAATGCAGATCATGAACATGGGAAATTATGCGCATGGCAACCAGCCCGTTCAACATGCGATATATCTGTACAATTATTCAGGCGAACCGTGGAAGGCTCAATACTGGATTCGCGAAGTGATGAACCGCCTCTATTGGCCAACTCCTGATGGTTATTGCGGTGACGAGGACAATGGACAAACATCAGCCTGGTATGTGTTTTCTGCGCTCGGATTTTATCCCGTTTGTCCGGGTAGCGATGAATATATCATGGGAGCGCCACTGTTCAAAAAAGCAATCATCCATCTTGAAAATGGAAAACAAATAGTGATCAATGCACCGGCAAATAACGCCGGAAACAGGTATATCAAAAACATGAAACTCAACGGGAAGAGATATACGAAAAACTGGTTAAGCCACCAGGCGTTGATGAAGGGAGCGGTTATTGATATCGAAATGGATGAAAAACCAAATCAACAGCGTGGAATTACAAAGGAAGATTTTCCCTATTCTTTTTCTGATAATAGTCAATAAACAAAAAGGAATTGTCAATGATAAATACTTTAAATTGTTAAAAAAATATTTTGAAATCTGTGCAACGTTTTGTAATTTTGCGCATGTATTTTTATAGCGAAAAGTCGTTTTTGGGTTTTTGCAGTCACGCGATTGAAAATGTAAATTAAAAGTCATGAATGTAAAAATATTAAAAATCACAGCTATAGTGCTGTTTTTGGCAGTTGATTTTTATTCCTGCAAAAAACCAGCGGATAATTTTGCAGGAATAGCAATGACAACGCAAATTGTTCGCCATGTTTATTTTCGGATGGCCGGCACAGGTTCTGTAACCATTGATTGGGGAGACAAAACGCCTGCCGAGACGTTTGTACTTACCCCCTTTAAAGAAGAATACAGAACAGAATTTGAATTCAAACATGATTATTCTTATGACTGCTCTGATTTTTCAAACTGTTCATCTTATACCATAAAAATTTCAGGAGAAAACATCACATTTCTTAGTTGCTCTCGTGATGAATTTACTTGGGGTTTTTTTAAGGATTTAGATGTGAGATCTTGTAAAACTCTGACGCGCTTGAATTGTAGTTATAATCGTATGACGAGTTTGGACGTAAGTAAAAACACATCACTAACCTACTTGATTTGTGGTGGTAATCAATTAACTAATTTGGATGTGCAAAAAAATACAGCGCTGACCTACTTGAATTGCGATTTTAATGAAATAACCAACTTGGACGTAAGCAAAAACACATCACTAACCAACTTGAGTTGTGGTGGTAATCAATTAACTAATTTGGATGTGAGCAACAATACTAAATTAACTCACCTTGAATGCTGGAGTAATCGATTAACCAATTTAGACGTAAGCAAACTAAAAGCGCTGACTCACCTGAGTTGTGGAACTCAATTAGCGGATTTGGACGTGAGCAATAATGCAGAACTTATTGAATTGTGGTGTTCAAATAATCAATTAACGAGTTTGGATGTAAGCAAAAATACCAAACTCAAATTATTGATTTGTTACAATAATAGTTTAACAAGTTTGGATGTGAGCAAAAATACAATGCTTGATGGATATTATTGTTTGAATTGTCAGTTAAACAAACTATCAATAGAAGCATTAAACAATTTGTTTAAGACGTTGCACAGTAATCCTCCTTTATCAGATTCTTTGGGAAAGGGAATTTTAATTAACGGAAACCCAGGAACAGATGAATGCGACTATAGTATAGCAGAGAACAAGGGATGGACAGTGTATAAGTAATTATTAATAAACAATTAACAAATTAATAAATAAAACAATGAATAAAAAATTTATTACGATTATTTTGATGTTGACCTGCCGAGTTGGGTATGGACAAATCAGTACATGGGAAGAACCTGTAAGTTTTAGTATGGAACTTCCTGCATTAAAGTCGGGTGAGCGTACGCATAAAGTTATGCCATCGATTGATTTGAACAGGATGGAACAGGAAGACCGTGAGCGCGAAGCAAGACGTATGATAAATTCTGGCTTTCAATCCTATTTCCTCAGAAATGGAAGTGCCTCATTTTCAATCAAAATACAAATTTTTGAAAAAAATTTGAAATCTCCGCAACGTTTTTTACTTTTGCGCATCTATTTATTGCAGCGAAAAGTCGTTTTTGGGTTTTTGCAGTAACGCGATTGAAAAGTGTATATCCCATAAAGGAGATGACCCGAATATACATACGAAAACAATTGACCTGAATCTGAAAGCTATTTTAATGTATAAATAATTAAATGTTTGAAATAGAAATGAATAATAATTAAAAATACATGAATGTAAAAGTTTTAAAAACCACAGCTATTGCACTTTTTTTGGCTGCAGGGTTTTATTCATGCACCAAGGAAACCCCGTTGATGTCAGTAATTACTATGGAATCGGATAGTGATAATGGTTTCGGTAACGGCTTTCTAATGAGATTTAGAGTTGCTGGTACAGGCGCTGGAAGAATTGATTGGGGAGATGGAACTCCAGTGGATACGTTTACGCTTACCCCTATTCCTTCCGGTGATTTTCTTGCCAATTATTTTGGTCATGAATATTCCGAGCCATCTATTTATACTATAACAATTATTGGAGAGTCAATTACGGATTTAATAACCTGTACTTCTAAAATTAAAAGTTTGGACGTTAGTAAATGTAAAACGCTTGCGCGCTTGGTTTGCAACGATAGTGGAATAACCCAATTGGATGTAAGCGGGTTAACCGTACTTGAATTTTTAAGCTGTAAACATTTTAATTGGCCAACTGGTTTAACTCATTTGGATGTGAGCGGTTGCACAGCGCTAAAAGCATTGAGTTGCGCCTGGAATAGATTAACTCATCTGGATGTGAGTAGTTGTGTATCGCTTGAAATTTTGAATTGTTCAGATAATGAATTAACAAGTTTGGACATTAGTAAAAATACCGCATTAACAAGCTTATGGTGCAGAAATAATCAGTTAACCCAATTGGACTTAAATTTCAACACCGAATTAAATGATTTATCGTGTACCGATAATCAATTAACTCATTTGGATATAAGCACAAATACTGCCTTGATTCAATTGGAATGCTCATACAATCAATTAAATAGTTTGCGTAATAGTAATCATAATGTATTTCTGTATACTTTGCGTCTCAATTATAATGAACTGTCTGCTGATGTAATCAACAACTTGTTTGAAACGCTGCATAGCGATCAGAGCAAACCTCTTCCTGGTTATTACGATTTTGGAAAAAATGTAGATGTAATGTTTAATCCAGGAGCAGAAAATTGTGACAGAAGCATTGCTGAGAAAAAGGGGTGGAAAGTATATTATATAGTTGAAAATGAAGAAAGTAAATAATTAATCAAATAAAAAATCAAAACCATGAATAAATTTAATAATATTGCAATTATTTTAATTTTGTCCTGCCGCATTGGTTATGGGCAAATCAGCACGGAGGAAGACCCCGTAAGTTTTAGTTTGGAACTTCCTGCATTAAGGTCGGGTGAGCGAACGCATAAAGTTATGCCATCGATTGATTTGAACAGGATGGAACAGGAAGACCGTGAGCGCGAAGCAAGCGGAAAACCCTTCCGCTTTGGTTACAGGCACGAGGTGAATTTCACTTTGGAAAACTCGGGAGAGTGGATGGATTTACCGGATGGCGGAGGCAGGTTATGGCGATTGGATATATCGTGTCCGAGCGCATTGTCTATCAATCTGATGTATGACCAATTCTGGTTGCCCAAAGGAGCCAAATTGTGGGTATACAGCGCCGACCGCAAACGCTGCATCGGCGCTTTTACATCGGCAAACAACAACGGCGACAATAAGGATATGCTTGGATTTTCCACTACCCTGGTAGCTGGCGAACGTTGTGTATTGGAATACTGGTTGCCTTACAAAGCGTCTGAAACCGGTGTTATCACCGTTTCATCTGTAATTCATGGCTATAAAAATATGGTCGCTTTGGAAAATAGTTCAAGGTATACTTGCAGTTCGTGTTCGGTAAATTGGCCTATTGATACGATGAAAAATTATATTGATGAAAGAAATGCAGTAGCGATGATAGTGTATGGCGGCGAATGTTTGTGTTCCGGCGCATTGATCAATAACACTTTAGGAGACAAACGTCCCTTATTCCTTACTGCTGATCATTGTGTGGATAGTTATATAAATCTAGACCAGTTGCTTTTTTATTGGCATTTTGATAATATTTGTGATCTTTCTAAAGCGCCTTCCCGTCAAGGTGCTCAAAGATGTGCATCGGATAGTAATTCTGATTTTTTGCTTCTTGAATTGAATGAAGACCCTTATCTACCTCCTCCAATTCCTAAAGTTGGAGCGCCTGTTGCGCCGCTCTATTATCTTGGTTGGGATCGTACGGGTACACCCGGTTCAGGAGGAGCAGGAATACATCATCCAAAAGGAGATTTGAAAAAGATTTCTACATACAATCATGTTCCAAACGGTAACGGTTGCAAAGGATCTAATTTTTGGCAAATTACCTGGTCTACTGGTAGAACACAGCCCGGGTCATCAGGTTCCCCATTGTTGGACAATAATAAACGTGTCATAGGACAATTGTATGGTGTGTGTCCTAACGCCGATCCTGATAACTGCAATAATTCAATTGCCAATTATGGCAAATTTAACGATTCATGGGCAGGTGGTGGCGCAACAAATAATAGTTTATGGAAATGGCTTGCACCAAATGCCAGTTCTGCAACTAACGCCCCCAATTTCATTAATGGTCTGAAGATAACAGCAGCCGATCGGCCATATATTTCCAGCTCAACAACCATTGTATGCACTACCGGCGACATCTTTACCTTGAACAATCCGCCGTATGGCACCATAACATGGGCAATTGAAAATGATAATAATGGACTATTTCAAATAACGAATCCAACTTCAAATCAGGTAACGGTTAAAAAGATTGGTAATGGCAACGGCAGCGCAACACTCGTTGCAAAAAAAGGAAATCAGGTGGCTGCTACCACAAGCATTACAGCATGTATCTCCCCAACCATCACTGGCTCCACTTTCACTGATATTCAATATAGTGGCAGCAATTTTACCTTGGTCAACGCGCCTTCGGGTACGGTAACCTGGACGGTAACCGGCCCCTTTATGTTCAAGAACAATATCAATACAGGTAATCCTGTAACCGTTTGCAGAACAGGTTCAGACACCGGCTCCGGCGTGCTGAAAGCATTTATCGGCGCTCAAGAGCAAGCCCGCGTAACCATAACTCCATGTGCACCAGTCAATATCAATGGCAATGATTATGTGTATTCTACCGCTACTTACACATTAAGCATTGCCGATGCAAATACCACCTGGACATTAACACCAGTTTTCCCAACAACTCCTGTGTTTAATCTTGTGAATAATACCGGTCCTACGGCAACAGTCACCGTACCTGCCGGCCAACCCTATCAGAGTGCGTATCTCAGAGCGAATGTGAATGGACCAATTATTGAGAAATATATTCTCACCAGCGCAATCAACGGTGTACCCACTGTATGCAGTTCGGGTAGTTTCAATTTAACTACATTAGAGTCAGCCAGCTGGAGTTTAACAAATGGCGCCAACTTATTTTCTTTAGCCACATTTGACAATAACACTCGTGCTGAAGTTATTTCTTTAGGGCCAGCCGGCCAAACCTGCACACTTCAAGCGGTGGTAAATTTACCGAATAATGTCACCAGGACGCACACCATGAATATTCAATCGTGTCTTGCCACTCTCATTGGGCCTACCAACGTATGCAATACATCGTCGCCGGTTACCTATAATTTTGGTGGTTTTGGCGGCGCTATGTCTTGGTCAGTTTATCCGGGCGATCGATTTGATGTAGTCTCTTACACTGCCACATCATGTACATTGAAGGCTTTGCTCAACGATGGACTAAATGGCGCAGTTGTAGCATTTACGCCTGGCGGCGTAGTCTCCAAGACCATCTATGCAACATGTGCTAAGGGGGGGTCTGATGGCAACAATATAAACTTGGATGCTTATGTTACGGCCTTCCCTAATCCTGTATCCACTTCCCTTTACGTGGAAATTGACGCTGCGGCGCATGTTAAGGACTTGCAGTCGAAAAGTGCCCGCACTACTCCCACCTACGAAATATTTCTTTATGACAGGCTGGGCGACATGGTACGACAACAGAAAACCAAAGATGGCAGGGTAGAGTTCAATATCTCCAACCTTACCAATGGCGTTTACTATTTGCTTGTTTTTGACGAGTTGGGCAGTACACCGGCAACACGGCAAATTGTTGTGGAGCATTGATCAATTTTTGATTATTGTTTTTTGAGTTCACTTCGAATAGTATTTTCGGAGAGGATACATAATTCCAAAATAAAATAAAATAATAAAATGAAACGTAGTGAAATCAATCAAATTTTAGAGAATGCCAAAACATTCATGGCAGAGCGCAAGTTTTTTTTACCGCCCTGGGCATACTGGAGCGTAACAGACTGGAAAAATAATAAGGGAAACGCCGCCGAAGTAATCAACAACATGCTGGGGTGGGACATAACCGATTTCGGTTCCGGCGATTTTTACCGAAGAGGTTTGTTTCTATTCACTTTGCGCAATGGAAAATTCAATGTGGACAAAAAACCATACGCGGAAAAGATCATGATTGTTGAAGAAAATCAGGAAACCCCCATGCACTTCCATTGGGCAAAAATGGAAGACATCATCAACCGTGGCGGAGGAAATTTAGTGATAGAGCTTTACAATTCTACGTCTGACGAATTGTTTGCCGGTACGCCCGTCACTCTGAAAACTGACGGAGTAGAACGGACAGTACCACCCGGCGGTAAAGTAGTTTTGCGCCCCGGCGAAAGTATATGCCTCGAACAGGGAGTATACCACAGGTTTTATGGTGAAACAGCTAAAGGGAAAGTATTGGTAGGCGAGGTCAGCATGGTGAACGACGATACGTCTGACAACCGTTTCCATGAGGTCATTGGTCGTTTTCCCACCATCGAAGAAGATGTGGAGCCGTTACATCTGTTAGTGTCTGACTATGTAAAATTTATTGCACAATGAATCATCACACATTTAGAATATCCGGCACGGGATGCGCCCTGGTTGATTATTTGTATCAACCGGTATGTTTTACCGGTGAAATCTTCCGGCGTTACGTGTCTCTTCAACCGGGCGATGGCGGATTGTCACCCGGGAAACTTGTTTTTAAAGATGAGTTTGAAAAATTCTCCGGCGAAGATTATCTGAAAGTCAGAAAAC
>Ga0209628_10002745_pt1 | contig 12070 bp, 6 predicted proteins | sample TergutCu122P4_FD_187285 | JGI IMG/M metagenome (GOLD analysis project Ga0209628, IMG submission 187285) | Cubitermes ugandensis P4 segment gut microbial communities from Kakamega Forest, Kenya - Cu122 P4 (SPAdes) (version 2) | ecosystem: Host-associated > Arthropoda: Insects > Digestive system >...
TCTTACAGAGGGCCTAAAGGTTTTGACCGATCACAATATCAGGAATATAGAGAAAACTTTGTTGTGGGACAAGAGTTCTGTATTAGCTTCCAAAATTTCGACTAGAAGCAGATAATCAATTGAGCTCTTACTCTTGTTTCCCAGAGATTTCCCATTTACACCAGGCCTTGTTTTACGTCCTGGGTTTTTCCTGTTAACGTGGGTGTAAATAAAATTTTATATTCCCTTAGGCGATGGTTGAATAGTCAGGGGTCACTAGTAATCATTCCAATGACGGTCTGTTGATATCCGGCATATGGACCGGTATGTATGTTATTATTGTGTTACTGATATTAATGTAGATGTGAATAATTAATATTAAATGTTGTTTTATATGAATTCAAAAAATCTTCAAACAAAATACATACACTTGCCATGACGATAAATTTTACATATCGTTGCTGTGAGTGATGACTAAATTCACTGTCACAGCTTTACAATTCAGCCACTTTATTACAATCGTTAAGTTTCTTGCTGCGGTGAGGTTAGGTTGAGAGTTGTGCATGTTTAATGTTAGAGAAGTGTAATGATGCTTAGTTTAGAGATTGTTAATCATCTCCGTCTGACTTTCTATTATTCCAGCCTAGTATGTGGTTAATAGGCTTTTACAAATGTTAGGGTTTAAACATAGGCTGTCACGTGTGTTGTGTCAGGGATAGTCAAATACACTGTCACAGGAATTATTACACAGATACTTTAGAGCCCACAGTTAAGCCAGCCAAAGTGTGTTAAACACAAAATGATAGAGAGCAAATTAAGAAGTGGTGTAACTTGGCAATGGGCTTTAAAGGAAAAGGCGTAAAACTAATGAGTGTGAATAAAAGTCTAGGGTATTCCCCTCCAGTTGTGAAATCAGTTTCTTTAAGTGAATGTTTATACTGATATTGCCATAGTGTGTCAGTACAAGATAAGGCACGATGTTTAAAATTTGAATAATTTAAAAAGCGATGTTGCTCTAAAGGGCTTGCATGAATCCCTCCTGAAAGGATATTTTAAACATTATACTACTGGATATATGTAATGTTTAGCAAGAGCTTGAATGGAGTTAATATTCTTCCTTTTACAGAAATTAGTTTCATTAATTTCGTCTGAAGAAGAATTCGAAAGCTAATTTCGGGAAACATTTATTCTCTGTACCCACACACGTCATAATTAGGAGTTGCATACAGATATTTGGTGAAGGTAAACAATCAAAATATTGTCTTTTAGTGGAACTTCAGATATTTTCTTCCTAATATTTGAAATCCGATAATTTACGAACATGAAAATTCGATTAACTTTTTGTGTTCGATTTAAATAATTTTATTTTCTTGGTTATTTCAGTGGCATAACTGGACAGAACCAAGCGTTCAGTGGATATCGTCAAACACGTATCGCCCCTTCCATCAGCCTGTTGGGACTCTTAGTACTAATATATAGAAAATGTGAGTACGTATGTTTTCAATCCTACTGTATGTTCTGGTTTGTAAACCAGGATAACTAGTTCTTGGATTCGCTCTTTTCCTCAGTATTTCCTGCTCTAAATTACTGAGGTTAGAATGACGTAAAATCGTTATCTTCAAATTCCTTCTTAATACGTTAAATTTATTCTTTTATTTACATTCTTCGCTCTCGGTTCTGTAAAGCTAGTGAAGCACGGAGAAAGAAACTCATTATTTCTTTTAACAGCAAGTGGATTTTTTAATTCATTTTTCACACCTTGTCGGAACCGGATTATTTTGCATTATCAATGTTATTTTATGTATGAACTTATGTAAAGGTAATAGTAAGGGCATCCTAGAATAGGCCACTATGGCTCTGAGTAGAAGCAGCTGTACAATTCTACTATTTCTTTAACCTTGACAGTAGAATAAATGTGCGTTGTCAACGCCACGTACCCTAGACGTGGCGTTGACCAATTTCTAGCTGACCGTTTCCACATGCTTACTGTAGTAGCTGTGATGTAATTGTGTTTTGTTGCTTTGATATGTTGTTTAAAACAATGATCATATTTATAAGTAGTAGCTTTTTATCCATTCAAGGGGTTTTTCGCATGTTAATTGTGAAAATGTAGTGTGACAGGATGCTGGGTCACATTATAAATACTTCCTTGTTTCGAGGAAAAGACAACTGTAGAACAGAAGGTTTTCACGATGGAAGTATCCGGGAGAGCGAACGGAGTTTCTTTCAGAGAAACGGACGACTGGGAGCAAGATGAGGTAATAATAAGACTGAAACATTTCTGCAGGCCGTTGGGCGGGCGGAATTGAGGAATTTGTAATGAGATTTACTGCCCATAGCTGCGTTTGCCAAAAGGCGATAGCATCCATTTGTGTACAATATCCATCTCTCGTACCGCAGTTTTAAGTAACTGGATACAGGAATATGGGAAAGCAGCTAGGCCAGGGAAAGGAGAAGTAACACAAAATTACCAGCATCTATGTGGAAAAAGAAAGAAAAAATAACAGGAGGAATATTGGGTCTATTAACTTTTGTTACAATAAATACATATAGTGCGTTCTGCTGCATTTTATGTGGTAACAAATTATAATGTTAAATAAGAGACTTTTCCTTCAGCTCACTTCAGAAACGATAAAGTGACTCATTTCTTTTGTTGCTTTTCCAAAATTTTTAAAACGTACAGTGGGAAGAAAATTTTGAAATTACAATGCTACCTGGCAAAATTAACAGAATGTTTTAATTTGTGGTAAGTCTTCTTTTAGTACATGAATAAATGACAATAAGCAAATTTTATTTCAGAAAATACTACAGCTATTCACACATATTTTGAAAACTTCGACCAAGGGGTTTCGAGCAAAATTGTTCCAAGCTTTGAACTACTGGCCGAACTTACCTGCAGATAAGCTTTCTGAAGTGCAGGAAGTGTTTCAGATGTGCGATCTTGGTAGCCTCCTGTAAGTACAGTAATAATCCTTTACTAAGTAAGGTTAACAATTTGTAATATTTTTCTTTGTAAATCTTATAATCTCCCTGTTCTATACAAATCCCCGGTTTCAAATTCATACAGCATACAGATCCTAATTGCCTGACTTTCACGGAACTTGGTTTTTGGCAGTGTATTATAGGAGAACAAAACGCTTTGATACTCTTTTCACTCCTTGACATCGACTCATTAACGCAGTGTTGCAGAGTATGAGGTTAGAGTGGCAGTGTTGAAATTAAGTGTGGGGATGATTCACAGACAAAATGTAGAAAGGAAATAAAGTGCCTGAATTTGGAATTCTGATGCTGGAAGTGAAGTAAGAATACTCTTGGCATGATAATTCCAATTATTCATAATTGACTTGTGTTTGGTCATGTGTGGCTTTTGTTTATTTTCTACTAAATATAGTTTTTATGCCAGAAAATTATTACGCAGGCACACCAACATGACTGAATATTTTGATGAAAACAAGGATTAATATTCATGACTTTCTGGATTGTGTGCAATTGTTTTGAAACAAAACGAAGGTGTAGACACTATTTAACTTTAACATCCTAGGCTAACACAATGAATTCTTAACACACAGTAGTATAATGAAAACCACCTGAAAAAAATATGCAGACAGTCCATAAATATGTGTTGCAAGCCAATTTCTTTTTATTAATAATGGGAGGAATCAAACATAATGTCAGTATATTGAAACCCAACATTGTCACTTATTTTTTGAAAATCAACCTTCGATGATTTAATTTTGAATGTATCTAATTCTGGAATGAGATTTGTAGAGCATAATTTTGGGCACTCCATAACGTATATAATTAAGTAAATTTTGTAATGGATTACAAATTGTGATTTCAAAATACAGTAAAACCTGCCTAAAACGGCCCCCCTATATACCGGAACCCTGGACAAACGGAAAATAAATTTCGGAACGGGGTTATTTCCCATGTAAAATAATACTTTAAACTCGAAAACTACCTAACGCGGAAACGGAATTTTTTTCGGGAACCGTTTGCGCAAATAACCTGACTAAGACGGATAATTTTATGCGTAATATAGTACATAGCAGGCATTAATTTTGAGCGCGACTGTACTTGTACCGGAGTTCTAGGAACCATTAACAGAGAAACTAGGAGAGAAACTGCAATTATTATACGTAAGTTGAAAATAGAGTAAAACAATACATATGATATTATTTTTTTATTTACGGACTTTTATTTTAAATTATTCCTTCGTTGTAATCCTAAGCGGTCATATTTTTTGTACTTTGTTTTATTAAAACACAACCCTTTGTAAAACGGAATCCTGTGAAAACGAAAAAAAAGTACCGAAACGATCGCGTTCCGTTTTAGGCAGGTTTTTCTTTAGTAAGTGGACGCTCCATTGGTAACACAAAATTAATGACCAACATGTACCACATGAAAATCTCTAAAACATATTGTCTGTACTATGTTACTTCTTCTATCTCAACTTCTGGGGTCAGTAATCCTTGACCCTTGAAGATGGACCGATAGCCTGGCCCCAGATGTCGGTAAGAAATTACCGACACTCACTGTGTAATAATGCAGAAGGGCAATTTCTTTCCTTTTCTTTATTACAAATTCTAATCTTTGAGTTTTGTCTAAATCTAGGACGAATATTTTAGCAGCAATCCAGTGAATCATATGACAGAAAACTCAACGTGGCATTGTGCAGATAATCCCCAAAATTTCTGTTATAAATTATGCCACTAGAGTCTTTAGTAGAGGGTATGCTGAAAGTACCCACAATTTTAAGCATAATTATTCATCTTCTTCATCATCATTATCATAAATGACTTTCCTTCTGAGTAATTGGGCTAGTGGCTTTTCACACTCTCCGACCATCTCTATGGTAGACTCCTTCTTTATTTATCTGCCTTTAGGGGTGCAGTGAATTAATTGCTTTACTGCAAAATTATTTACAATCATATTAAAATTAATTGAGACTGGCCATGTGTCTGGGTCTTTGTACAGGACATGACATGTAGCCGAAGACGGATTTGGCCAGTAACATTTAACATTAATTATGAAATATTTGTGAATAATGAGAAATATTGTGTAAGGTGTTTTGTGTTGCAATTGTGTATAACTTTGCATTGCAGACTTTCTATCAGCAATCCAGTCAATCATATGACAGAGAACTCAACGTGGCATTGCGTAGATAATCCCCAAAATTTTTGTTATAAATTATGCCACTAGAGTCTTTAGTAGAGGGTATGCTGAAAGTACCCACAGTTTTAAGTATAATTATTCATCTTCTTCATCATCATTATCATAAACGACTTTCCTTCTGAATAATTGGGGTAGTGGCTTTTTACACTCTCCCGCCATCTCTATGGTAGACTCCTTTTTTTATCTGCCTTTAGGGGTGCAGTGAATTAATTGCTTCACTGCAAAATTATTTACAATCATAAATAATTTAGTTGAGACTGGCCATGTGTCTGGGTCTTTGTACAGGACATGACATGTAGCCGAAGACTGATTTGGCCAGCAATATTTAACATTAATTTTGAAATATTTGTGAACAATGAGAAATATTGTGTAAGGTGTTTTGTGTTGCAATTGTGTATAACTTTGCATTGCAGAATTGATGATATTCTAGACAACTCTGCTCTGCGCAGATGTATTCCTGCAGCACACACAGTGTATGGAGTTGCAAGCACAATTAGCGCTGCCATGTGTGTGTATTTCAAATCCATGCAGTTGGTGCTCAGTTTTAATCACCCTAATTGCATAAAATTGTACACAGAATTCTTGCTGGAAATATGGCGAGGACAGGCAATTGAGGTCTACTGGCGTGATAACCACACCTGTCCATCAGAAGAGGAATATCTGGATATGATTGACAGAAGTTAGTATATGGTCAGGGCCATTTGTAGGATTAGCTGGACCTGTGTGCTTTTAAAGTATCTGGGTATGTGTGGTGTGTATCAGAGTGTATGATGTTTATGAACTTATTCTTTGATCTTCGGCATTCCGAATGTCCTCAACTGTAGTGGATTCCATTGTGTTTGTATTCTGGAAAAAATTTTTAAATTGTTTCTATTCCCACAACATTTTTCAATCTTGAATACCAAATACCAATTTATAAATTCTTACAAGGCGTTAATATGAAATGTTAGTAAAAGTTTTGGGAAAGCAACAATTTGAACAATTTTTGTAATAAACGTTGGATAAAAGTGTTAACATAATTAAAAACAATGTGGATACTACAGGAAATAATCCTATTGGCACTCCCAGGCCTTAAGTCCATGTGGCCACTGACATATATTACCAGTTGTAGGAAACTGCAGAGACTGAACTTGGGAGTTCCAACAGTGGACAAATGTAAACCCAATGTCATTAAAATTTGTGAAGGAGATGCCAAGGTAAAGTAGGCAGATAGAGAGGGATGATCTTCTATAGTATATTGTTTTAATGCACCTTGTGTAAAGAAAGGGCATTTAACTAGAATGGGTTTCAGTAGTCGTGGAGAGGAGGAAAATGTTGTTCAGGAAGGGGGCTTTGAAGTTCATGTAGTCTGAAAGGAAAGTGTAGATGGGAAGTGGGGGCTAATTAGTTTAATGTATTCAGTGGAATTAATAAGAGTTCTAATAATTTTACCTATAATTAAATGCCTATATTTGAATGTTGTCATGTTCAGTGCTGTGGTCACATTCTGTTTTTTGAAAGGAGACATTCAGTTCCGACCATAGTTTGTTTGTCACCGTAAGTCAATATGGTAGCTATGTACACAAGAGGGCAGAATGAGTGTTGAAGGCGATATAATGTAGAATTCAACAAGAAATATGAGCACTATGTAATAGTCATAGTGTAGAAACCCTGTATAAATGAATATGTTTTGACTAGTCATCACCTGACTTAAGTCAATCCACACATGGTCACTTGCCCTCAGACACATCTTCCTAAGCCAATCACACAAATTTGTATGTGGAGTGCTAAAGATGTCTTCCAGTTGCCAAACCAATAAGTTGAGTTTTTTTATAATTGACAATATTTTTGAAATTCAAAAGAAAAGCTGAGGATCCCAAGCCAGAGGTTGAGGAGAGGATAGTGACAGTTTCAAAGTGACTGATGTACTTCAATATATTGAAGATGGTATCTTGAGGTGTAAAGAAGAAGAGAGGTCTTTGTCTCAGCAGACTTCAATACTTGATATTTAGTTGACTTAATAGTAATGAATGTGTCAAGAATTTTGTAACGACTTATGGCAAAATTCAGTCAATGACTGTAATTATAAAGAGGATTAAAATCTTTGGGAATATGGTGCCTGTCATACAGTGAGTGTGAAACTTGAATTGAAGGGCTTCCATTAAAAATGTGATATGTGTTAGTTAAAATTTAATTTTTACATCCCACACCCATGTTTTCAGTACTAATTTTCCTACATTTAATATCTCAAGAGGTAAATTCTCACTCTAGAGGCAGAGAAAACATAAGATACAATTGTTTATAAGGGCAGTAGATAGAGATTGTAATTGCTCATGCTTTGTATTCATTTTCCTTCTGATACACCTAGATAGAGTGTTTTCTATGCAAGGATTCTGGCAAAATCTATTAGAAAATTTTCTCTTTAAATTTGACTGTTAAAATTGTGTCCAATTAAGGGAGGACTTATCATATTAAAACTTGACCAACTGGACAAGATTTATATCTATAAGCAGGGGTATTTCGTGCATATAGACCTCTTTGCGTAATTATTCTTTATACTGCAAAATGATGGTAGGCTTGCAGGGCAAATAAAATGAAAAACTTACAGTTGTGCAATACGGATAATTAATTTACTTTTGATGGATAGGGCAGTACCTACATACACTGAATTTAAATTTAATTTTTTTAATCTTTACAATGACCAACCAATGCACAATTAATTAACAAATAATTATACTTTGCCAATTAATTTTACATTGGTTGGTCATTGTAAAAAATAATAAAAGATGCGTTGTACAGGTGTTAAAATAATTGAATTTAGTGTTCTGTAGGCACTGTTTAGTCACAGTTAATAAAACACAGTGATTTAAATGATACGCTTTGTCATGTTCTGAAAGACCTTGTGCTTAAGCGTTGGTGTTCACAGACATAGCAGTAAACTGTTTGCTGCATGTGACCCTCCAGATGTTTATTTCTCTGTACCCATCCTTTGTGTCTGTGTTTTACAGTGATAGTGCAGGACTGGTAAATATTATTTTCCTTCATATAGGTGTCCACAGAGTCCCGTTAATGTTACAAAGTTTTATTGTGTTCTAACAAAAATGACGACTTCTTTTTTATTTAAAGTTTTTTTAAAATCGTAACCAAGACAAATATAAATTTTCAGTCTTTTGCTATTTTCTAATTGATTGCATAATTAAATGAAAGTGTATACTTTTATTGAATGATGGATTAATGCAATCTTTTAAGCTGCCATTTAATAGAAATGTATTTTTTATTCAAATGGGAAGAGAACTTTGTTGTCACTCTGTAAACTTATATCTGACATGAGTGCTTGAAATGGTAGAAAATCTGATATGAGTTGGATTTTATTTTTGGCAAGGCATGATCTTTGCAGACTGGGTAGAAAGTGCTGTACTTGTTATGAAACATATTTGAACCTTGGTTCAACACAATATTTGTGGTGGTGAAACTTTTAAATCTAGGAGGAAGATGTTGGATTACTGTAAAGAGCAAGATTGTGGCCATGTGCAGCTATCCATTGTGGCTGGATATTTGTACAGTGGAGGTAAGGCAGCGAAATCTCTTCACGTCCAGCTCTGATATCGGTACAGCACTGCTGTTCTAATTAATATTTTACAAATATTACATTTTGCACCTTTCCGTAGCATATTTGAAACCCAATATATTTCGCAATCCAAAATAGCATTTTTTCTGTATGAATGTTATGGTTTATTGCAGGTGAATTATTATTATTATTATTATTATTATTATTATTATTATTATTATTATTAATATGTAATGTTGGATACCAGGTATTTTAACTGTCCGACTTTCTCTATATCTCCAATATTTACGTTTGATGCACTTTTCTTTGTTGGTTTACTGTTCTCCATATATTTTTACTTTGTCATAATTAATCATTGAACTCCCTTTATCGCTTCAATTTCAACTCTGTTAAATGCACCTTTAACTGCATTTTTATATTTTTGTACTGTTACACCATCATCATCATGAGCCAGAATCTGCACGGATTTTTGTAGTATAGTTCCTTTAATATCCATAATGGCCTCTCGCTCTTCCTTCTCGAGGGAAATTTAAATAAAATAAAAGACAGAGAATCTCCTTGTCCTAGGCTCTTTCTTGGGTCAAATGGGTCTGTACTGCCATTTAATTTTTTTATCTTGTGTTTGAAACTCACCTGGAAGACTTTTTGTGCAAGGGAGACGTGTCTGTAGAGAATGGACCATTTCCTGCTTATCCGATAAGCGGCAGCCCTGCACTCCACCAGCTATGCGTTGTTTGCCGCTTCTGTGAAAAAAGCTTTTGAAAAGTCTCTGGATTTATCCCTAGGAATTGTTGGAATTTCGCTGCGGGTTTTGGTTTTTTTACTTTCACACTGCGGGGCTTGTTTTATACAGTTTATCTTTTGAAATTTATCATTAATAACCGTCACAATTAAATATGTTTACTTGAAAATTGTTCTCCTGGATGGACACCGAAATTTACTACGTCATTTTTCATCAAGCTCATCTTCTAAATAGAGGTGCAGAAAACACGCCCGCTAAATAACGTACCTGACTCGAAAATCTTGTTAAAAGAGTGTAAGTTTGCCAGAGAAATTCTTTATCTCAAGCAGACAAGTGCGATGATTTGTATCGAAAATCTTTGTCGCCGAAAGCTAACGTTAAACACGCACGAGCTGCATGATTTTCGGAGCACTGCCAGAGCATAGCGTTGGTCGGGTAAAGATCCGCAAACTTTAGCTCCCGCATGCACCTAATTAAACGGATTGTCACTTTACTTGTGGATAACTTCATATGATACAATTCATAAAACAAATCCCACACTCTGGAAGAAATGATTGACTCCAACCTCCCTGAGATTTTCACAGTTTCTTTGGTAGAACTCCGAAGAGTCAATAAAAACTTGTTACGTATTTACACTGAACGCATTAGGTGACGGAGGCAAAAGTGTCATCATGTGCTGCGGCACTGGTGATGTTTTGTGCAACTTTCAATTATGTATTATCAGTAGCATATTTATTCATCATTGACTACTGACTGTCTACTCTTTCCATAGACAGGCAGCATACGACAAAACCCTGGTGGAGATTCGGGCCGCTGCTTATCGGCCGAGCATTATGGTAACTTACATTTTCATACTGGAATCTCATATTTGGATCTAAATATTTCCCTGTAAATTGCATTTGGATTTTATGCTGAATATTTCTTATAATATAAATATAATAAAACATGTGTTTGTGATACTGTGCAGTTTTTGTGGTGACAGGTTACGTTACCAGAACATAAAATATCTGTTTTGAACAGAAACAGGTGGAGCGTTTCCCTTTGGAATGCAAATGATGCAGCTGTTTAGCGAGAATAAAGCTGACTTCACGAAACTGTGGGTGACCAGCGGGCGATACCTCCAGATTCGGGATGACTACTGCGATCTGGGTCTTCAGGAGGTAACATTGAGCTATCAGTTGTAGACGGTTAAGTTGTCCATGTGTCTAAATTGTTACCATTAAAGTGTAAGTGGAATTGATGTGAAGTCCCACAAATTCAATTTCTTGCCATTAGCTCTGGTCGAATCACATCCTGAAATTTTATTTCATGTGTTGAATTTTTCCAATTGTTGGAATTTTAAATTACCTTGAGTTGGCGGATGATCTATGAAGACCTAACTACATTTAGTTCTCAGGTTTGCGTCAGATTTTAGGCAAAATGTGCTTTTATGTTTGTTGACAAGTTTTGTATTATTCTGTATAACGCATAACCCTATATATATCCACTGTTAAATGTAAAGGAATTCGAAGTTACATTTTATTTCAACATTTGTGTGGTGAAAATCCTATTTTTAATCACGGATTATCACTTCATAAAAGTTGCCAAGGCAATTATTTTCCCATATTTTTGGCCAGTAACAAAAATAGGAATGTGAAATTGTAGACGAAACAAATCTGACTTTTGTGGTATTGATATACGAATTTGTAAATATTTCTTTTTTTATTATATTCCAACATTTGTGCTAATAAGCACTGTAGATTTATATTAAATTACCCCGACATGGGTATTTCGGTGTCAATACATCATCTTCAGGGAGTTTATAAGACGTGTTAGTTAAGTCATGAATCATTAAATGACACAATAAATGTTGTACTACATTTTTATGGTAAAATCTTGGTAAATGTGATCTCATATATAATTTCTGGTTAAGTATGTTTGTGTGTGTGAGTGTGTGTGTGTGTGTGTGTGGTGCAGCGTACAGAGTAACCAGAAGTGGTTGTATATATTCCTGTTAAAGAGCAGCATTGGAGCAGCGACTCATAATGGAGTCAATCACTGATTGGCGTAACAATAAATATGCTGTGCTTTTATTGTTTGGTGTTAAGAAAGTATGAGTGAGAAACATCCCACAAATTCTTGCAATGTTTACGGAAGTGCTGTGGTCGACTGAAGCATCTTTCTTCGCTGGGAAAAAGAATGACGGCTTCCAAAACAGGAAAAGCAGAGCAGCAGGTTTTGCCTCGCTCAGGCCGTCCTGTCGCAGCTGTTAATCCTGAAATGCTGCAACGTGGTGATAGCATTGTTCGCTAGTATCGACTCATCACAACCCGACAACTGGCGCTCTGTCTTTTAATTAGGATAGGATATATTTTTCACAATATTTGAGATCTTGGATACTGGAACATGTGCTCGAAGTGGGTCCCTAAGGATCTCACAGTTGAACAAGAAACCGAGTGAAAAGTAATTTCTTCTGGGTTGTTTACACGATTTCAGCTGGGGAGAGACTTACTTACCCTAGACTGTTAATAGTAGATAAAGCTGGGTACATTATTTTTGCACCAGTGACAAAATGGCAATCCCTGAAATGGTACCATCCTCAATATCGCATGAAGAAAGAATTCAGAAATTCTGTGTCCGTGGACGAG
>Ga0209628_10002746_pt1 | contig 12067 bp, 16 predicted proteins | sample TergutCu122P4_FD_187285 | JGI IMG/M metagenome (GOLD analysis project Ga0209628, IMG submission 187285) | Cubitermes ugandensis P4 segment gut microbial communities from Kakamega Forest, Kenya - Cu122 P4 (SPAdes) (version 2) | ecosystem: Host-associated > Arthropoda: Insects > Digestive system...
AAGGTTCCAATTCTTTTAACGCTGCTACACGGCTTTCTGTGTCGTCAGCGAGAATCATATTTCTTAATTTTGCCAACGGTTCCTCACTGTTTTTGCCGTAAAACATGTGCTCAATGCGGAACAATCCGATACCTTCTGCGCCAAAATTTAGTGCGTTTGTAGCATCTTCCGGAGTTTCTGCGTTGGTTCTTACACCCATCACGCGGTATTTGTCCACAAAACTCATAAATTCTTGAAAACGCGGGTTCTCCGTAGCGTCCACCATCTCAATCTTTTGGTCGTACACCCAACCTTTTGTTCCGTTCAAACTCAACAAATCGCCTTCTTTAAAAATTTTGTCGCCGATTTTTATTTGATTGTTATTCAAATCAATATGAATAGCGTCGCAACCCACGATGCAACATTTACCCCAGCCGCGTGCTACTAAAGCAGCGTGAGAGGTCATTCCACCGCGTGCGGTTAAAATACCATCTGCAGCGCGCATACCTTCCACATCTTCGGGGTTGGTTTCTTCGCGAACCAAAATACATTTTTTGCCGGCACGAGAAAACTCAATCGCTTTTTCGCTGGTGAGCGCAATAATTCCCACAGATCCGCCGGGACCAGCCGGAAGACCTTTTGCCAACACAGTATATTTCGCTTCATCTTTGCTGTTCAAAATGGGGTGCAACAACTCGTCCAATTGGTGCGGATTTACACGCATTACCACCGTTTTTTCGTCAATGCTACCTTCGTGATACATATCCAATGCCATATTCATGGCGGCTAAGCCGGTGCGTTTTCCCACACGGCATTGCAACATATAGAGTTTTCCTTCCTGAATGGTGAACTCAATGTCCAACATATCAGTATAATGTGCTTCCAATTTGCAGCGGATGTCGTAAAGTTCTTGGTAGGTTTCGGGCATCAGTTCTTGCATGGAGGGCAAGTGTTTGTTTTGCTCGTTTTTCGTGTCGTCGTTCAGCGGGCTTGGGGTACGAATACCAGCCACCACGTCTTCGCCTTGCGCGTTGATGAGCCATTCGCCGTAGAAAATGTTGGTGCCGATGGCGGGGTCGCGGGTAAAAGCAACACCGGTGGCAGAGGTATCTCCCATGTTTCCGAACACCATCGCTTGCACGTTCACAGCGGTGCCCCAGTCATCAGGAATACCTTCAATTCTTCTGTAAGAAACTGCTTTTTTGCCGTTCCAGCTTTTGAAAACCGCTTTGATGCCGCCCTCTAACTGGGTACGTGCGTCGTCGGGAAATTCTACACCAAGATGTTTTTTAATCAACATTTTAAACTCTTCTGCTAATTGTAACAACTCTTCAGCAGAGATTTCGGTGTCTGACTTATAACCTTTTGCATGTTTAAACTCGTCTAATTTTTCGTCTAAAATTTTACGAATTCCTTTACCGTCTGCGGGTTCCAAACCTTCAGCCTTTTCCATCACCACATCGGCATACATCATGATAAGGCGGCGGTAAGAGTCGTAAACAAAACGGGGATTGTTGGTTTTTTTGATTAATCCGGGGATTGTTTTAGAGGATAGACCGATATTCAGCACGGTGTCCATCATTCCGGGCATTGAGCTGCGGGCCCCGGAGCGGCACGACATAAGCAGTGGATTTTCGGCATCATCATATTTTAAGCCCATTATGTTTTCAATATACTCCATCCCTTTCCACACTTCGGGCATTACCGAAGTGGGGAGTTGACAGTTATTGTCGTAATAGGCGGTACAACATTCGGTGGTTACGGTTAATCCGGCGGGTACCGGCAGACCTAAGTGACACATTTCGGCAAGGTTTGCCCCTTTGCCGCCCAACAGGTTTTTCATGTCGGCTTTACCTTCGGCAGTTTTTCCTCCAAAGGTGTAAACATACTTTACATTACTCATTTTCAATTAATTTAATTGTTGAAATACTATTTTTTTTCGCTTTTTTAATCGGTCGCGAAAGTACATTTTTTTTGATACTTTTTATTCATCATTAAACTTTAAATTGTATCACTCCAAACAGTTGTAAAATCACAATTGCTATCAAAACCAACACAATGTACCGAATAAAGGGTGCGCCTTTTTTTATTGCCAAATGGGCGGCCAAACTTGCCCCGATAATATTTCCTATGGAATGAATAAGCCCGTAGGTCCAACAAATATTTCCCTGCATCGCATAAACCAATACCGAAAACGGCACATAACAAAGCACTAATACGTTTTTTAACACATTGGCTTTCAGCAGGTCGTATCCATTCATCAACACCAAAACTGCAAGAAACAGGTATCCGATGCCCACGTGGATAAAACCTCCGTAAACTCCCAGCAAAAAATAAACAAGATATTGCCAAACAGTGATATTTCGGTTCACCAAATCGGTTCTCTCGTGAATAAATCTGTCGGGATTGAAAACCATAGCGATTCCGAAAAGAATAACTACGCCGGCAAAGATGTAAAGAAATAATTGATTGGATAACAAGCCGGTAATGGCTGCGCCAACCAAACTACCCATAATGGTAGGGATTCCCAAACGTAAGATTTTTCGCCAATCTATCAGTTTGTTTTTCTGAAAATAGGCAACAGCAGAGGCGTTTTGAAAAACAATGGCGATTCGGTTTGTGCCATTGGCTACCAAAGGAGGCAACCCGAAAAACATAAAAACCGACAGGGAAATTACAGTGCCACCGCCGGCAAGCGTATTAATAAAACCAACTACAATACCGGAGCAAATGAGAACGGTGATGGAAACCCATGTTAATTCCATCTGGATTATTTTTTTAAACTACAGAAGGATTTTGACTTTCTACCAGTTGTTGGTCAATAAAAATTCTACCGCACGCTTCACAAACAATAATTTTTTTGTGCAAACGAATATCTAATTGTCTTTGTGGGGGAATTTTGCTGAAACAACCGCCGCAAGCATCACGTTCAATGAGCACAATGGCCAAGCCGTTGCGGGCATTATTCCGAATACGTTCAAAAGCGTTCAACAAGCGGTGATCCACGTTCTTTTTAAGTTGTTCTGCTTTCTCCACTAATTCCTGCTCCTCTTTTTTAGTATCGGCGATAATATCTTCAAGTTCATTTTTCTTTTGCGTTAGAATCTCATCAATCTCTTTTCTTTTTTCTTCAAATTCAGCAATACTTTCTTTTTTAAGAACAATATCCGCACTAATTTTTATTTTATGTTTTTCCGCCACTTGAATTTCCAATCTCTGATAGTCAATTTCTTTAGAAAGAGATTCAAACTCGCGATTATTACGCACGTTATTTTGCTGGTCTTCATAGCGTTTAATCAAAGTGTTTGCTTCTTTCATCTTCACATCTTGCGCAACAAGTTTTTGATTAAGTTCATCCAACTCTTCTTTGTGTTTATCAATACGTGTTCGCATGCCTTCCAACTCATCTTCCATATCTCGCACTTCATCAGGAAGTTCGCCACGCACTACGCGAATTTTATCAATTTGCGAACAAATTTGTTGTAGGTTGTACAAAGAGAGCAATTTTTTTGCTATCGAAATCTCTTCCACACCCTCTTGCGGAATGTTTTCAGGAAGGTTAGTAATTTTTTCATTATATTCAACAACAGGTTGATTTTCAACTACTTTTTTCTTTGCCATACGATTTATTTTTAGGTCTTTTTTACTATTTATGCACTATAAATTACCAGAAATTCTGCTTCCGTATAATGAGTGGCAAAAGTATTAAAATTTTCTTTAAAAAGGGAATTGTTTTTTGAATATCTTTGCAGCAACAAAAAAAGTATGAAGAAGTATCGTTTATATCTAGATAATTGTTGCTTTAATCGCCCTTATGACGACCAAGGATATTTGCTTGTCCAAATGGAAACAGAAGCCAAGTTGTTTGTTCAGAGAGCAATATTGCAAAATGCTTTTGAGTTGGCATGATCATATATCCTTGATTATGAGAATTCAGCTAATCCATATCACAATCGTAAACAAGCAATTGCCATGTGGAAAGGAATAGCGAGATTAGATATAGATGCTTCCGAAAAGATAATAAATCGTGGAAAGGAAATTATGCTGAAAGGGATTAAAAAGAAAGATGCATTACATGTAGCTTGTGCGATAGAAGCAAAATGTGACTACTTTTTGACTACAGACAAAAAACTGTTCAGAACATATTTTGACGAAATTATTATAACAAATCCGATAGACTTTATTAAAATATTAGGAATATGAGAACAGATACCATCATTCGAAATGCGGGAACACAAGTGTTAATGGAAAATTTGGGCTTAGTAGAAGCTGAACGTTTCATTATGTTGATACAAAAAGAATCTTTTGATTACACAAAATGGCAGGAAAATTTATTTGAAAACATGAGTTTAGAAGAAATCAGTCAGCGAGCTACAGAATATAGACAAAGTTATCAATGACGCACTGCCTCCAACTAAAGATTTTTTATTTCATGTCATATTTAGTTATTGCTTCACTATTTTTCTACAACCAATTTCCTCGTCCCAACTTCTGTTTTTACAAAATACACACCTTTAGCCAAACTGCTTACATCAATTTTGGTTTCCGGATTGGTTATTTGTAAGGTTTGCACTGTTTGTCCTTGCAGGTTAACAATTTGTACAGTTTGCGGCAAATGGGTTTCTTCTATTTGTAAAGTAAAATAATTTGCGGCAGGATTAGGAAAGATAGCGATTAGGGGTTCTTCTTCTACTTGCGGGATACCTGCATTGCAGACACCATCTTTTACTATGAGCAAATTTTGCCAATAACCTCCTTCTTCTCCATAGAACATGGCGGTGGGACAAATATGAACTTTTGTATCTTTGGCATTGGGAAACATTCCACTTGTTGTACTTGCTGGCGCAATCATAGGCAAACAATACACATGAGAAGGATTTTGAAATGCAAATGCCCATTCACCAATTATTATAACAGAACTGCCAATGGTAATGGTAGTTAAATTTGAACAATAAACAAATGCCATCTTCTTAATTTCAATAACCGAATTGGGAATTACCACTGAGGTGAGCGCTTTACAATAAGCAAAAGCAGCAAATTTAATTACCTTAACAGAATTGGGAATAGAAACAGAAGTTAATTCAAAGCACTCCAAAAATGCATCTACTCCAATGGCAGTAACTCTGTAAGTTTCACTCAAATAAGTTACTTCTTCCGGAATTATTACTTCTCCGGCAAACGATTCATGTTCGGCTACCTCCACCTCATTAGGAGATATAGAAGTAATTCTGTAATTAATCCCGTTTACCGTAAATACGGAATCTACGTCTTGTGCGTAGGCAATGGCTACTGCAAACAGTAGCACAAAAATGGTAATTAATTGTTTTTTCATTTTTTTTAAATTTAAAATTGTTATTGAATTGTGTTATTTTTAGTTTTATTTTGAAAACTTCATCATTCCCCCGTAAACGTAATCGTCCAATTATCGCGTTCCATCTCCTCAAGAGTCGGATGAATCGTTTTTAATACCATGTAATACTTTCCAATTGTATCCCACGGAACAGTAGCTAATACTTCGGCATCAAAAATATAAACAAACATGTCTCCATCAGCAACATGAGAGTGCTCTAAACAATTCCTTTTTCCTAAGGCAACAGTGTTTTTTTTGCCTTGTTTTACCCTATATGCTTCAGGATTCTCATATGGATTGGAAAAGTTTTTATAGAATTTTAATGTATCTAATGTTCTAATCGTAGATCCAATATATACTTCCTTATATGAATTATTTACAAAAGAAATGGTTTTGTGGCATTTATCTTTTTCGCATGTAGAGGCGGTACAAAAAATAAATAAAAATAATATAGATAATTTTTTTTTCATGACTAATAATTTTAATAATTAAATCTTTTCCAAGCCCTAAAATCAATAGGCAAGCCTAAAAGTTCCATTTCTTGAAGTTTGTTTAAATATCGCTTTTCACTATTTTGAACAGGCCAGTTTATAAACATACTTAAAACAACATTAGGCCCCAAAATCCAATCGTGCCATGCAGGTTGTAATTTTGCATAATCCAAGGCTAACTGGTTATTATTATGGTCAAATGGCAAACTGTTATCATAACCAATAATTGGATTATACCCAAAATCCCAACTGCCATTATCTGCAAAATCATCAAAATGCTTATTAAAATATTTTAATGCTCTTGCATTAGCATAGCGGTAGTTTAGAATGGTGAACATTACAGTTTTATTATGTCGGCAAAAGTATTAGAAATTTTACTTTTTTCTCAAAAAATAATAAACCACGCCTAATTCAAAGTTAAAAAAAGGGAAATAGGGCAATCCCTGGTCACAAATATCAAAATTTGAATATTTTTTATAAGGCACATAAGAGCCTATCAGAAAGTTTACACTTACTTTATTGTCAATTTTTTTCCACATATTTGAAATCATGTAGCTGTATCCTATGTCAACTTTTGGCGCAGCATAAAACTTTCTTCCAAATGTTTCGCCAAATTCTTCATCAATATTAACAACAAGTATATGACCAAAACTACCTCCCAAACCTATGAAAATTCCACCCCTTTTAAAAAAATAATATCTGAATCCAACATCTATTGATTTGTGAGTACGGTAAAAAGGATTATTTGAGGGATAATAAGAAAAAAAATTCTGCTTAATTGATAATGCTGTGTTTATTGAAAAACTATTTAGAAGGAAATAGGAATATCTAATGGAAGGAGAGAGTATATTCTCAAAAGAACTACGTGTTTCTATATATTGAAAAACATTAATATTCATACTTAGAGTTGAAGTTCCTTTTTTCAATCGATTTTGAAACCTCTCAAACTTATTTACATCTTGAGCAATACAAGAAATATATACTAAACCCGAGAATAATACTGTTGAAATTATTTTTTTTGCTACCATAGTTAAAATCTGTAAAAAAATGATAATGCAAATCCTTCTCTTTCGTTTAAAGGTACATTGATTGAGTTGTCGAAAAGAAATAGTGCTTTGGAAAAACATAATTCCATACCAAAATTATTTTTGCATTTTGTTTTCTTAAACCAGCGTGAAGCATAAATTTTAAGTCCAACTCCACCACTAATAATATGACGCATATAGTTTGGGGTATAGTTTTCTTCGTAAGAGCAATACCTTTTTCCTATACTAAGAATGTAAGAGGCCTTTAAAAAAGGAACAAATACTTGGTTTTTACCAAAATTTAACTTAAACACCGGAGCGAAATTCAGCGTTTGATGTTTTTCTTCTTTTTTTTCATCAAGATTTGTAATGTGTTCATTATAAAATGAGATATGCAGCCCCAAACTCATTATTTCTGAAAAATTATAATCAAATTCTGTACCAATACCTTGAAACACATTTGTATTAGCATTGGATAATCCTAATGTTGGAAAACCAAGCAGTACAGTAAATCTATTTTTCTTAAATTGGCTCTCCCCTTGGTCAGTCTCATTTTTATTTTGAAACTCGTAATTTACATATTCTTGCGCTAATATATTTGGGAGTATTAGTAACCATAAAAAAAGAGTAATTGATGTATTTTTCATTATTTTTTTTTTAAAACTACTTTGCATTTTACAGAGTGCCTCAAAATTTATTATATCAACAATGCCATAAAACAAATCTATTGAAGCACTCCGCAAAAATACAAAAATCTCATTGTAAAATTTCTTGATTAAGAATTACTAAAAACCAATATGTGAACAAAGTTTTTTGTCAAATGTTGTTGAAAGTGTATTAATATTTTTCCATAATACTACATAATGATATAATTTACTACCACCAAACCAGGTTTTAGTACATAACCATGAAGAACCAACACCATAAAGTTCTACAGAACGAGCCGCATTGTTATTATTGACTCCAAAAGATGGCCAAAAAATAAGGAAATCGGTCATTTTCTGATAACAATATTGACTACGAAAAATGGCACCCCATGCATTTCTTGAGGGCTCAGGTATAGGTTTATTAAATACCAGATTCCAATATTGAACCATTTCTTGAGGTATTTCATTATATTCAACCTCATCTTCTACTTCTGTTAACCCCAATTCTACTGCTTTGGCATATATTAAATCAAGTTTCTGATTAGTTGCATATATTTCCAATGATTGTTCTTCCATACAAAACGTGTGAAAGGCTGCATCAACATCAAAAATATATATAGATTCATCTGAAAGTAAAGATACTTCCTCCATGTCTCCACTTTTTGTTGCAGGCTTATTAAAGTCTTCCAATAAACAGTTCATTTCAACCCCATTATAATAAACGGGAAGTTTTGCCATGTTAATTGTGCCTGATTTTCTTGGGACTTCTTTGTTTTTTTCTTTTTCACACGATGTGAACATAAAAGCGAATACTGTTATTAGTATTGTCAATAAAATAATAATTTTTTTCATAAATAATGATTTTTAATTTTTTATAACTTTTTGTATTTTTTTTTTAGAACAGTTACGTTTCTGTTTATATGCTGTGGCGGTTTTCCCGTCGTCAAAAGCTATCATTTTTTTACTTTTACAGAAATAATATCATTCTTCTAAGCAATTCTATTTCAAATTATGGTGGCTTTTCAATGGTCATATATTCAATTTCTATTTGAAAGTCAACCACTTTCATTAATAAATTTATAGAAACTTGCTTTTTTTTGACCGTCATTGTATGCAATAGACTGATTTGGGATTTTATTAGGAGTTACACAAAGGCTAAACTGCGTTGCGCCATGCAAAGCAAGGGAACGCTTAGCCATAAAAAAAGTAGTAGGGGTTTTTTCATAAAAATTTGGTTTTAATGGATATAAAGTTTCTTTATAATTTTTTTCAACACAAAACAAAAATAGATGAATTTTTTACGAAAAAATATACTTTTAATAAAAAATATTTACTTTTAATAAAAAATAATTTACTTTTAGTAATTTCGCTAAATTATTAACTTTTATTAAATAAAATTCTACTTTTGCAAAAAAATTGAGATGGAAAACAATAAAATTGAAAACGTAATCAAAAAAATAACCTCGGTGCGGTTAAAAAAGGGTTTTTCTTTTGAGAATATGGCAACAGAACTCTCTATAACTCCGGCAGCCTATAGAAAAATTGAAACCGGTGAAACAAAACTAACAGTAGAAAGATTATTCAAAATTGCTGAGATATTTGACATTTCATTATTAGAATTATTAGAAATAGAAAAAGAGTTGTTTCATCAAGTAAATAATGAAAATTCAACAGGTTATCAACAAAAAATTGAACATTTCTATCAAGAAAACAAAGAGGTTTACGAAAAATTGCTTCAAAGCAAAGATGCGCAAATTGCTTTACTAAAGCAGATGTTGGAGGAAAGGTAAACTTACTATTTACGCACTATAAATTACCGGAAATTCTGCTTCCGTAAAGTGAGTGGCAAAAGTATTAAAATTTTCTTTAAAAAGGGAATTGTTTTTTTTTATTGATATAGTCGTAAAATAATAGGATTTGTTATATTTTTGCCGCTATGAAAAAACCTTTAGCCCTCCTCCCCGTTTTTCCAGGTACAAATTGCGATTACGACACAGCCAGAGCTTTTGAAGAAGCCGGCGCAGACACCCAAATCTTTGTTTTTAGAAACTTAAATGAAACAGAAATCAATAATTCTATCGATGAGTTATCTTTTTGGATTCAAAAGTCTGATATTTTGGCACTTAGCGGTGGATTTAGTTTGGGTGATGAACCAGACGGCAGCGGAAAGTTTATTGCCAATATTTTGAATAATAAAGATATTAAAACCTCCATCATGGGATTACTATCCCGCAATGGACTGATACTGGGTATTTGTAATGGTTTCCAAGCGTTAATAAAATCGGGTTTGCTACCATTTGCACAAATTGGCGAAGTTACCCCTGCATCCCCCACACTCTTTAGAAACGATATTAACCGACATGTTTCACAAATCACAAAAACAGTGGTTGCAAGTACAAACTCTCCGTGGCTTACTTCTTTCAAAATAGGGGAAATACACCATGTTGCCATCAGTCACGGCGAAGGAAAATTCGTAGTAAGCGATGTGATTGCAAAGCAGCTATTTGATAACCAACAGGTTGCTTTTCAATATTGTGATTTTGACGGAATGCCAAGCATGAACCCAAAACATAATCCCAATGGCTCTCATTTCGCAATAGAGGGTGTTATTTCTCCCTGTGGAAATATTCTTGGTAAAATGGGACACAGCGAAAGAAAAGGTGAAAATTTGTATAAAAACATTTATGGCAATAAAACACAGAATATTTTCAGAAATGCTGTTGAATATTTTATCGCGCATAAAAATCTCTAAACTTTGAATTAATATCATTAACCCCCTAATCATAATTATGTCTCCCATTTTTACCCCCTGTCAAATAGGACCCATCGAACTTCGCAACCGAACTATTCGCTCTGCAGCTTTTGAAAATATGTGCAAAGACAACAAACCTACGGAAATGTTGTCGGATTATCACGTTGCCGTTGCCCGCGGAGGGATTGGAATGACCACTATCGCCTACGCCGCTGTAAACAAAAGCGGCGTTTCGTTCGACGGGCAACTTTATATGCGTGAAGAGATTATACCCGAACTGAAAAAACTAACAGACGCTATTCACCAAGAGGGTGCCAAAGCAGCCATCCAGTTAGGACACTGCGGAAATATGACACACCGCTACTCTTGTGGACAAATGCCCGTGGGTGCTTCCGGCGGAATAAATATCTACTCGCCTACACTTGCGCGCGCACTGAAAAAAGTGGAGATTTTAGCATTAGTGCAAGATTTTGGAAATGCCGTGAGACTTTCCAAACAAGCCGGCTTCGACTGTGTGGAAATTCACGCTGGACACGGCTATCTCATCAGTCAGTTTCTGTCGCCTTATACCAACAAAAGAAAAGATGAATATGGCGGCTCGCTCGAAAACCGTATGAAATTTATGAAAATGGTAATAGAGGGGGTAATGAAAGCAGCCGGAAACGATATGGCGGTGGTGGTAAAAACCAATATGTACGACGGATTTAAAAGCGGACTACAGATGGATGAATGTTTGGTGGTTGCCAAAGAGTTGGAAAAATTGGGTGTGCATGCCTTAGTGCTTACTGCAGGTTTTGTAAGCAAGGCGCCGATGGAGATACTTCGGGGTGCCATGCCGCTGAAAGCCTTAACTTATTACATGGACATGCTCCGCTTTTGGTGGCTAAAAATTGGAATAGGAATAGTGGGCAGATGGATGATACCCACCGTGCCTTACAAAGAAGCATACTTCCTGGAACCTGCCAAAACATTTAGAAAAGAACTGAAAATACCATTGATTTATGTGGGAGGCATGATTGCCAAACAAAAAATGGAAGAAGTGTTGCGCGAAGGGTTTGTAGCCTTTCAATTAGCACGACCCCTCATTCACGATACCGATTTTATTAACAAAATTAAATCCGGAGAAATTGAAAAAAGCGAGTGCAAACATTCCAATTATTGTATCGGCAGAATGTACTCCATTGAGATGAAATGCCACCATTGTGTTGACAAATTGCCAAAAAAATTAAGAAAAGAGGTGGAGGCTAATGAAGCAAAGTGGCTGATTTAAACAATAAGTGTGGCCGTAGTAAACTTACGATTTCAACGCTTCTGCGCCACTCACAATCTCATTTAATTCATTGGTAATGGCAGCCTGCCGTGCGTTGTTGTATTTGAGTTTCAAATCTTTAAGAATTTCAAGTGCGTTGTCGGTGGCTTTGGCCATAGAGGTCATTCGCGCTCCGTGTTCCGAAGCAATGGAATCTAACAATGCTTTGTAAAATTGCAGTTTTAGTATTTTGGGAAGCAACGCTTCCATAAGAACCTCTTGGGTGGGTTCAAAAATATAATCAATACGTTCTGTTTTTTGTAATTTTTTTTCACTCTTGTTAACCACCGGTAAATAATTTTCAACCGTAATTTTTTGGGTGGCAGGGTTTACAAAACGATTATAAATAATCGCAATTTTATCAACTTTTTTATGTATAAAACTGTTCATTAAGTCTGCTGCAATTTTGGCCGCTTCTTCAAAACTTGGAGTTTCAAGCAAAGACTCATTAGTGTAAACAACATTATAGTTCTTTTGAAGTTGCTCCGCCCCCTTTTTTCCGATGCAGTAAAGT
>Ga0209628_10002747_pt1 | contig 12067 bp, 7 predicted proteins | sample TergutCu122P4_FD_187285 | JGI IMG/M metagenome (GOLD analysis project Ga0209628, IMG submission 187285) | Cubitermes ugandensis P4 segment gut microbial communities from Kakamega Forest, Kenya - Cu122 P4 (SPAdes) (version 2) | ecosystem: Host-associated > Arthropoda: Insects > Digestive system >...
CCCGGCACGCAGACCGGCAGCGAGGGCGCCGATACCCTGACGATCGGCGGCAGCGGCGCCGGCATCCTGATCGGCCTGGGCGGCAATGACACCCTGATCGGCGGCCCCGGCGACGACACCCTGGAGGGCGGCACGGGCAATGACTGGCTGGCGGGCGGGGAGGGAGCCGACACCTATGTCTTCAACCGGGGGGATGGCGAGGACCTCATCGTGGAAAGCGCGGGCGGCAACGTCATTCGCTTTGGCGACGGCATCGGGCCACAAAGCCTGACGGTGGTCAGTGGTTCGATCTGGAGCAGCACCTTCGGCGCGGTCAACGGCGTGCGCATCGGCTACGGCGACCCGGGCGACGCCATTCTGATTCAAGGCGCGCTCCTCGGGCGCATCGAGCGCCTCGAATTCGCCGACGGCAGCCAAATGACCTGGGCCGACGTCATGGCGCACCTGCCCGCCCAGACCCTCACCGGCTCCAACGCCGACGATCACATCATCGGCACACCGGGCAACGACAAGCTCGACGGCGGCTGGGGCGATGACACTCTGGAAGGCATGGCCGGCAACGACACGCTGATCGGCGGTGATGGCAATGACACCCTGGCCGGCGGCGCCGGCAACGACCGGCTCGAAGGCGGTTATGGCGATGATACCTATCGCTTCAATCCGGGCGACGGCACGGATACGATCGTCGACATCGGCGGCGAGGATACCGTCCTGTTCGGCGACGGGTTCACCCCACAAAATCTCGATGTCCGCGCCGTCCGTTATGTGGATGGCACACAAACCCTGGAAATCGGCTTTGGCACGGATGACTGCCTCGTCATCACCGACGGCCACCTGAGCACGATCGACCACTTCCGCTTTGCCGACGGCAGCCAGATGAGCCTCACCGACCTCATGCAGCGGGTGACGAGTTACGTCGGCGGCGGTACGGCCGGGGACGATGTGATGGAAGGCAGTCCCGGCGATGATGCCTTGCGGGGATTCGGTGGCAATGACACCTTGCGCGGCGGGGATGGCGATGATTTGCTGGAGGGCGGCGCCGGCGACGACCGGCTGGAGGGCGGGGCCGGCGACGACCTCCTGTTCGGCGGCGCGGGCAATGACACGCTGATCGGTGGCGACGGGCGCGACACCTATTACCTGCATCTGGGCATGGGCGCCGACCGGGTGATCGAGCTGGCCGGGCAAGAGAGCCTGATCCGGGTCGATTCGGTGTTGAGCGGCAGCGATCTGGTCGTGACCCGCGTCGGCGACGACCTGCGCATCGTGATCAACGGTACGTCGGATCGCCTGACGCTGGTCGATTACTACACGCAACCGGGCGACTGGCGGGTCGATGCGGGCCAAGGCGAGATGCCGCTCGCTGATTTTCTGGCCAGCGCCGCGGCCCCGGTGAGCGGGACGCCGTATGAACAGGCCATGACGGAATTCCAGCAGGTGGTGAAACTGGCCTACCCGTCGAAGATGACGGCACAGGGCTATGCGCTGGAAGCCGATGGCGCCTGGCACTACCGGTCTTCGAGCGGGAATCCGATGTGGCACGACATCAATACCGGGCTGGTTTTCGAGACGGTGCACAGCGACGAACAGGAATTCACGGTCGAATGGATGCAGTGGTGGGATATGATTAGCAGCACGTCTTCGGTCGAACAACAAACCACCTACCAGATCTCGTCCGGCGGGGCGGGCGCCGTGATGTCGCAAGAGAAAGCAGCGCCGTATTTCATACCCGCCGGCGCAGCAGACTACCTGTCCGCGACCAGCCTCCAATATCCAGGGGGCTATGGCTCCGGGATGATCCCTGAGGTGCCGGTGTACGACAGCACCGGCCACTTCCTGGGTACCTGGATGTATCCCCCCGGCAACTCATACGCGCTGCCGGGTTCCGGCGCCCTCCAGGAGGTGACGGTCACCACGACCACGACCACGACCACGACCACGACTTACTATGAATCCCGGAGCCTGCTCGTCGAGGCCAACGGTGATGACAACCAGATTAACGTGGGCGGCGGCGCGGCGGCCGATGGCGGCGCCGGCAACGATGTCATTTCCAGTTCCTGGTTCGGCTGCGGAGACTGGTACTACTATGGGGTGTGGTCCCCGGTGCTGCTTTACGGCAACGACGGCGACGATACCCTGACCGGAGGCGTCGGTGATGACTTTCTGATCGGCGGCGCGGGCCGGGATGTGCTCGATGGCGGCTATGGCGCCGACCGGTATTACCTGGAAAACGAGTCAGCCGGCGACTTGATCGTCGATCGGGGGGAAATCGAAACGTGGGAAATCCAAACGCGGAGAAACGGACCGTGGACTCGCGATGGCGTACCGAGCGTGGCGACCCAGAACGATGCGGTGATTTTTCCGGAAGGGGTGGCGGTCAGCGATCTGCGCTTCTCGTGGAACGATGAGCCGATTGCCTTGGTGAACTGGTGGTACCACGACTTGGGGGTGTACGAATCGTGGCTCGACGGGACGTTCGCAAAGGCGCAGGAGATGGCGGCGGTGCTGACCCTGTCGTGGGGCATCGACAATTGCGTCCGCATCTATATGCCGAATGCCGAACGGACGCCGGGCGGGATCGAGGAATTCCACTTTGCCGACGGCACGAGCCTGACTCGTGCGCAACTGCTGGCCTTGGCGCCCGCGCATGACCTCGATCCGCGCGAACAGGCCAATGTCATGGAAGGCTCGGGGGTGCTGATGGGTTTCGGCGGCGACGATACGATCATCGGCGGCGCGGGCGGAAACCATATCGACGGCGGCGACGGCAATGACCTCATCATCGCGGGCAATGACGGGGACTGGATCACCGGCGGTCGTGGCGCCGACACGCTGATCGGCGGCGAGGGCAACGACGTGCTCGGTTTCGGTCTCCTCGAGTTCTGGAGCGAGGGCAATACCTACCGGGGCGGCGCCGGCGATGATGTCTTGCTGGGAACGATCAACAGCGACATCTATGATTTCGATCTGGGGGACGGCCAGGATGTCATCGCGGATTTTTTCCGCGACGATGGAGGCTATGGCCACTATGACTCCGGGAGCGATCTGTTGGCGGCGGCGGGCGTTCCAGACGACCTCGCGCCGCTGATGAATGGCCAATGGTGGACTGCGTGGTACGACGAAGCCGCCTGGGAAGCCTGGCTAGCAGCCTGGCAAGAAGCCAACCCCTACCGCGGCAAAGACACGATCCGCCTCGGCGCCGGCATCAGTCCCGAGGACATCACGATCAGCATCGACGAATACACCGGCGACTGGGTCTTGTCGAACGTCAAGAGCGGGGATTCGATCCGGGTCGAAGCCGGTTCTCTCGGCCTGGAAAACCCCATCGGGCGCATCGAATTCGCCGATGGCACGGTCTGGGATGCCACCGGGCAGATCGTGTCGCTCAACCACGCCCCTAAAGTCGGCGTCTTGCTCGCCGACCAGCAGGTCGAGCCAGGCGCTCCCTTCACCTACACCCTGCCGGCCGACAGCTTCACCGACATCGACGCCGGCGATGGGCTGACCACCACCGCCACCCTGGACAACGGCGATCCGCTACCGGCCTGGCTCACGTTCGATGCCGCCACGCAAACCTTCACCGGCACCCCCACCCCGGACGACATCGGCCCTCTGCCATTGCGCGTCACCGCCACCGACCCGTTCGGCGCCTCGGCCAGCCAGAGCTTCACACTCGACGTCACCGGTTCGGTGGAGCCAGGCGACATGCTCATCGGCACGGCGGGCAACGACCTCCTGATCGGCGGCGCCGGCAACGATACGCTCGATGGCGGCCCAGGGGCCGACACGATGATCGGTGGCGCCGGCAACGACACCTATGTCGTCGACCATGGGGGCGACATCGTCAAGGAACTGGCCGGCGACGGCATCGACACCATTCTGTCGAGCCTCACCATCACCCTGCCGGCCAACGTCGAGAACCTGACCCTGACCGGCAATGCGGCGATCAACGGCACCGGCAACGCACTGGACAACCTCCTCATCGGCAACGCCGGCAACAACGTCTTGAACGGCGGCGCCGGCAACGACATGCTCGATGGCGGGGCCGGCAACGACACCCTGACCGGCGGCCTGGGCTTCGACACCTATCGGTTCGGTCACGGCGATGGCCAGGACACCATCACCTACGACATCGAGAAAAGCCCCGACAAGTGCAGCATCCTGCAATTCAAGGAGGGCGTCACGACGGACGAGGTCACCGTCCACCGTGCCGGCGAAACCCTGGTTCTGACGCTGGCTGGTGGTGAGGACCAGATCACGGTCAACAGCTTCTTCGTCAACAACATGCCGGGTACCGGGAGCACCAATCCGGTCCAGGAAGTACATTTCGCCGACGGCACCGTCTGGGATCTGGCGACGCTGGTCGCCAAGGCGCTGGCCGGCACCGACGGCCCCGACACCCTCAACGGCACGACCGGCGACGACATCCTCGACGGCGGCGCCGGCAACGACACGTTCTGGGCCGGCGCGGGCAACGACACCTTGATCGGCGGCGAAGGCAACGACGCTCTTTACGCCGAAGCCGGCGATGACCTTCTGTTTGGCGGCCCCGGCAACGATACCCTCTCCGGCGGCGCCGGCCATGACCTGCTCGACGGCGGGCCGGGCAATGATGTGCTCTTCGGCGGCACAGGCAACGACATCTACCGCTTCGGCCAAGGGGATGGCTGGGACATCATCAACACCGACCACGACGACAGCCCCGATAAATGGAACGTGCTCGAATTCAAGGATACCGTGCATCCGGCTGACATCCACGTCGTCCGCTCGGGGGTGAACCTGTATCTGAAACTCGCCGGCAGCACGGAAGGCGTGTCGCTGCAAGGCTTCTTCTCCAGCAAGGAGGCGCCGGACACCGGCATCGACATCCCGATCCAGGACGTCTGTTTCGCCGACGGAACCCACTGGGATGTGACCACGCTGGTAGGATTCGTCAATGATTTGACGCTCGGGGTATGAGCGGGAGGGGTTGATTAACCCGGCAATCAAATGGATGGTATTGCTCCCCCTCCCATCCCGACCGGAGGGACGGCCTTGCATGGCCGTCCCGTTCGGCGGGCACGAGGCGGTACCTCGTGAAACCCCCGCCTCACCCCCCGCAAGCGGGGGAAGGGGTTTTGTTCCCTCCCCTGCTTGCGGGGGAGGGCCAGGGTGGGGGCCAACAGTGCCGGAAAGAGCATGCAAATTTGATTGCCGGGTTCATAACCCGGCCCTATGATTTGCTGCTTCAGTTTCGCTGGCAACTCATTGATAGTAAATATCCCCGGCAAAGCCGGGGATATTTACTTGCCGGTTCCATCAGAAATCGCCAGCATCCGATCCAGCGCCAGCCTTGCCTGTTGGGCCTCTTGCGTCATCACCCTGATCGGGTTGACGACCTGACCGTCGGCCAGGTTTTCCAGCGTCCAGGCCAGGTGCTGCGGGTCGATGCGTTGCATCGTCGAGCACATGCAGATGGTGGGCGACATGAACTGGACGATCTTGCCCTGCGGCAGCACTTCCTGGGCCAGGCGGTCGACCAGGTTGAGTTCGGTACCGACCAGCCAGTGGGTGCCGGCCGGCGCTTCCTTGATGGTCTTGACGATGTATTCGGTCGAACCGACATGATCGGATGCGGCGCAGACCGCGAAACTGCATTCCGGGTGAGAAATGACCAGCCCGTTCGGGTACTTGGCGCGGAAGGCGTCGATGTGGCTTTTCTGGAACATCTGGTGCACCGAGCAATGGCCTTTCCACAGCAGGATTTTCGCGTGCCTGATCTGCTCCGCCGTCAGGCCGCCCATTTCCAGATCGGGATCCCAGACGACCATCTCGTCCATCGCCAAACCCATCTGGTGACCGGTCCAGCGGCCGAGGTGCTGGTCGGGGAAAAACAGCACCTTGGGCCGCTGGGCGAAGGCCCATTCGGCGATGACGCCGGCGTTGGAGGAGGTGCAGACGGCGCCGCCGTGTTCGCCGCAGAAGGCTTTCAGGTCGGCTGCCGAATTGATGTAGGTGACCGGTGTCACTTCGGCCTCGACGTCGAGCACTTCGCCGAGTTCGCGCCAGCAGCGCTCGACCTTGGCCAGATTGGCCATGTCGGCCATCGAGCAGCCGGCGGCGAGGTCGGGCAGGATGGCGATCTGATGCGGCGCGCTCATGATGTCGGCGACCTCGGCCATGAAATGCACGCCGCAGAAAACGATGTATTGGGCATCGGTCTGTGCCGCCAGCTTCGATAATTTCAGCGAATCGCCGGTGAAATCGGCATGCTGGTACACGTCGGAGCGCTGGTAGTGGTGGCAGAGGATCACGGCCTTGCTGCCCAGCCGGGCGCGGGCGGCGCGGATGCGCTCCTGGCAGTCGTCGGCAAGGTCGTTGAACGGGGCGAAGGAAAGGGGTGCGGTTTGCATGCTGGATTCCGTTGAGACTGGGCGCGGCAGCGCGTCATCACCCTTGATGCCAGGGCAGGCCGGCATGACGCCAGCCGCCGATGGCGTTGCGATGGCCGTGGGCATCCCTGTCGCCCTCGAAGCCTTCGAGAACGTTGTAGCAGGCGCCGTAGCCGGCTTCAGTCGCGGCCGTCGCCGCGGCAATGGAGCGCACGCCGCTGCGGCACAGGAACAACACCAGCGCTTCGGGATCGACCCGCCGTTGCAGTTCGGCGATGAAGTACGGGTTGCGCGCGCCGCCGGGGTACTGGTTCCACTCGATCTCGACGGCGTTGGGGATGCGGCCGACCCAGTCCCACTCGGCGTGTGTGCGAACGTCGACGAGCGTCGCGCCAGGCGCCAGGCGCAAAAGTTCGTAGGCTTCGCGCGGCGTCAGTTCGCCCTGGTACGGGCGTTCCAGGGCGCGGCCACGGGCCTGGGCCAAGTTAAGGAGTTCGCTGAGCGTTCCCATGATCGTCGGCTGTTAAAATTGAATCCGTTAGTATAGGGCAGAAAAAATGACACAGACAGATGGACAATCCATATCAATGACGCCAGCCGAGCGCGCGACCGTAGCGCAGCGCGCGACCTGGGTCAGCGTCGCGGTCAATCTGGTGATGACCGCGGTGCAGTTGGTGATCGGCTGGCTGGCCCATTCGCAGTCGCTGATCGCCCACGGCCTGCACTCTTTTTCCGACCTGCTCTCCGATTTTCTGGTCATCTATGCCAGCCGGCAGAGCGCCCATCCGGCCGATCCCGACCATCCCTACGGCCATGCCCGCATCGAGACGGCGGCGACGCTGGCGCTCGGCGTCGCGCTCGCATTGGTCGGCGCCGGCATCCTGTGGGATTCGGGCATCCGCCTCCAGCACGCCGAAATGATGAACCAGGTCGAGTTGTCGGCCCTGTGGGCGGCCATCGCCACCATGTTGGCCAAGGAAGGCTTGTACCACTACCTGCTCGCCGTCGGTCGCCGTCTGCGCTCACAACTGGTGATCGCCAACGCCTTGCACACCCGGGCGGATTCCGCTTCGGCCCTGGTCGTCGTCATCGGCATTGGCGGCGCGCTGCTCGGCTGGGGCTTTCTCGATTTGCTGGCGGCGGCCGTGATGGGCTACATGATTCTGCGCATGGGCGCACAAATGACGTGGGGAGCGACCAAGGAACTGATCGATACCGGCCTCGACGAAGCCAGCGTCGTCGCCATCCGCCAGTGCCTGCTGGCAACGCCCGGCGTGCTCGGCGTGCACGATCTGCGCACCCGGCGCATGGCGCACCAGGCGCTGGTCGATGTGCATGCGCAGGTCGATTCCCGCATCAGCGTCTCGGCAGGCCATCGCATCGCCGAACTGGCGCGCATCCGCGTCCTCGCCGAGCGCCCTGATGTGCTCGATGTGCTGGTGCACATCGACCCCGAGCCGGAACCGGGAACCGACCTGACCGTGCTCGCCGCTCTGCCCGAGCGCGCCGTGGTGTTGGCCGAATTGCAAGAACGGATGGCCGACCTGCCGCCGCCGCAGCGGATCGTGCTGCATTACCTGGACAGCGCGGTCGAGGTCGAGATCTATGTCGATTGCGCGCGGCTGGCTGGAGAAATATCCCTGCCACAAGCCGAAAAAACCCTGGCGGAGCGGCTGGCGGGGCATCCGACGATCCGCTCGGTTCATCTGAATGCCTGTGTCGCAGCAAATTAGGACGATTTTCTTGTTGCGCCGCATCATGAACATCCTGTCCTTGTGGCAAAATGCCGGGCGTTTCCGCTGATGTCTGGCGCGCCTGATGATTTCCTTCGCCGCCAGACCCGCCGGTCATTTTTTTCAGGAGAGAGCAAGCTCATGGCAACCCCGCAAGACATCATCGATATGGTCAAGGAAAACGATGCCAAATTCGTCGATTTCCGCTTCACCGATACCCGCGGCAAGGAGCAGCACGTCACCGTGCCGGTTTCCGCCTTCAGCGAGGACACATTCGAGAACGGCCATGCCTTCGACGGCTCCTCGATCGCCGGCTGGAAGGGCATCCAGGCGTCCGACATGCAGTTGATGCCCGACCCGGACACTGCCTACGTCGATCCCTTCTTTGACGAAACCACCATCGTCCTCACCTGCGACGTCGTCGATCCCGCCGATGGCCGGGGTTACGACCGCGATCCGCGTTCCATCGCCAAACGCGCCGAGGCTTACCTGAAGTCCTGCGGCATCGGCGATACCGCCTACTTTGGCCCGGAACCCGAATTCTTCATTTTCGATGGCGTCGAATGGTCGGTCGACATGTCCGGCTGCTTTCTGAAAATCCATTCCGCCGAAGCGGCCTGGAATTCCGGCGAAAAGAACGAAGGCAGCGGCGCCACCGGCCATCGCCCGGGCGTCAAGGGCGGCTACTTCCCGGTGCCGCCGGTCGACAGCCTGCACGACATCCGCTCGGCCATGGTGCTGACGCTCGAATCGCTCGGCATCCCCGTCGAAGTGCACCATCATGAAGTCGCCAACGCCGGCCAGTGCGAAATCGGCACCCGCTTCAGCACCCTGGTCAAGCGCGCCGACTGGACGCAGACCATGAAATACGTGATCCACAACATCGCCCACCAGTACGGCAAAACCGCCACCTTCATGCCCAAACCCATCGTCGGCGACAACGGTTCGGGCATGCACGTCCATCAGTCGATCTGGAAAGGCGGCAAAAACCTGTTTGCCGGCGACGGCTACGCCGGCCTCTCCGACCTAGCGCTCTATTACATCGGCGGCATCATCCGGCACGCCAAGGCGCTCAACGCCATCACCAATCCCGGCACCAACTCCTACAAGCGCCTGGTGCCGCACTACGAAGCCCCGGTCAAGCTGGCCTATTCAGCCAAGAACCGCTCGGCCTCGATCCGCATCCCGCACGTCGCCTCGACCAAGGCGCGGCGCATCGAAGCCCGCTTCCCCGATCCCATCGCCAACCCCTACCTGTGCTTCGCCGCCCTGTTGATGGCCGGCCTGGACGGCATCCAGAACAAGATTCACCCCGGCGACCCGGCCGACAAAAATCTCTACGACCTGCCGCCGGAAGAAGAAGCCAAAATCCCGACCGTCTGTGCCTCGCTGGAAGAAGCCCTGGACAATCTCGACAAGGACCGCGAATTTCTGACCCGTGGCGGCGTCTTTTCCAACGACTGGATCAACGCCTTCATCGCCCTGAAAATGGACGAAGTGAACAGGATTCGCATGACCACGCACCCGGTTGAATTCGATCTGTATTACAGTTGTTGATCCCCGCGGCGGAAGAGGATAACGATGACACGACCCGTATTGGCGCTTCTGATCGCCGCCGCCAGCCTGCCGGCGGCGGCCCAGACCATCTACAGGTGCGTTGACGAAAACGGCGGTACGCTGATTTCCAACACCCGCATCAACCCGGACTGCAAGGCCGTGACCCTGCCCCCGGAAACGGCCATGCCAGCCCCGCCGGCGCGCCCGCGTTCGGCGGCGGCCAAGCCGACGCCCGCCGATTTTCCGCGCGTCGCCGAAGATGCCCAAAAGGCCCGCGACGGCGACCGCCGGCTGATTCTCGAACAGGAACTGAGCGGCGAGCAGCGCAATCTTGAGCAGGCCAAGCGCGATCTGGCCGACCAGGAAAACCTGCGCGAGCCTCCCAGCACCACCGCCGGCGTAGACCGCCTGGCCCCCTACCGCGACCGCGTGGCGCAGCATGAGCGAAATATCGCCGCCATTCAAAAGGAATTGAGCGGCTTGCGCTGAACCGTCCGTATAGCGGTTGCCAAAAATGCTCAGGCGCGAAGACGAGCCGCAGACAGTACGAGCAGTACGGCAAGGCGAAGTCGACAAAGCATGGGGATTTTTTGGCAACCGCTATAAAAGCGACACCCGGTCACGGTCGCCAAACCCAGGTAATGTCACGCCGCTCGACTTCGGCGCGGATCTCCGCCATCGCTTGCTCGACCCGCTCCGGCGCGCCCTCGACGCCCAGTTCCAGATGCTTTCTCTCCTTGCCGACCAAGGATGGCAGCGAGAACAGGCGCAGGTCGGGGTAGGCGGCGACGATGCGCTCCATCAGGTCGAGCAGTGCGCTTTCGTAAGCATTCGGCCCGGTCAGCAGAAAGGCTTTCTCGATACGGGCGTCGACCGGCTGGAACAGGTCGCGGTAGAAGGTGTCGAGCGCCCATTCGATCATCGGGTGGGCCATTTGCGGAAAGCCCGGCGCGAAATAGTGATCCCTGACCATGAAGCCGGGAATGCGGTTGAAGGGGTTGGGCACGATGTCGACGCCGCGCGGGAAGGTGACCAAGAGCCGGCGCTGATCGCTGATTTCCTCGCCGGAAAAGCGCGCCTTCAATTCCTCGTAGCCTTGCGGATGCAGTTCCAGCCCGACGCCGAGCGCGGCGGCGGCGGCCTGTCGGGTGTGGTCGTCCGGCGTGTTGCCGATGCCGCCGCAGGAGAACACCACGTCGCCGGCGGCCAGGGTGCGGCGGAAGGTCGCCGTCAGGCGCGCCCGGTCATCGCCCAGATAGTCCACCCAGGATAGTTGCAGGCCGCGCGCGGCCAGGAGTTCGGCGATGCGGGCGAAATGCTTGTCCTGGCGTTTGCCGGAGAGAATTTCATCGCCGATGATGACAGCGCCAAAAACGCGGCTCATGTCCGCTCTCCCGCGATGGAAACCAGCGCGCCGCCGCGTTCCCGGCGCAAGGCTTCCAGCGCGTAATGACCGAACGACAGCGCCGTCAGGGCCGGGGCCAGCAGGCCGACAAACGGAATGTGGACAAGCGCGGCCATGACCAGACCGAGCAGGAACAGCGACCCCTTGTGACGCTTTCGCAACGCGGCCCATTCGCTGTCGGTAGCGTGCATCGACAGCGCGTCCCAGATAAAAGTGCGGCGGTTCAGCCAGGCCATCAGCAGCAACGGAATCAGCAGCGAGCCGCCGGGAATCAGCCACAGCGGAATGGTCAGCAGCCAGGCAACGACGAAGATCAGCGAGGCCAGCACGCTGTTGGCCGCCCCGGCAACGAAGCTATCCTTGCCCATCGGCGCCAGGTCGCGGTATTCGCCCTCGGCCAGGAATTTCAACATCAGCGGCATGATCGCCACCGAGGCCACCAGCACCGCCCCGAGCCAGGCAATGGCGAGAATCGCCATCCAGCCGCCGAGGTTGGCCAGAAACACCGCCAGCCACAGTAGCCCCCAGGCGGTCAGCCAGGTCATCGGCGGGCAGCCGAGCAGTTGCTGGACGACGACATGAAGCGCCCAGAATGCCAGCGCCACGACCAGCAGCAGCGAAAACAGCGCCGGCGTCAGCACATAAAGCCAGATCCGGCCATGTTTGAGGTCGGCGAAGGTGCGCTGGAGCGCAAGCAGGATGTCAGTCATCATGTTTCCCAGTATTACGCGGTGCTTCGGATTATTCGGCATTGGGCTTCGCCAGCCTGGTTAGGAAAATCCCGCACCAGCAACCGCCATACGAGCCGGTTTGAAACCCCGTATATGTCAAACTTTTACTGCCTCCCCGGCAGAACCGGGGGAACTCCTTTGGTTGTTATTCCACTTTTAGAGCGAGTTCGGTTCAAATGCTTACACAATCTGGCGCTGCTCCCCCCATCCCAACCTTCCCCCGCAGGCGGGGGAAGGGGCTTTGTTCCCTCCCCTGCTTGCGGGGGAGGG
>Ga0209628_10002749_pt1 | contig 12066 bp, 12 predicted proteins | sample TergutCu122P4_FD_187285 | JGI IMG/M metagenome (GOLD analysis project Ga0209628, IMG submission 187285) | Cubitermes ugandensis P4 segment gut microbial communities from Kakamega Forest, Kenya - Cu122 P4 (SPAdes) (version 2) | ecosystem: Host-associated > Arthropoda: Insects > Digestive system...
CCAATTTGGCATTGTTGGCATGGGCAATTTTTGCCAACTTGGGCAAATTTGAAATTTGGAGCAACGGATTGGTCATGGTTTCCGTATAAATCAGTTTTGTATTGGGGCGCATCGCCTTTTTTACCGCCTCCAAGTTAGAGATGTTGACAAAAGTAACCTCGATGTTGAATTTTTTAAGATAATTTTCAAAAAAAGCGAAAGTACCGCCGTAGGTGGTCATACTTGAAACGATGTGGTCTCCGGAGTTGCAGATTTGCAGGATGGTGCACGTAATTGCCGCCATTCCGGAGGCAGTAATCCATGCGGCTTCCGTATTTTCCATAGCTGCCAGGGCATCGGCTAAATATTTATTGCTGGGGTTCCAGTGTCGCGAATAGAGGTAACAACCTTCCGTTTCGCCCTGAAACGTGTCTGTCATAGTTCTTGCTTCTAAAAAAGTGTAGGTTGCGGAATCTGTAACAGAAGGATTTACATCTCCAAACTCGCCGAATTGGCGCAAATCTTGAATGGCATTAGCCGGGTCAAATTTTTTCATAAAGTATTATTTTTTAAAAATTAATTATCAAGTTTTACAAAGAAAAATTATTTTTTTTTGGTGTGCAAAAATAGAAAATTTAAGAAGTTGTAATATTTTTTGTTATTTTGCAAAAAATTTTGCTGACCGCAATGAAATTCACGTGTTACAAACTGCAAACCGTAAACCGCATACCGCTACTCAGGGAACTTTTTGAAAATAAGGGTTTAAGGTATATATTTTCTGCTTTTCTGCTTTTCTGCTTTTCTGCCTGTAATCAAAACATATTCTATCAAAAATCGGATACGCTGCCCAATGAAGCTTGGGATATGAATAATCCTTTGGTTTACGAGTTCGAAATATTAGACTCTCTCCAATATTATAACTTTTATATTGATGTACGAAATACCTCCGACTATCCTTATCAATTTCTGCATCTTTTTTTTACAACACAATTTCCTGATGGAGAAATATTTACTGATACTTTAAGCGGTAGAATAAGTGATGCATACGGACGTTGGACAGGAAAAGGGTCCGGTAAAATCAAAGAAAATAGATTTGTTTTAAAATCAAAAGTTCGTTTTCAACAAAAAGGGGTTTATGTTTTTTCAGCACAACAAGCAATGAGAGACAGCATCTTAAAGGGAATTACAAATTTTGGAATAACTTTACAATATGAATAAAGGAATCGTTTTTTTTATCGGTTTGTTGTTGGGTATTATGATTTGTGCCTTTCTTTACTATATTGATATAAAGATATTTGAATCAAAATTTATTCCTATTTCAGATAAAGAAGTAGTGACTCAAATTAAAACCGATACTGTTTTTCTTGAACCCGCTCCAAAAAACAAAAAACTAACTATTGAAAATCAATCCACTGATTCCGTTGGCAATCCTGCAGATTCAGCTCGTAACGAAGAAGAGGTGTCTCTTTATGAAACTACTTTTTCCTTTGAAGGCGAAGAACAGGATGAGATTTTCTCCGATCAATTGTTAAAAACAAGAATCGTAAAAGTAAAATCAATAAAACAGGAAGTAGTGTTGCCGGAAAATTCGTTTCAATCTTTTGAAATACAACAGTGGAGCACTCCCATAAAGAATAAAATCACCTATCAAAGAAATCAAAACATGTTGAAAATTAAAGGAATGGAGATAAGTAATGGGAATATCGTTTTTTGGAACAATGCCTATTATTTAGAGATCAATAATCGCTATTACTCCATTTCTGAAACGGAACGTTTTGAAAAATTAAACCCTGTTATCATCCCTCAATAATAAAAAAATGAAGAAAATTACAACTTACACTCGTGATAATCATCACATTATAACATCATCTAATCATCTAATCATTGCTTTTCTGCTCTTCTGCTTTTCTGCCTCTGTTTATGCACAAAAAGTAGATTTTGATGAAGATGAAAATAGAAAAGATATTACCTGGCGTCAAAATGGTTTTGAATTTTTTATCGGAGGGGGAATCTATTTTGGGGGTAAGCAAACCGCGAACTTTTATAATGGCGCACCGGAAAATAATATCAATCTTCATTTAATTTTTAACAATCCTTATTATTGGAAAGATGCGAATAATTCGGTATTAAATATTTTGCGCAACAAATATCCGCATGCTTCTATGGATACGGTAGTATTTGATGAAAAAAAAGGTTATAACCGCGATTCCAGGTATAATATAGCCATGGATATTGCCTTAGGGATAAAATATCGATTTAAAACCAATTGGTATGTTGAGTTAAGTTACTCATTTAGAAGACTTACTTGCAATAACCGTTTCACTTTCGAATTTCCCAACGGAGTACCCGGGAACAAAGAAAATCCGAAATATACCGGCTGGCAACATTTAATCGCCAAAGAAGACCGGCATTATATTGATTTGTCGGTGGGTTATATATTTCAAAAACACCATATTGCAAAACCGTTTATTGCGATTGGCGGAATGTTTACCTACATTAACATTAAGAGTTTTGCGGCTTTTATTGAAAGTAGCAAACCTACTTTTGACTTAATAGAAATTGCTAAAAATCCTGATTTTTCCCCTGGGTTTCCAACCAGTCCGGGCAACCATTTCAAGTCGTGGGCAGGGATTGGATATGGCTGTTCTTTTACGGTTGGGTTGAAGATTGCCCTCCACAGGGCCGTATCGTTAGATCCGGTATTTCAACTTTCTATTGCAAGTTTTGGAAACAGTAAGAAATATTTGCCCGGATTCAATACCCATATGTGTTTGAATTACATGGCAGGCATCCGTTTGGTTATGAACGATGCGCTTTTCACACGAAATCAATAATACGTTTTGCCATTTGCGCAGCAACAAAAGAGGCAACGTCATCTGCATAAGTATTCATTCCGAAACCGGCATCGTAGCCCAATTCTCTTGCCAATTCATGAGAAATTCTGGGTCCCCCGCAAATTACTAACAGTTTGTCGCGCAATCCCTCCGCTTCCAGCATCTCAATCAACTCTACCAAATTACCCACATGCACATCTTTTTGCGTTACCGTTTGCGAAACCAACAGCACATCGGCTTTCAGTTCGATGGCTTTTGCAATAAACTCATCATTAGGAATTTGGCTTCCCAAATTGTAGGCATCAATCATCTCGTAGCGTTCCAAGCCATAGTGTCCGGCGTAGCCCTTCATATTCATAATGGCATCAATGCCAACAGTATGAGCATCGGTGCCGGTACTTGCGCCAAGCACCACAATTTTTCTGCCGATATGCCGGCGAATAAAATCATCTGTTTCCTGCATATCCATCTTGTTTGACTCTACTTTTGGGACATGAATGGTGGAATAGTCCACATTTTGCGTACAGTTTCCGTAGCAGTTAAAAAAAGTAAATCCCGTAGTAAGTTCTTGGTAAAAAACCACTTGTGGATTTTCAAAACCTAACTTTTTCAGCAGTTGTTTTGCCGCTTCTATGGCTTCGTCGCATGCAGGCACGGGCAACGTGAAACTAAGTTGCATCTTACCGTCGTTCATAGTATCTCCGTAGGGTTTCACTTTGGTGAGGTCTAAGGTTTTGTCGAAGTCATTGGCTTCCATTGAGTATAATCCGCCGCTCATAAAATTAAAAATTAAAAATTAAAAATTAAAAGAAGTTAAAGGAGTTAAGGAGTTAATCATCTCATCATCACATCAAACACATTTTTTCCGTTTTCTTTCAGTAGTTGTTGTGCGTGTTGGTTTTGCATAATGCCGACTCCAAAATCATCGAAATTATACAAATTTGGTGAGTGAAACCAACGTTGAATTTCCATATTTAGTTTGATATGAGTTGTTTTATTATCTTCAACCATAAAATTTACGGGCAGGTTTACCGTAAAGTAATTGTGAACAAACTGAGCAGTTCCATTTTCAGGATCCGTAATTTGTCCGATGCCGGTATGAATGTTTATGTTCTTTACCACACCCTCTTTATTCAAAAACTTTCCGTTGATTTGCATATAATGATAGCCGCCGCCCAGTAGATCAGGCCAAAAAAAGTTACTTTCCGGCGGATTTACAAAACGGTTGCTTAGATTATCATTTTCATCCAACCCAAAAACAAATGAAAGCGTAGTATAATTTCCTGACGGAAGTTGAGCAATTTTCCAGCACAAAGTTTTCTCCATGCTGCAATCCACATAATGAATACCGTTATCTTGTTTAATTTCAAGCGTATTATTTTCCGAATCTGTAAATAATAATCTCGAAATAAAATACTTAACTTCGTTCACCTGATATTTATTATCGGCTTTGTTGGTATAAATTAATTGATTAAATTGAATCGGATTCTCATCTATGGTATGCGACAAGAGAATCTCAATATCTCCGGATGGTATATTTTTTTCATTTTTTTTACATGAAAAAAAGAAAAGAAAAAGGGGAAAAAAGAGGAGAAATTTATTGTACTGTATCACTTTACAAAATTTCGGCAAAATTAACAGAAAAATTGAAAAACAAAAAAAATCAAAAAAAATGCGTTTACCCCTTGACAAACGCCTTTTCTATGTGTATATTTGCCGTTGAATTGCTCGAAACTAATTATTAACTTAAATTATTTGAATATGAATACTATACATAATTTACCCGCTGAAACACCCAAACAATATTGGGCGCAACATTACGAAAATGTCCGATAATAATTTAAAAGTGCTTTAGTTTTTACTACATTTGAACAAATTTATTATACTTGCAAAATTATTTTATAAACATATTTTAAACCAAAATTATATCATTATGAGAAAGTTTACATTTTTAAAAGCCGCTTTAATAAGCGCATTTTTTTTCTTTTTATTTAATTTTACTTCATTTGCCCAGTGTACCATCTCGGAGAACTTCGAGTCAACTTTTGCAAATCCGGGCTATGGCGGTAAAGTTACTACGCTTCCCAGCGGTACCTGGCTCATTGTGGGCTATTGCAATATGGATGCAAATGACAGATATCTTGGCACTAAATCTGTTAGACTTAGAGCAAATCCTGATCAAGATACCTTATTTCATTTCGTAAGTAAAGGTGCTAATGGTATTCAGATGGAATCCGATAAGCCTGGTGGAGTTGGAACGGTGAGTTTTTATTGTGGTTCATTCTCTACACATAAAGACGGTAATGTGTATGTAGAATATTCAACTGATGGGGGAATCTCATGGATTTCACCGGAAAATAACTCAGTAAAAGTGCCTGCATGGGATCCTGGTACCGGGATGTTTGAAGTTTCAGTAGTTATTAATGTGCCGGGAAATGTAAGAGTAAGAATTATCAAATATAATGAGGCGAAAAATCGTTCGGTTAACATCGACAATATTTGCATAACCGATTATTCATGTGCAAACTGCGTAGAAGCACCTACTTTTAATCCTCCGGGAGGAATTCAAACTGGGCCAATTAATGTAGTGATATCTTCAGCCACACCCGGCGCAACAATCAGATACACCTTAGACGGAAGCGACCCCGATGAAGAAACTTCTGACATTTATTCCACCCCTATTCCAATATCTGAAACTACCATCATCAGGGCCCAGGCATGGAAAGATGGAATGGAGCCGAGTTCCATAAGTGGTGCCCAATATTCATACCCGGTACAAGTAGCTTCATTAGCAGAATTGCGCGCATTGGCGCCCCCCTTTAACGGAGGAGACAATCCCGGAAATGTTATTTACACCTACAAAGGACAAGCTGTGCTAACTCAAATAGAAGCGTTTCAAAATGTAAAGTATATTCAAGAAGGAGATGCAGCTATCATGATTTGGGATATTCCGGGAAACTTAAAAAATGAAGATTTGCAAGTCGGAGACCTTATTACAAACCTAACCGGAACAATAAGAAACTATTTCGGTATGTTGAGATTTATTCCCATTGAAGGAAAATGTGATGTGCTAGATATCAACAAACATGTAACCCCGGTAAAAATTACCGCATCTCAATTAGATTTTAACCACGAAAATCCCATTCAAGCTAAAGTTATCACCCTTGATAATGTATCTTTTACCGAACCGGGAAATTTTAAATACCTTTGGTATTACAATCTGAAACAAAACAATGTAGTTTATGATTCGGTATTTTATTCAGAAAAAAAAGAAGCGGATTATGTTGGAAAACCAATCCCTACGATCATTACAAGTATTACGGGTGTTTGCACCTTTAAAGGAGACAAGACCATCGCTACAAAAAACCGTATTGTTATGTTAGATCAGGCAAATCCTGTAGTCAAAATTTCTGATTATAACAAATCTGCAATTAAATTATCTCCAAATCCTGCAAACAGTTTCGTTAATATTGTTACAGGTTCTGCCATGAAGTTGGAAGTATATAGCATTTTAGGAACCCTTCTTGCTACAGACAACCTGAACGAAGGACAAAACACCATTTCTGTATCCAATTATCCTGCCGGCATATATTTTATGAAGATGATAGACACGACTAACGGAAAAACGTTTGTGCAAAAATTAATTGTCAAGTAAAAAACATATAGTAGGGGCAGATAATTATCTGCCCCTACATATATTATGAAACCAATTATTACCATTCTTGGACCCACTGCTACAGGGAAAACGCGGATTGCTGCGCTTTTAGCAAAACACCTCAACGCCGAAATTGTGAGCGCCGATTCCAGACAAATCTACAAAAGAATGGATATCGGTACCGGCAAAGATTTAAAAGATTATTCCATTGAAGGCGTTGAAATTCCCTACCATCTTATCGATATTGAAGAACCCGGAAAGGTAAGTACCGTGTTTAACTATCAAAAATTAGCCCAACAGGCCATTCAAGAGATTCAACAACGCAACAAACCGGTTATTTTATGCGGAGGAAGCGGAATGTACATTGAAGCGCTACTGCAAGGCTATCAATCCACGCCTATTCCCTCTACTATTTTTGGAATTAAAGGAGATAGAGACGAGGTGCGAAGGCGCATCACCGTCCGGCTGAAAGAACGACTCGAAAACGGGATGATTGAAGAAGTGCAAAAACTTATGAATGAAGGAGTAGCAATAGAGCAACTGTATCAATACGGCTTGGAATATCGCTATGTTATGTTGTATTTAACCCAACATTTAGACTATAACACGATGTTTCAAAAACTGAACACTGCCATTCATCAATTTTCCAAACGTCAAATGACCTGGTTCAGAAAAATGGAACGCGCAGGATTTGAAATTCATTGGTTGGATTTGGCGTGGAGTGAAGAAGATAAAATGAGGTTTATTTTAGAAAAAAAGGACTCTATTAATTTTTAAGACATTTTCACTCTTAATTCTTCTATTTTTTTTCTATTTTCGCCATCCAAATAGAATCACATTATGTTTAAAACCCCTATCTTACTTGTATTATACAACCGTGTGGAAGAAACCCATGATTTATTTCAAATCATAAGAAAAATTAAACCCGAAAAACTCTATGTTGCTGCGGATGGTGCGAATAGAAATATTTCTATTGATTACCAAATGTGTTTGAGAACACGCTCGGTCATTATGCCGGAATGGAAATGTAAAACCAAATTTCTGTTTCATGAAGAACATATTGGCAAATCCAAGAATGTTCACTCAGCCATTTCATGGATGTTTGAACATGAAGAGGAGGGGATTGTTTTATTTGATGACACCCTACCTAATCTCGATTTTTTTCATTATTGCGAACAACTCTTGGAAAAATATCGTAATGTCCCCGAAATCATGCATATTGGTGCAAATTATTTAGAAAGAAAGAAAAAATATCTTTTAAATTCTTACCATTTTTCTGCTTATTCATTCATTTGGGGATTTGCATTGTGGCGCAGAACCTGGGAAGGTTTTGAACTGAAAATGAAAAAAGAACCCGAAGAGGTGTTCAAAGTTATTGATAAATATGTAAATAACCCAATCGAAAAAATATATTGTCATCGAATATACGACGCATTGCGCAAACACAACCTGGATTATTGGGAATATCAGTATAATTTTCATATTTGGATGAACAACGGATTGTGTATTTCACCGAATGTGAACTTGGTTACTAATGTTGGATTTAAAAAAAGAAAAAGACGTATCAGAAAATTAATGAAAAAGACAGCACCCATTCTACCTATCCAACATCCGAAAATTATTGAAAGACACAAAAGAGCGGATGCTTATACATTCAGAAAAGTGTATCGAAGAAGATTGTCGAGAATTTTTTCAGACTGGTTTAATGAACTCATTTTAGGACAAGAAAAAAAATTATAAACCATGACAAATTTTGGGTTTCAAATTAACCCGGGACGTACCATAAATTTGGATATCGACCGCGCTCCATTAATGAAATTGGAAGAAACTGTAAAATCGTTTCGGCGTTGTATTCGGTGCGGTTCTTGCACAGCAACCTGTTCCGCATCTCAATTTACAGATTTTAACATTCGTAAAATTCATACCCTGTTTCGTTCCGGAATCTATAATGATTTGAGTGAAACGATAAAATCTTGTATGCTTTGCGGAAAATGCACGTTGGTGTGTCCATGCGGAGTGAATCTACGCTCGCTCGTTGTAAATATTCGTAAAATTCTAAAAGAAAACGATTTATAGTTTTATGCTTCAATATTTTAATCCATTTATTGTTCCTTTTTGCTTGGGTGTCATTCTTTTATTTGCTATCTGCTTTTTTAAATGGATTAGATGGATTCGGCAATTCGACCGTTTGCAACGCGCAATTTTGTTAAAAAATATCCTCTCCTGGAAATTTTTACCTGCAATTTGGGAGATGATCACCGAAGTACTGTTGCATCGTAAAGTATTTAAACGCAAGTTTATACTTGGATATATGCACTCCAGCATTGCTTTAGGGTGGTTTTTGCTTATCGTAGTGGGTGCGATTGAAGCCACTGTGGCTATCGAAGGAAGACACCCGCTGTGGGTGCCCATTTTTTTTAGATATTTCGGCAAAGAACTGCCCCCTTTTAAAGGTGAAATGTTTTTCAATCATCTCATGGATTTGTTGCTTTGTATCGTGTTATCCGGGTTATTGTTAGCGTTTTGCAAACGGATCTACTCGCGTATCGCCGGAATGAGAAAAACAACCAAACATGTTGTTTTTGATAAGTTTACGATGATTTCGCTTTGGCTGATTTTTCCTTTGCGATTGCTTGCCGAAAGTGTTACGGCTAATCGCTATCACAACGGAGGTTTTTTTACGGAAGGATTTGGAAATCTGATTAAACATACTTTTCCAACGGTAAGTAACCACGCTTTTTGGTATTTGGAAACTACCTGGTGGCTTTTCTATTCGTTGGCACTCAGCCTTTTCTTTGTTTCACTACCCTTTTCAAGATATATGCACATCCTTACCGAGCCATTATTAATCTATTTTCGAAAATTGGGTTTGCACGAAGATGAAAAGCCTACCGGATTTACTAAATTTGAATTGAGCGCCTGCTCCAGATGTGGTATTTGTATTGATAACTGTCCGTTGTATAAAGAGTTAAAACTTCCTGATGTACAATCTGTCTATTTACTTCGGGAGATGCGTTACAAAAGATTGAGAGAGGAAGTTGCCGACAATTGTTTGATGTGCGACCGGTGTGTGGTGGATTGTCCGGTGAATTTGGAACTCACAAAAATTCGCCGGCAAATGCGATATAAAAAAGAGTTGGATACTCCCAATAACTATCGGTATGTGGATGCAATTCAACCATTTAACGCAATCGGAAGAGTGGCGTATTATTCGGGGTGCATGTCGCATTTAACCCCCGGAATTCCTACTGCCATGAAAAAAATTTTTGAGGCGGTTGGACAAAAATATTGGCATATTGATGATGAAAAAACAATTTGTTGCGGGCGACCGTTGCTGCAGCAAGGCTTTGAACAACAGGCAAAAGAACTGCGAAGAAAAAACACCGCACTGATTCGCGAATCCAATGCTATACTTCTCATTACCTCATGTCCAATTTGTTATCAATCATTTAAAAAAGAATACAAACTCAACATTCCGGTGCTTCATCACACGGAATATATTGAGATGTGTATAAAAAATAAATTATTGTCATTAAAAAAGCAGGATTTGAAAGTAGCCTATCACGACCCATGCGAGTTGGGCAGGGGTTGCGGCGTTTATCAAGCCCCTCGAAATGTGTTAAAAAATGCAGTTCATCTCACTTCTGTAAAAAATAACAAAGAGAAAAGTTTCTGTTGCGGGTTTAATTTAGGAGACCTTGCTATTGATAATGAAGCACAAAAGAGAATCAGGGATGCTTCGTTGCAAAACTTGCTCAAAAACAAACCCGACCTCATCGCCACAGCCTGCCCGATGTGCAAAAAAGCATTCATGCACGGCAGTGACTTTCCTGTGAAAGATATAGCGGAGATCATTGGAGAAAATTTAAAAACGCAGTTATAAAAAATAGTAAAAGGGAATATATCTTACATCATTAGAAACTTTTTGAGAGTAGATGTCAAACAGTTAAAAGATTCTTTCTCATAATTATTTTAAATTCATTCCGTCAAATATTCTTTTCTTTTTTATAAAATGCTCAAATACAATAGATTTTTGAAAAGTTTGCGAATAAACATGGGGGTGAATATCTTTTCTTTTTCTTTTCATTTTACCGCACTGTCTTAAAAAAGAGAATTGGGCACGAATCACAGCCAGAGCATCTTTCCAATGTCCTTGAAACAGAAAAAATATCGCGGCCATATTATCTAAATGAAAACGCATAAAAAAAACGAAAAATATTTTATTTTTTGGCAGGTTTTTAAGCAAAAGAGAGAGATTATTTCTAAAATTAAGATACGTTTTTAAAGAATTTTTTTTAGGTAGCGTACCGCCACCTACATGATATATTACCGACTTGGGTTCCACCATAATTTTATACCCTAAATTTTTTATTCTCCAGCAAAAATCAATCTCTTCCATGTGAGCAAAAAAATCTTCATCAAAGCCGTTTATTTCATGATACACTTTACTTCTAACAAATAATGCCGCTCCGGTTGCCCAAAAAACTTCAATCGCATGATTGTATTGTCCGGTATCTTTTTCTAAATGTTCAAAAACACGTCCTCTGCAAAAAGGATACCCTAAAAAATCTATAAAACCTCCGCAAGCGCCGGCATATTCAAATTGTTCTTTATTGGAAAAAGATAATAGTTTAGGTTGCACCACTGCAACTTCAGAATGATTATCCAATAGATTAATAATCGGTTCTATCCAGTTTTCTGTTACTTCAACATCCGAATTCAGTAAACAATAATATTCAGCTTCAATTTGTTGTAGCGCATCATTATATCCTTTTGAAAAGCCTCCGTTTTCATTATTTTTAATAATTTTTATAGAAGGAAAATTAGTTTTTAAAAATTCTACGGAATGGTCGGTTGAGGCGTTATCGGCAACTATAATCTCTGAATATTCCGGAGCATATTGAATCAAAGCAGGCAAAAATTGAGATAAGTAGCGCTGTCCGTTCCAATTTAAGATTACAATTGCTAATTTTGACACAAAAATATATTTAAGGCGACAAAGATAAAAATAAAAAGGGAAAATATCCGTTATCAATTATCATTCTTATAAAATTAACCAAAAAAATGTAGCGATGGAAAAATTTGAAAAAAACAACGAAGTATTGTCAAGAGCAGTAAGAGCAGGAAAACGAACCTACTTTTTTGATGTAAAAACCACAAAATCAGAAGAAAAATATTTGACAATTACGGAAAGTAAGCGGCGATTTAATCCTGATACGGGATTGTTTACGTATGAAAAACATAAATTATTCTTGTATAAAGAAGATTTTGAAAAATTTCAAAATGCGTTAGCAGGAATTTTAAATTTTATTGAGACCGGACAGCTTCCCGATGATAGTTTGTTTGCATTTGATCATCCCAGGACTGAAAATTCAGAATCTACCGATATTAATTTTGAAGATTTAGAGGCATAAGCATGGGAAAAATTATCGCCGTTGTAAATCAAAAAGGAGGAGTAGGCAAAACCACAACCGCAGTAAATTTAGCGGCTTGTTTGTCTATTTTGGAACATAAAACACTTTTGATAGACGCCGACCCGCAAGCCAACACCACCATTGCAGTAGGAATAGAAGAAAAAGATGTTGAATTTTGCATCTA
>Ga0209628_10002750_pt1 | contig 12065 bp, 5 predicted proteins | sample TergutCu122P4_FD_187285 | JGI IMG/M metagenome (GOLD analysis project Ga0209628, IMG submission 187285) | Cubitermes ugandensis P4 segment gut microbial communities from Kakamega Forest, Kenya - Cu122 P4 (SPAdes) (version 2) | ecosystem: Host-associated > Arthropoda: Insects > Digestive system >...
TATTTGTTTTTATTTTTTTCCGATATGGTTCGGGGGTAGTTATGGGTTCATAGATAATATTTTGGTTAATAAATCAAGGGCGAAAGTAGAAAAAAAATAATTAAAAAGAGTATGGGGTATGATTTTTATTTTTAAAAAAAAACAGGATTACTTTATTTTTTCAACATTTCATTAAAAAACCTACTTTTGCTGCTTCAAAAATAATGAATAAACAAGACACAAAAAATGCTGTTCAGAACAATCAAATTACTATTCTTGCCGAGTTTACTATTACTGATATACAATCTAAGCAACGCACAAGAGATTCAAGGCAAAAAAAACCAGTTGAATTTTAGCGAGAGTGATACTTTGCTATTTAATGAGCCCTTAATGGAAGAAGAGGAGGATGTTGATGAATTTGATGACGAATCCGGTTCGGATCAATCGATGATGTTTATTTATTTTAACTGGATGCCCGGATACGGACTTTATTCAAATTTTGATATTTTGAAAATTCACTATTCACATGACTGTACGATTTATCCGGATACCATTACACTTAGAAATTATGTACATCCGGCTAAATATAAACCTACTTCTTTCTATGGGGTAAAAAGGCGAAGAGGAAGAATACACTGGGGCATAGATATTCCGTTTCCGGAAGGCACGCCTGTAGTAGCGGCCTTTGATGGTATAGTGAGAGTGTCTACTTATAACAATGGTGGTTATGGAAATGTAGTCATTATTCGTCATAACAATAGGTTGGAGACCTATTATGCGCATTTGGCAAGGCGTTTGGTGAATCCCGGGGAGATGGTTAAAGCAGGGGATACTATTGGCTTAGGAGGAAGTACCGGACGTTCCAGAGGACCTCATCTTCATTTTGAAACGCGCTATTTAGGCCAGCATTTTAACCCTGCTCGCATTATTGATTTTCAAAACTATAAACTTTCTTGTGATACTTTGTTTATAGGCGGGAAAATTATTAAAACAAATACCGATCCGATTACTCATAATGTAACACAGTCGGGGCAACCCATAGATCCATCGCCTGTTTACGTAACCATCCGAAAAGGAGATACATTAGGATATTTAGCCAAAAAACACAGAACGACAGTAGAGAGGATTAAAAAACTTAATAACATGAAAAGTGATTTTTTACGGGAAGGACGCAAATTGAGAATAAAATAAACCCTACCCTTAAGATGACATTTTTTCAGTGAGCCTATAGAAATTTTTTTTAATTTTTTATTTTTTGAAGAAATAAGTTATTTTTGTCGGTTATTAAATTTTACAATGAAAAATCTTTTATATATTCTCTTTTTTGTAAGCGTTTTTTTTCGTTTATGGGCGGTACCGGCCTATCCGTACCCTGTTGTGTTCACTCAACCTAATGGGGAACAGGTTTTGTTGATCATGAAGGGGGATGAATTTAACAGATTTGCCCAAACATTAGACGGATATACGCTTTTGTATAATGCAGAAGGATATTTTTGTTATGCGCAACAAAACACGCAAGGAGATATAGTTCCTTCCGATTTTTATGCGGAAGATATTTTTAAAAGAAACGATCAGGTTAACAAGTTATTAGCCGGAACATCTAAGGAATTACGATTTAGCCAAAATCAACTATATAATTATCAGGATATTCGTAATAAAATACAGCGCGAAGGGAAAGAGAGTGGGGGCAATACGACTGGAACAAGAAAACTATTAACTATTTTGATGCAGTATCCGGATAAACCATTTATAAAAACGCAGGAAGATTTTTATAATCTGTTTAATCAACTCAAATATACCGAATATGGTGCCAATGGCAGTGTTAAAGATTTTTTTCTTGAATGTTCTTACAATCAATTAGAGGTACAAACAACGGTGGTGGGTCCTTTTACTGCTAAGAATAATCATGCCTACTATGGGGATTTTTCAAATGCACGGGAATTGGCAAAGGAAGCGGTTCTTGCAGCGCACAGCGCCGGCGTTGATTTTTCAGATTTTGCCGTAAATGGAGAAATGCCGAGTTTTTATATGATTTTTGCAGGCAATGGTCAGGAGGCTGGTGCAGGTACTGACTGTATTTGGTCGCATGCTTGGTCTATTGATCCGGTTTTATTGGATGGAGTATGGGTTTCTTCTTATGCTTGCTCGCCGGAACATCGGGGAGCAAACAGCAAAAACATTACATGGATTGGTGTTATTTGTCATGAATTTGGACATTCGCTGGGGGCACCGGATTATTATGACACGGATTATGGTGATAAAGGTTCTTATGAGGGAACAGGCACATGGGATTTACAAGCCGGAGGTAGCTGGAATGATGACGGAAGAACGCCGGCGCCGCCAAATCCCCGCTCAAAAATTTATACTTACGGATGGGCATCGGTTACAACATTAGATAGTGCACAAACAGTAACAATTCCCTCAGCGCGTATTTATGATAATGCCTATTTTCGTATTAATACACAAACTCCAAATGAATATTTTATTCTTGAAAATAAAATAAGAGGCAGTTACGACGACTATATCCCCGGTGTTAATATGCTCATTTATCATTGTGCAGCAGATTTGACCGGTATGAATACAACCAGCCCTCAAAAATTTTATCCCGTATCGGCCACTGCTCCGGTAGAGATTCCGGGATCAGGAACCAATGCTCAAAAAGATTACGGATCCATAAACTCCGGATATTGTTCCTGGCCCGGTTTGACAGGCAAGGATAAATTTACAGATACTACCGTGCCTGCCATGATTTCCTGGAATAAGCAACCTACCCAAAAACCCATAACCAATATTACCATTCATAATAATTTTATTACCTTTGATATACTTGGCGGAGGGCCCACAAAGAATCATACCATTTTTCTACCCCATTATTATGGTTGTTCTATTATACCGGAACCCTCCTATACTATACAAGTAAAAACAGGTGAGGATTTTAAATTTAAAGTAATATTAAATGCAACTCATAATCAATCAAATATATTAGTAAAAGCTAACGGCGAAACCATAGTTCCTACCAACGAACTCTATACAATTTCCAACATTCAGTCAAATCAGATTGTTACGATAGAAGGAGTAAAGTTTAATACTGTAAATATTACTACCAGCGCCGGTAACAATGGGAAGACTTCTCCGGGCGGAATCGTTGAGGTGCCGGTAAACAATGTTCAACATTTTGATATTGTTCCTAATATTGGATTTAGTATTGATGAGGTTTTTGTAGATGGTGCCTCTGTTGGAGTTGTAAATCATTATGTATTTAAAAAAGTAACAGAGCCTCATACTATTTCTGCTCGATTTAAGTACGGGGATAAATATATTATTAATTCTTCTTCCAATATTATAGAATTTGCTACACAGCCGGGAGCACCTTCGGAGGCGAAGTCTATTATCATTACTTCACCGGGGCTGGCGGGCAGTATTCAAGTAGTTGCTCCCGATAAGTTTGAAATCTCAAATACTGGCCTTAAGTGGTACGATTCATTTATTATAAGCAATATGCAACTTCCCTATCAATTGTATATCAGATATAATCCTACAAAAGAGGATAGAGAGAATGCGTTGGGAAAGATCACACTATGTTCCATAGAAGCCTATAAAGAGATTGTATTAATAGGAAATTTGATGTTACCAGTACCGGAAGATATCATCCGGCCGGTTATTGTTTATCCTAATCCGACGACGGGGGAGTTGATAGTTAAGAGTGAAGAGTTAAGAGTTAAGAGTGTTGAGGTTTACGATGTTTATGGGAGAAAAGTGGGAGAGCAGAAAGCAGAAAGCAGAAAGCAGGATACAGAAAATAACTCTTACGGTCTTACGGTCTTACGGTCTTATGGTCTTACAAATGACGGGGTGGTTATAAATATTTCATATTTACCATCGGGAGTTTATTTTATAGGAATTCAAACAGAAACAGGTATAATTTCAAAAAAAATAATCAAGCAATAATCAATTATTCATTCATAAAAATTTACAAAAATGAAAAAACTTTTATTTTTACTGTTTATCTCAATGGTTTATTTTCAAACCTATGCCATTCCGGCGTACCCCTATCCGATTACCTTTACTCAGCCCAACGGGGAAGAAATTACCTTTCTCTTGAAAGGAGATGAGTTTCTGCATTGGGCTGTAACCCTCGACGGATATACATTACTTGCCAATGAGGATGGGTTTTATTGCTATGCGCAGCGTAATGCAAACGGAGACTTAGAGCCATCGACGTATACCGCTACGGAAATTTCAAACCGTTCGCCTCAGGTCAATGCGTGGTTGCAAAAACTTAACACCGGTTTGTACTATAGCAACGAGCAAGTTTTTAACTATTTACAACTTAGACAAATGGCAGAACAAGAGCAGGAAAAGAGTATGGGTAATCCCAGAGGTGTAAGAAAATTATTAGTCATTCTTATGGAATTTCCCGACAGACCTCTTAAAAGAACGGTAGAAGATTTTAATTTACTGTTAAATCAGATCAATTATACGGAGGGAGGCATTAGTGGAAGTATGAAAGATTATTATTTTGAAGCTTCGTATAATAAATATGAAGTAACCTGTACTGTTGCCGGGCCTTATACAACCGAACAGAATGCTACTTATTATCCGAATCAAACACAAACATTTGCCAGAGAAGCGATTATGGCTGCCTATAATGATGGCGTAAATTTATCGGAATTTGCAGAAGGAGGTGTATTACCAAGTTTTTATGCTATTTATGCAGGTTATGATGCCTCTGCCGGCTGTCCTGAAACCTCTTGTATATGGGCACACAAATGGCAATTAGCCTCACCGCTTAATTTAGGGGGAATCATGGTTTCCACGTATGCCTGTTCATCAGAATTGAAAAGTACCATAGGAAGCGCCATCACTGATATTGGTGTAATTTGCCATGAATTTGGACACTCCATCTCCGCATCTGATTATTATGACACCAACGGTACAACAGGAGGTTCATACGATGGAACAGGAGAGTGGGATATTATGGCAGGTGGCAGCTGGAACAATAATGGAACCACTCCTCCCATGCACAACCCGCGTACGAAAGTTTATACGTACCAATGGGCTACTGCTTACAACTTAACTACACCGCAAAAAGTTACGGTGCCACTTTCAAGAATTTATGATAATGCGTATTATAGAATTGATATACCTCATTCAGATTCTTATTGTACACAACAATTTTTCATTATAGAAAATAGAATGAAATCCGGTTTTGATGCCTATATTCCCGGCAACGGCCTTGTAATATACAAGTGTACGGAAAACTATGATAATTCAACGTATAATAAAAATACTACCAGCTGGCAGCGCTTTTACCCTGTTTCCGCGAATGCGCCGGTGTCGGTACCAACAGCGGGTTCAAGTAGCAAAAGCCAATATGGAAGCATTAATTCCGGATCTTGTCCATGGCCCGGAACCGGCAATAAAACAAACTTTACGAATACAACTACACCGGCGATGGTATCATGGGGCGGAAATCCTGTAAACAAGCCTATTACAAATATTCAGGTGTTTAATGATTATATCACTTTTGACTTTATGGGCGGTGGAACCAAATCAAACTTTAATGTATTTCTTCCTGCTTATTATGGTTGCATGGTTACAGCCCAGCCGGGTTCAACATCTCCTGTTAATGCGGGCGGAAGCTTTGCCTTTAAAGTGGAGAAACTGCCATCTCATAACAAATCCAACATTAAAGTTACCGCTAATAATATTCCTCTTACTCCAGGAACCGATAATATTTATACTATCAGTAATATTCAGGAAGACCAAATTGTTAGAATTGAAGGCGTAACATTTAACACATTTCCCATTACAGCAACGGCAGCCAGTAACGGAACGATTACCCCTAATGGAGAAGTTCCTGTAAATTACGGAGGAATCAAAAAATTTGACATAAAACCCAACATCGGATACAGTGTAGACAAAGTTACCGTTGATGGTGCTGACCTGGGAGAGATTGAATCTTATACTTTTAAAAATGTATTGGAACCCCATAACATTAGTGCTACTTTCAGATTAGGAGGAATCTACACTATTAATTCTTCCATTGACAGCGCTTACTTTACAACATCTACAAACAAACCTTCTGAGGTCATCATGACAACCATTAGTTCTCCCGATATAATTTCAAATATTAGCGTAGAAGCTCCGGACAGATTTCAAATTTCAAACAATGGAACAAGTAATTGGTCTAAATCTTTTTCTATAGCCAAGAGTTCTCTTCCCTATAAACTGTATATCCGCTTCTTTCCACCTGATGGTGAAGCAAATGTAGGAACTTTTAACGAAATATTAACTCTTAAAGCCACTAAAGCGTATGCTGATATTAAATTAAAAGGGGTATCAACATTAGGAGTTAATGATTTTGAAAAGAATCAGGCTATATCTATTTATCCTAATCCAACTACGGGACAACTAATAATTAAAAGCGAAAAGTTACAAATAGATAAAGTGGAAATATTTGATGTGTATGGAAAAATAATTTCATCTCAATATCTCAACATCTCCACATCTCAGCTGGAATTGGATGTTACCAATCTCCATACAGGAGTTTATATAATTGCTATTCAAACAGATAATGGCATAGTGCATAAAAAAATTGTAAAAGAATAATTGAAATCCGATGGCTCAAACTTACGAACAATCCGGGGTCTCTTTAGAAGCAGGCTATGAATCTGTTCGCAGAATAAAAAAACATGTAGCCAAAACAGAGAGGTTGGGTACGATGGGCAATATAGGCAGTTTTGGAGGGATGTTTGATTTATCATTACTTAACTATAAAGAGCCCGTATTGATTAGTGGCACCGATGGGGTGGGAACCAAGCTAAAATTGGCATTTCTATTGAATAAGCACGACACAGTAGGGCAAGATGCAGTAGCCATGTGTGTAAATGATGTTCTTGCGCAAGGGGCTCAGCCACTTTTTTTCTTAGATTATATTGCTGTTGGAAAAAATAATCCTGCTCAAATTGAGCAAATAGTACAAGGTGTTGCCGATGGGTGTGTTTTGGCTAATACGGCACTTATCGGCGGCGAAACCGCAGAAATGCCCGACATGTATCAAAACGGAGAATATGATATTGCCGGATTTACGGTGGGTGTAGTTGAAAAATCCAAACTAATTGATGGCTCAAAAGTAGAGGTTGGCAATATTCTTATCGGTCTGCAATCTTCGGGCATACACTCCAATGGTTTTTCTTTAGTGCGTAAAATCGTACTAAAAGATCATCATTTAGATTTATATCAACATTTTAATGAATTATCCGGCACATTGGGAGAAATATTACTTACTCCTACCAAAATTTATGTAAAATCAGTACTTGAAGTATTAAAAAGTGTTGATGTGCATGCTATTTGCCATATTACCGGAGGCGGTTTTGATGAAAACATTCCACGTATTTTACAAGAAAACCAAAGTGTTGAAATTATCGAAAACAGTTGGGAAAAATTACCCATTTTCAATTTTTTAGAAAAATGGGGAAATATTCCTCATCGTGAGATGTTCAATATTTTTAATATGGGAATTGGAATGATTTTAGTGATTAAGCCTGCAGATGTGGTTGCAACCATGAAAATATTAAAAACCTGCGGCGAAAAAGCATTTAAAATAGGAAAAGTAGTAAAAAGCAAATTAAGCCATGTAATTATTAAGTAAAATGATGAAAAAAATAGCAGTTTTTGCATCAGGAAACGGCTCAAATTTTCAAGCAATTATTGATAATATTGAAAAAGGCAACTTAAATGCCGGGATTGAAGTTTTGGTTACAGATAATCCCAATTGTTTTGCTATAGAGCGTGCCCGCAAACACAATATTCCTGTTTTTGCTTTTACCCCTCAACATTATGCATCCAAAGAAGAGTATGAGCGAGATCTTGCTTTTTTTCTTATTGAAAAAAATGTTTCCCTCATTGTATTGGCCGGATATATGCGTTTAATCGGAACCGTATTACTATCCGCCTTTCCTAATCGAATTATTAATATTCACCCTGCTTTGTTGCCCGCATTCCCCGGCAAAAATGGTATTCAACAGGCATATCGGTATGGTGTAAAAATATTTGGGGTAACGGTACATTATGTGGACGAAGGTATTGATACAGGAAAAATTATTGACCAGGAGTGTTTTAAAATTTATGGCATGGAAACGTTGGAAGAGATAGAGCAAAAAACACATAACATGGAACATCAATTATATTCAAAAGTTATCAAAGAGATTCTGAACGCATAAAATATTTAGTCAGTTACAAAAATATATTTTTGATTAAGACGGAATTACTCCTCAATTATTATCTCTAACCCTTTTAACCAATGTCGTTCCTCCTGCGTATAATACAGATATGCAGAAGAGGCTGTTCCTGTATAGTTTCCCGGAATTTCGGCTTTTAAATCTATATGAATATCTTTAATTTCATTGGGGCCCATTTCGCGATAATAAAAAACCAACTGATTTTTTAAGATTTCGTAAAAATCGAAAACGCCCTTTTCTTGCAATTCCTTTAATTGCCATGCCTGCGGCGCTAATCCGGCTGGAATGCCTATCACAATCATACTCATAGGTTGACCTTCACTTCGTTTGTTTTTTAATTGAATGGAAAGACGAACACTTTCATTTTGTTTCACCTTGGTATTAGTAAGATTCAAAGATAGTTGCAATGGACAGTTAGCCGAAGTTGAAGGAGTAATTGATGACCCGTTAAGCATTAATGCGTATGGAATCAAGTTTGTGCTATCGCTAAATTGTATAGAAATCTTATTTTTCCCTTGTTGAAGGTGTTTTATAAATTCTGTATGTGAGATTGTTTTATTGGAATTTGCACTATATGGGATAACGTACTCTTGTTCATTGATTTTGAGTGTTACATCTGCAGGCAAATCCTGTATAGGTGGAATTTTCAATGTATAATCAAAGAAAGCTTTGAGTGCCAAAGCAGTGGCTTGTGTGCTGCCATAGCCGTAATTTCCTTTTTGAGAAGCCAAATATTGCATACATCGTTCAATGGCAGGTATATCACGAGTATCGGAGCGCATCAATGCTATAGCCCAAAGCGCAATAGCTTCTGTTTGTGCGGTAGAACTGCGCACAATAGAACTCTCTATTTTTAGTTTGGTTTTTGGAAAAATGCGTAATTGTTCTTTAAAATAAGTGATGAGTTTATCATAATCTTCAGTTTGGTTTTGTTTGATAGCCGCATTTGCCATCAGTGCCATACGATACATATCTTTGCTTTGAAACGCCTCTTCCAATGCTTGTTGGTAAGCCAACATTTCGGGTTTTTCAATTTCAGCTAAGGCGTATGCGATATAGGCATTGCCCACACTTTGGGGTGCACCCGAAAAACCATATTTTCCGGTATTTTGTTTGTAAGTTCCATCATCATTGCGACGATTTCTCAAAAACTGCAGCGTGCGCTCTATCATTTCCTTATTTACCGGCGCAAGACCCGCAATTTTATTCATTTCATAAAATTGAACCAATCCGTATGCAGACAGCACCTCATGGCCGGGCGAGCCTCCATACCATTCAAAACCACCCCCTTTGCTTTCATACGCCGCTAATTTTTGATACCCGCTACGCAGAAATTCAACGGCTTTCTTTTCTATTTCAAAATCTTTCTTACCTTTAGTTTGTAATAGCTGCATTACAAAAATATTAGGATAATTACTGGAAGCTACTTGCTCAAAACAACCCGAAGGTTGGCGTAAAAGAGAGGTTACGTTGCTTAACAATTCTTCATAAGGGTTAATAAGTAAATCAAAACTTCCATCAATATCCCTCATGTCCCAGTCCGAAAGGTCAAATTCTACGGTACGTTGGAACTCTTTACCGGCTATGCTGAAAGTTCGTGGAAAAGCGGGCGACAGCACCTCTACATCATGACTCATTATATCTTCAAACGAATCGTTTTTTAACTTAACTACAATGGGATGTTTCCCGCTCTTATAATTATCAGTTACTGCATAAAACAGTTTTTCAGAAGTTTGAGGCGGTATGTACTTTCTTTCATCAAATTTGTCAATAAAACGAAAATTTTGAGCCTCTACCGATATTTGAGCTAAAAGTGTGTCAGTTGTATTGTTTCGTACTGATACCGGAATTTGCAAGGTATCCCCCAAACTCAAGTAATGGGGCAGTTTTACATCTACAGAAAGTGGAAGTTGGGTAGAATAAACATGCTCGCCCCGCCCTATTAATCCGCAATTGCTTAATCCTTCGGCAGTCATACGAAAAGCAGTAGTTGCATCATTGGTGATAAAATCTATTTCTGCCTTTCCTTCCTTATTGGTAATGATTGTACTTTTCCAAAACACAGTGGTATTAAAGTTGGTTCTTTCATCGTTAGGAATATATTTTGAACGAGGAGCAAGCTGATACGAGGAAGTTTTTGAATGTGTATCCTGTCTGGGAAGAACAAGATATGAACCGGTATAAATGGGGTCATTATCCCAAATCGGGTTATAGTTATGAAAAGTAATTGATCCCCACACAGGGTCTTTTCTGAAATAACTAAATCCTATATAAGGATAATCATATAAAGAACTATTATTCATAGCTGAAATAGAGCGTCCGTGTGTTTTTCTTATCTCATCTCCGGTTAATTTTTGCGATGAGGTGAGGTGGTCTTGATTGAAAACGGGAGGCACGTATATTACTTCAACTTCTTGTAATTCACTTGAAGAACCTCTTATTCTTACACCGTCAATAATCATTTGCTGCCCGTCGTTTCTATTTCCTCTAATGCTGGTAATTTCTTCATCTGTAGATGCAACACCTTCCTTAGTTGCTAATGCCCCGCTAATATTTTGCTCGTGTTTTTCCACTTCACGACCCAAAGGATTAATAAAACTATATGTTTCATTTCTATTATCTGTTGCGTTTAATGTGAGTCGTTTTTTTATATCAGAAGTTATAACAGGATATTTACTTAAGGTATCATTTACTACTATTTTCTTTAAATGAAAAGTGTACAGTATGATTTCCGTCGTTCTGTCCACATTTAGAAAAGTAAACTCCCCATTTTCATTTGTCTTGACTGTAATTTCTCTCCTTTGCCCTCCTTTTTCTACTAAAGTAACATCTCCTCTAATAGGGTTTCCTTTTTTATTGAGCAATTGCCCATCTATTCGAGTACTATTTTCCGGAAAATACGGATGTGTTTCCTGAATGTTGTAAATATCGTACCAGTTGAATCTACGCCAACCGTGAGTCAGCAGAAGATAATCCACCGCCTTTTCAGATTTTTCTTCTTCTTTGTTAAAATAGAAGGAGGGTTCATGAATTTTCCCCGACAATTCGGACGAGAGCCACAAATAGGTAATTATATTGTCTTGTTTATCATCGGCTAAACTTAGTAATTGGTCATCTATCACTGCCAAAGAAAACCTTGCTGCTACGGGATTTCCGGTTTCATCTTTTACCTCAATTGTTGCTTTCACTTTATCGCCGGGAAGATAGGTTGTTTTGTCTGTTTGAATAGAAAAATGTAGTTTTTTTTCCGTATTCACAAACACCAAACGCTCGCAGGTGGGGCGCGCTTTGTCATCAAAAAGCGTAAACACGGCAATGCCCGCCGGTAGTTTTTCTATATTAAAATTAACTTGGTTTTCGCCTTGTTCCAAAGATACGGTTTTATTGTCGTAAATAAGCCCATTTACTTGCACAATGAGGCAGGCAGTTGTTTTTTGCGGGGCATAAATGCTCCACAAAATGTCTGTTTGATGCTGTTCTTTAAGATTGAGGTTCAGTGTGTTTTCTGTTACCGGAAATGCAAAAAGAGAATCTGTTCCCAACGGTTTTGTAATGTGGGCGAAGTATCGTTTACTTGTTTTTGGGGCCATTTCAAACGCGCCCATACCAAAATGGAAACTTTCAAAAGTAGTAATATGGTTACCGTCTTCATCCACAATTTCACCGCTCACATCTGCCCCTTTTCCAAATTCGTTCAGCGCTTCAAAAGCCATTCGCGCGTTCGCTCCTGCTACCCACGTTCCACCTTCGGGATAAAACTTCAAATCTATGCGATTCAAAGTAATGGGTATAGAGCGCGAAACAGATTCTTCTACCCCTTGATAACTTACAATGGCTTGCAGC
>Ga0209628_10002751_pt1 | contig 12063 bp, 11 predicted proteins | sample TergutCu122P4_FD_187285 | JGI IMG/M metagenome (GOLD analysis project Ga0209628, IMG submission 187285) | Cubitermes ugandensis P4 segment gut microbial communities from Kakamega Forest, Kenya - Cu122 P4 (SPAdes) (version 2) | ecosystem: Host-associated > Arthropoda: Insects > Digestive system...
CAGACGATCCAGGAATTCATACATGCGCACGCCGCGCAGCGTGACCATGCAGCCGATGGCCTGCCCTTCGCGGATCTTGAAGCCCGCAATGGCCTTGCGCGCATGGGTAACCACCGGCTTTTGCCCGGCGATCTTGGTCAGGTCGGCCACTGCGCCGTCCATCACTTTTTTGTCGGCCACCGCCTCGCCCACGCCCATGTTGAGCGTGATCTTGGTCAGGCGCGGAACTTGCATGGGCGATTTGTAGCCGAACTTTTGAATCAGTTCAGGCGCTACTTTTTCGCGGTAATGCTGTTGCAGTCGTGCTGTCGTCATGTTCTAGGTTCCTCACGCCGCTTTCACTTCGTCGCCGCTGGACTTGTAGACGCGCGAGCGCCGTACCGTGCCGTCGGCTTCCTTGACGATCTTGATGCCCACGCGGTCGGCCTTGCCCGCAGCCTTGTTGAAGAGGGCCACGTTGGATTGATGAATCGGCAGCGCCTGTTCCACGATACCGCCGGCTATGCCCTTCATGGGGTTGGGCTTGGCGTGCTTCTTGGCCAGGTTGATACCTTCGACCACCAGATATTGAGCATCCACGCGCCGCGTCACCGCGCCGCGTTTGCCCTTGTCTTTGCCGGCGATGACGATCACCTCGTCACCCTTGCGAATTTTGTTCATGGCATGGGCCCTTTACAGCACTTCCGGCGCCAGCGACACGATCTTCATGAAGCGCTCGGTGCGCAGCTCGCGCGTGACCGGGCCGAAGATGCGGGTGCCGATAGGCTCCAGCTTGTTGTTGAGCAGTACGGCGGCATTGCCGTCGAAGCGGATGAGCGAGCCGTCGCCGCGCCGGATACCCTTGGCCGTGCGCACCACCACCGCGCTGTAGACCTCGCCTTTTTTGACGCGGCCGCGCGGCGCGGCTTCTTTCACGCTCACCTTGATGATGTCGCCGACACTGGCATAACGGCGCTTGGAACCGCCCAGCACCTTGATGCACAGGACGGACTTGGCGCCAGTGTTGTCGGCCACCTCGAGTCGAGATTCAGTCTGGATCATGTCGATATTTCCCAACTTGCCCCCGGCCTTGGCGCCTTGGCGTTTGCCGCCGCGCGCGTTGCAACCAGGTCAGTCTTGGGCCCGTCGCCACCAGCCTACCGTTTGGTTAAACCGCTAAAGCCGCTGACGCCTTGGGGCAGAAAAGTTTTCCCGCCCTTTGAACCACAAGCTTGAACCACAAGCAGTGGACTAAAGGCGAAAACATGAGATTATGCCAGACCCGCGCGGGCTTGTCAAGCCCCAGCCTTTTCCAACGAGATATGAGCCTGGAGCCAGGCCCGGATTTCCAACGAGGATTGAGCCTGGAAGGCGTCTGGCAGGTGTGATTGAAAGGCTGATGGGCAGCGCTGCGTGCGCGGCGAGTCGACCATCGTCAAGTCCTTGTGTGGTAGGCACGGGCAGCTATCAATTCATGACCGCCATCACTCACGACCCGGATACGCGCTGGTACTCGCCCGGTGCAATGCCCTTGCAATCCGCGCCCTTGTAAATGCTGTCGGCCAGCGCTTCCAGAATCCACGGGCCGGATGATTCAAGGTATTCGGTACGCGTTGTGCGGCGCACCTTCTCCGCACTCAGGATGGTAATTTGTATGTGATTGGAACTGTCGTTTGCACCCAAGCGGCCGGGTTGTTTTTTGCAAGTCACCTCAAACGACCACCCGGCGGCATCCTTTTTGTAGTTGTGCATGTCGCACCCAGGCAGCGGCTTGCCTGTTCCGTCAATGGCGTCGCGCCAGGTTTCAGGCGTCAGGCAAAACTGGCTCACAAAGGTTTTGAACATGGGCGGCTCAAGCCGCCGGGCATCCATGGTGACTTCCCACAGCCCCATTTTGATCGGCGGCACGGACGCCTGCTGCGCTTGCGTCGCACAACCGCCAAGCGCGAGCACCGCAGCCAGGCAAACAAACGGTTTCATGATTTAGCTCCCTGTACCAATCTCACGATCCTGACTTCATCTTGAACGATCCCGCAGCAATGCCCTTGCAGTCCGCACCCTGATAAACAGCGTCGTAGATCATGCCGGCAAGCGCCGGTTTCGGGGTATCTGTAAATTCGAAACGGTCCGTGATGCGCACCGTCTCCGTGCTCAGGAAAACAATCTGCGAGTAAGCGCGATAGGGACGCCCGCGCAGCCCATTGCAAACCCAGTCATACGACAGCTCCGCCGCATCCTGCTTGAGGTTTTGCACGTCGCAGCCCGGCGCGATCAATTCCAGTTGCCTTCCGGCCAGCAGGTCGCGCCATGTTTCGGGCGTTAGGCAAAGCTGCTTGACGCGAATTTCGGTCATGGGCGGAACCTCATCCTTAAGCCTGCTATCCACAGTGACTTTCGACGGATCAATGGTCAACTCCCACAGCCCCATCTTGACCGGCGGTGCGGATGCCGGCTGCACGCCAGCCGTGCATCCCACAAGCGCGAGTGTTGCGGCAACATAAAAAAACGATTTCATCAAGATTTGCCTTCCATGGTTCAACCTAGAAACGGTAGTTGGACGCATCCGAGCAGACCGTCATCGGGTGGGCTGGCGGACGCCGCGCTCATGCCTGCAAGGAGGAGCAACGCTGCCAGCGCTCCCGAGGGCGGTCTGATCGGGTGCGTAGCGCTCTCACCCAAGAGGTGAGCGTTATCGAAGCCAGAAAAGTCAATATCCATGCGGGTTTCGTGAAAATAACAAGCGGTCAACTGCCGTTTCTAGCCCGGATATTTCGCCGTGGCGACGGAAAGCAGCGCCCAGCAGCGGGATACCGAGAGCCTGTTCGCCCTATTTTCGCAGTCGGCTGTGAAAATAGGGCGAATAGGCCCTGGGCGTGCGGCATGCCGCCGCAGTTGCGGGGTGGCCCCTGCAAGGCAGGTCGTGCGGCCAGGCGCCTGGTGCTGGAATGCGATGGGCGTCGAGTGTTTTTGCCTGGTACAAATTGAATTTGCCATCAAACAAGGTTTTTCCCTCTGCACGGACTGGCAAAAACACGGCCATGGTGAAATATCCGGGCTAGTTCAAGTTCACTGTACCTGATTCAACTACGGATTCTTGCCGCAGTGCTACGGTCGGTGGGAAAAGAGCCATCGCCCAGTTCGCCTTGCCGGTTGCTGCCCCAGCACCAAATGCTGCCATCGTTGCGCAAGGCGCAGGAGAAATACTCCCCTGCGCTGATGGCGGTTGCGCCTGTCAGGCCCGTCACGGTCACCGGGATTTTGCTGTCGTTGGAAGCGCCATTGCCCAATTGGCCGTATCCGCCATCTCCCCAGCATTTGGCCGTGCCATCGCCAAGGACGGCACAGGTGTGCCCTCTCCCTACGCTAATGGCCCTTACGCCCGTCAGGCCCGCCACGATCACCGGCGTGCTGCCGCTCCCATCCCAACACTGGACGGCACCGCCACTGAGCAAGACGCAAGTGTTCCAGCCTCCTACGCTGATGGCGGTCGCACCCTTCAGGCCCGTCATGGTCACCGGGGTAGTGCTGCTGGCCGCACCCCAACATTGGATGGTGCCGCCATTGAGCAATGCGCAAGTGCGTCTGTTCCCCGCGCTGATGGCGGTCACGACACTCGTCAAGCCCGTCACGGCTACCGGGGTTTTGCTATAGGTGGTGGCGCCATTGCCCAGTTGACCAGAGGCGGCTCCGCCCCAGCACTGGACGCCACCGCTACCGAGGAGGGCACAAACATGCCCAGCACCCACACTGATGGCGGTCACAGCGCCCATCAGGCCCGTGACGGCCACTGGAACGCTGCTTACGTCTAGTAGGTGACTGGTACTGCCCCAGCACTTGACGGAGCCGTCCCCAAGCAGGGCGCAGCTTTGATTGCCCCCTGCGCTAATGGCAACCACGCCCGACAAGCCCGGCACAGTCACCGGAATGCTGCTGCCATTGCCCGGTTGGCCTGTCGCCGCCCTCAGGTTGGCCGAAATGAGGCTAGATAAGGAGTTGCCGGAGCCATCATAAATGGCGCCATTGCCCAGTTGCCCCTCGCTATTCCGGCCCCAGCACATAACCGTGCCGTCGTTGGCTAAGGCGCAGGCGTGTGCGTCTCCCGCTGCGATTTGCGTATAAATCTTGGGCGAATCCATTTGTGCTTGTGTACCGCACGCGCCCAGCGCCAGCAGCAGGGCAGGAAAGACGATTAACATCAAGTGCCGCCATAAGCAGCGCCAGAGGATGCGGCCAGTTGTAGAGAGGTTCATTCCTACGGGTTCCTATTTTTTGGGCAGATGTTGGATCAACCAATCAAGCGGATCAGGCTTGTTGGCGTCAAGTTTGCACGATGAAACATTACAGAGCGCGGAATAAACTTTTACGTAATCATAAGCTACATGGATCGAGAAAAAAGAATAAAGAAGGCAACGCAAATACCAAATAATGCCCCCACCGCCATCTCAAATTTTTTCCACACCAAAAAACAAACAATTACCATCAAATAAGCATATAGCCACAGATACGACAAAAATCCATAAGAGTCATCCTTGACAACAATCAACCTAAGATACTCTTCGTAAATAAATTCAGCAAATATTATAGCCGCGCAATTTATAAGAGCGCCAAAAATAATCCCTTTAATTGTATATCCAATATTTTTTAGCATGAATATGTGTTTTAGTTCATTATTTTTAGAAAGTGCAAATCTTTTTTCTTTCGCATTTTTCAGCCCATTTATCTGCCCACTTCTTTGTCCACCGATCTGCATCAAGCCAAGCTTTTATATCATTGTCCGGACTACGAAAAGTCATTGAATCCCATGCATGCCCTACTGGCGCACGATATCCTTTGCTGTAATGAGAAAAATAATCCTGCCCTTCATGCATCAAGTATTGATATTCTTTAAAATTACACTTATCCAAGGCTTGCTGCAAATCATACTCAACACTTCTTCTTATTTCCACGATTCTTCCGCCTTTTTCGACATAGACGGTTTTCTCCAAATCTCGAAAATGCAATTCTGTATACTCAGTAGGATGCCAGTTAACTACCGGTGGCTTATCATGGTCAAGAGCAGTATAATCAAATATATTGTTGCAATAAAAATTGCGATGACCGGGAAAACTTAAACTGCCACTTCCATTTTCAACACCATCCTCAAACAATCCCTGTGGGTCAATCATATTTACCGGATTATGAGACGCGTAGGCGGACTGATTCATTCCGCCCCTCAACCCAATCGGATCTTGATTAATGTAGGTACCAATAAATGGATCGTAGTAGCGACGGTAGTTGTAATACAACCCCGTCTCCCGATCCAGATGCTGCCCAGGCAGTCTTATGTCCTGCTCAATGCCGCGCGGATTAAACTCCTCTTCGATATTCCCCCACGGATCGTGCTTGGCTGCCCAGGCGATTTGCCCTTGCCTGTCTGTCAAGGCTATGGGCGTGCCCAAGTGATCGCAGTGGTAAAACAGGATTTCTACCGGCGTTTGCCCCTTTTGCTTTTCTTCCGCGATGCCTTTGTTTATGGCACCAATCAGCGTATCGGGGTTGACGCCCATACTGCCGATGATGTCCCGGGCTTGCTCGGGCAGCTCGCCTCCAAACACTTGCTTGAGGCTGTGCTCGGTCATCTTGCGCACGTGCTCGGGCATGCCTGCCATCGACTCTTGCAGGGCTTGCAGGGCCTCGGTTATGCTGGCGCTGTTTTTTTCCCGCTGGGGCACCAGCGCTTGGGCCGCTTGCACCATTAGGGACGGCCTGGCTTGCGGTTGGCCTTGCGCTGTCGTGCTCAGTCTGATCAGCGGGGTGAAGCTTCCCGGTTGATAGACCGTGTTTACTATATCCCGCGTGCCGTTTTCTCTCATGCGTTCAGTATGCACCAGCCGGTCGCCGTCCCAGCCGTAGCAGGTGATGTGCTCTTGGCCGGTTTGGTCTGTTACGGTTTTCTTCAACCTTCTGCCCAGCGCGTCATAGATGTAGCTGCTTTGGCTTAAAACAGTCACGTTGCCTTGGCTGTCGATACTTTCAACCAGCACTGCCGCGAGTTGGTGCGCCCCGTCGTAGCTCAGGTGTTGGCGGCGGTAGCGCCCTGCTCCGTCTTGGCTGACTTGCTCTACGCGGTTGCCGCTGTTGTCATAGCGCCAGACGCTGCCTTGGTGGTAGCCGATGCGGTTGTCTGGCCATTGGGTGACGGGACCTTGCTGTTGGGGCGTGTTTTGCCCTTGGCCCAGCAGGTTAAATTCGTGCTGCCGCCAACTGCGATGGACTTGCTCGGCCCAGCTGGGTTGTTGCTGTTGGCCTTCTGTTGTTTTGCCGGGCAGACGATTGCCCGCGGGGTCTAGGTCCCAGCGTTGGATGGCCAACGGCGCTATGTCGCTGCCCTCCAGCGCCATGAGGTATTGCTGCGTGTCGTAGCTGGCTTGCCCTCTCAAGCGGCCGGCCGCGTCGTAGCCGTAGCGCAGCAGCTGTTGCGGCATTTTGATGGCGGCAAGTTGGCCCAGTGCGTCGTAGTGGTATTGTCTGCCAGTGAGTTGACCGACCAGGATTTGCGGCGCTTGGCTGATGGTTTGCTGGGGCAGCTCTTGCAGCCATATGCCTTGCAGCCGGCCCAGACTGTCGCGCGAACGGGTGATGGTTATGGCCTGGTTTTGCTCTGTATCCGCGTGCAACAGGCGTTTGACTTCGCGGTGCAAGGCATCGCGTTCAAAGTCGATTAGGCTTTGCCCGTCGTGGGTCAGGCCATGTACGTGGCCCGAGCCGTAGAGCAGCCAAGCGATGTTGCCTGCGTTTTGCAGTTCGGTTTGCAGGCGGTTGCCCAGTGGGTCGAGCTGGTGGTTGAGGTGGTGTTCGTATTCGATTTGCGGGTTGATTGCCGGGCCGGGTTTGTAGATGCGCTGCATCTCGCCGGTCAGGCGCCCGAGTTTGTCGCGCTCGAATTCGATGCAGCTTTGCAGTTGTTGTTCTTGCGCTTGCTGTTGCAGGTAGACGTTGACGGCTTTGAGCCGGTTGGCTTGGTCCCATTCGTAGCGGTGGATTTGGGCGGCTTGGGTTTCGGTGGCCGGCAGCTGTCTTTCACCCAGGCGGCCTGCTTGGTCCCAGAGATAGCGGGTGGTTTGCGGCCGGCTCGCATTGCCCTCATGGGCCGCTTGCAGCTGGCCCGCGCTATTCCATTCGTAGCGTTGCTGCCTGCCGTCAAAGCCGGTTTCTTGCACCAGTCTGTTCATGGCATCCCACACAAAGGTGCTTTGGGCGGCGTTCTCGTTGGTCAGACCGGTCAGGCGCCCGGCTATGTCCCATTGCTGGCTTACCGTCAGGCCGCCTTGTACGATGCTTATGGGGCGGCCCCACAGGTCGCGGGTGATTTGCAAAATACCGGCGGCGCTGCTTGCGTCGGGATCGATGCGCGTGACCGCGCCTTGGGCGTTGTACTGGTAGCGCCGGGTTTGGCCATTGGGTAACTTGGTGGCGGTGATGCGCCCGGCTGGGTCGCGCTCGTGGCGCGTGGTGTTGTTCTGGGCGTCGGTGACTTCCAAGAGTTCGCCCCAGCGGTCGTATTTCCAGCGGGTGCTTTGCTTTGAGCAGTCGGTGTGGCTGGTGAGCTGGCCCGCTTCGTTGTAGGCCAGGTGTTTGATGCCGCCCTTGGCGTCTTCTATCTTGATGGGGCTGTCGCAGCTCAGGCGATGCTTTTGCGGGTCGGGGTAATGCAAACGCGCCACCACATCCCCATCGGCATGCGTGATTTCGGCCAAGCGTTGATAGGCGTCGTAACGGTAACGGGTTATTACGCCGGTAGGGTCTTCGCTTTCAATGACGCGCCCGGTTTCGTCGTAGCTTTGGCTGGCGCGTTTGCCGCCGGCTTGCTGCACGCCCACAACGTTGCCTTGCTCATCACGCCAAATCCGGGTGGTGCGCTCCAGCGGATCGGTGCTTGCCGCCAACCGCCCATAAACGTCGTACTGGTAGCGCATCACGCTGCCGTCGGCGCGCTGGTGTTCAATCAGGCGATTGAGGCCGGCCTGGCCTTCAAAGCGATAGGTGTCCACCCGCCCCAGGCTGTCGGTGACGATCGTGGTGTTTCTGGGTTTGCCTTGGGGCGAGGGTGCTTCGGTTTTGTACTCAAAGCGGTAGTCCAAGCCTTGCTCATTGGTGTGGACGATGACCTTGAGGTTGGGCCCGGCTCCGCCGTACTGGTAGCGGTGCCACGGGCCCCGGCGGTTACGGTGCGCCACCATGCGGTGGTTTTGCCACTCGAATTCGCGCACCAGCTCGTCTGCGCGGTCGTGCACGGTGCTCAGGTCGCCTTGGGTGCTGTAGCCGTAGCGCACCAAGGTGATGGGCTCGGGCAAGCTGTGGTGCGGGTCGCGCTCGAGTTGCACGGCCGTCAAACGCCAGCCGTCGTCCGCCGCCCAAGGGCCTTGGGGCACCTTGCCGGCGTGGATGCGCTGATGCTGCAAGCGGTAACGACGCCCCACACCGTCGGTAATGGTGAGCAGGCGGCCGGGGGGAATTGGATCGTCCTGACCTCGTTTGGAGCGCTGCTTATCCGATTCATTGCCTTGGCTGTATTCGTAGCGCTGGTTGCAGCCAAAACGATCGACTTGGGCTACCAAACGCCAGGGCTGGCTTGCGATGGCCTCGGGGTCTTTGGCATTCTTGCCGGGAGCTTGGCTGGGTTTTGGTGTGACGGGATTTGGGCCGAAGACCCAAAAAACATCAGCGCTGCCGCTGGCCGCCAGGATACAGTTGTCGTTGCCCGCAAGTTCGGCACTGACGTGTTTGAAGCGCGGCTGGTACGACCAGATCGGCAGGTGGCCTTGGCTTGTTTTGCCGCCGCGCATGAGCCAGATGTCTTCGCTGGCGCTGTATTGCTGCTCGCCGGGCGGCAAGGGTTCTTCAAAGGTGATCACGCGCCCGGCGGCGTCAAACAACAGCAGGTGATCGGGATGCAGCTCAAGGCTGATTTCATTTAACAGGTGCCAGCCGTGGCCCAAAAGGCCGCATGGGGCGCCGTGTTCGGCATTGACGTAGCTTGAGTATTTGCGTTGCCAAACCACGGGCAAGACCCCGGGCAGGGCAAAGTCCAAGTCTTGCGCGCCCAGCAGGACTTTGGCTCCCAACTGCACACTGACCGGTGAGCCGGCTGCCTTGCCCCCAGGACACGACGAGCACGCTATGCCGCCTTGTGAGCCGATGTGCACCGTCAGCGAGCCCTGAATAATGGGGCCGCCATATTTGGTCATGTCCGTTTGCCGCGCCGCGGGCTTGCCTGTCATGATGTCTTGATCCTTGCTTGGTTTGTTCAATCAAATACTAAAAAGTGTAGCCGGTTTGCTCTCACATCTCAATATGCGGTCTTTTCCAGCGAGGTATGCGCCTAGCCCGGATTTCCAACGAGGATTGAGCCTGGAAGGAGTCTGGCAGGGGTGATTAGAGGGCTGATGAGCAGCCTGTGAGCGCGGCGCGTCGATCATCGAAGCGACACGGTGATCGACATGAACCAAGCGCGAATTGCCATTAAGCCAATCCACGGCATCCGCAACGTGATGCGGGTCATCTCTTGAGCGGCTGATGGGCAACGCACCTGTCAGGCGTGTCGATCATCGAAGCAACACGGTGATCGACATGAACCAAGCGCGAATCGTAAGACATACAATGTGCATGTCTTACATGCCAACTCGCCCCTATGACCACCGCCACGCTGGAACATTCGATCACCGTTCGTATCCCCCGGGAACTTCATGGCCAACTGGCAAAGCTTGCCAAAGCCACGGGACGAACCAAGAGCTTCTATGTCTTGGACAACCTCAAGGAACGAATTGAGCTTGATCTGTGGCAGATCGAGCAAACCAAACTCGCCGAGCAAGAGGCCGACCGGGGCGAGTTCGCCAGCGACGAAGAAGTAAACGCGCTTTTTGCCAAGTATGGAAGTTAAATGGACCAAGCGGGCGCTTCAAAATCTCACGTCCGTTCTTGACTACATCGCAAGAGACAAACCGTTAGCCGCCGCCAAATTTGGCTCGGGTGCTCGCAAAAAGATAGCAATCCTCCAAGAACACCCCCATATCGGAAGGACTTCGGACGTGCCGGGCGTGCGGGAGTTATTGATCCACGAAAACTACATCGTAGTCTACCGGGTACGTGGCGACAAGCTGGAAATCCTTCGCTTTCGGCACGCTCGGCGCAAGCCTTTGACAGCCGGATAGTAGCGCCTTGCGCTCCGTCAAACGTCAGCGTTTCGTGCGGTATAACCGAATCCACCAGCATCCGCAACGTGATGCGGGTCATCTCCCGCTCGCCGATAGGCACCGCCCGGTATGAAGCACTACACTAGTATGTGATGCATACGGTAATGCTTTTCTTGCGTGGTTGGCGCCGGGTGGTTGCGCTGTGTCTGTGCGCGGCGCTGGCGGCGACGGCGGCGCTCGCCCAAACGCCGCCGGCCGGCGCGCTGCCCGCGCTGGGCGACGCGGGCGATATGACGCCGCCGCAAGAGCGCCGGCTGGGCGATGTGATCGTGCGCGATTTGTACAACGACCCCAGCTATATGGATGACCCGGTGATCGGCGAATACGTCGATGGCGCTTGGCGGCGGCTGTTGGCGGGGGCGCAGGCGCGCGGCGATTTGACGCCGGAGCTGGCCGGGCGCTACGCTTGGCGCTTTGCGCTGGTGCGCGACCGCGAGATCAACGCTTTTGCGATGCCCGGCGGCTATTTGGGGCTGAACCTGGGGCTGATCGGCGCGGTGGATTCACGCGACGAGCTGGCCGCGGTGCTGGCGCATGAGATGAGCCATATCGTGCAGCGCCATATCGCGCGCATGATCGCGCGCCAGAGCCGCGAACAGCCGCTGCTGCTGGCGGCGATGGCGGCCGGCATTCTGGCGGGGATGCGCAATCCGCAAGTCGCCTCGGCGGTGATCGCGGGCGGGCAGGCCACGGCGGCGGCGCGGGAATTGAAATTTTCCCGCGACATGGAGCGCGAGGCCGATCGCGTCGGCTACGGCGTGTTCGTGCAGTCCGGTTTTGCGCAATGGGGATTTGCCAGCATGTTTGAAAAGCTTCAGGCGGCCGCGCGCATCAACGACAACGGCGACTGGCCTCTGTTGCGCAGCCACCCGCTGACAACCGAGCGGATTGCCGATGCGCAGGAACGCCAGCGCGGGTTGCAGGGGCGCCCTAAGCCCGCGCCGGATGGGGAGGCGCTGTTGATCGCCGCCCGCGCCCGCGTACTGGCGCAGCCGGGCGTGGACGTGCTGCGCGGTTGGGCGCGCGCGCCGGAGTCGGCCGATTTCGTTAAACAGCCTGCTGAAAAGCGCGCCGCGGCGCTGTACGCCGCGGCGCTGTCGCAAGCCGCCTTGCGCGATTTGCCCAAGGCGCAAAGCCTGGCCGCGCAGTTGGTGACGCTGGCCGCCGGCGATGCCAAAGCCGCGCGGCAAGCGGCGCTGCTGCAAGCCGAACTGGCCTTGCGCGCCAGGCAGCCGGCGCGGGCGCTGCAACTGTTGCCCGCCGGGGATGCGGGCGCGGCCACCGCATCGGCCACGCCTGTGGAAATCAGCGATGCCGGCAACAATGCCCAAGGCAGCGCCGGAAACGGCAACGCCGACCCGTCACATGTCAGCTTTGCGGGGCGGGCGGCGTTGTTGCTGCGCGCCGAGGCACAGCTGCAAACCGGCGCAACGGAACAGATCAAGCCGGCCGCGTCGGCCCTGCAAACCTGGACCAGCCTACACCCGGAAGACGCGCTGGCCTGGCAGCGTCTGGCGCAAACCAACCGGGCGCTGGGCCTTGAGTTGCGCGCCTTGCGCGCCGAAGGCGAAGCGCGCATGGCCAACCTGGATTACGCCGGCGCGATCGACCGCTGGCGCGCCGCGCAAGACTATTCGCGCCAGCACCAAAGCGCCGCCTACGACTTGATCGAAGCCAGCATCGTCAACGTGCGCCTGCGCGCCGCGCAAGAGGCCTTGAAACGCCAGCAGGAAACCGAAAAGAAGTTTGATTAAACCTAGTGTCCTGAGTTAGAAATTCGATGAACAAATCCACCGAAATCGACACCATGCGGCGTTGCAAATCCTCGCGATACCACCCGAGTATCGCTCCG
>Ga0209628_10002752_pt1 | contig 12063 bp, 9 predicted proteins | sample TergutCu122P4_FD_187285 | JGI IMG/M metagenome (GOLD analysis project Ga0209628, IMG submission 187285) | Cubitermes ugandensis P4 segment gut microbial communities from Kakamega Forest, Kenya - Cu122 P4 (SPAdes) (version 2) | ecosystem: Host-associated > Arthropoda: Insects > Digestive system >...
AAAACACCTTGTGAGACCGCTTCAACTCGTTGCGGGCGTTGCGCGAGAAGGCGCTCAGCACGAACAGCACAAAGCTGCGGCACAGCACATCCACATACCGTTCCACGGTCTTGCCGTCCAGCCCGACGAGCTGCCCGACTTCACGGTAGGAGACCTCCGAACCGCACTGCAAGGCCAGCGCCCGCAAGAGCTTTTCCAGCAGGGCCGGATTGCGGACCGCCTGCAATGCGAACACATCCTTGTAGAGGTAACTGCCGGCCAGTGCCCGCAAGCGCTCCACCGCGTCGTCCTCGTGGGTGACGATTTCGGGATACGAACCGAAGAGCAGTCGCCGCTCGAGTTTCGTGCGTTCCACCGCCAAATCGCCGGCGTTCCTGAGTTCTTCGAAGGATAGCGGCGCCAGCGTATATGCAAACTTGCGCCCCGTCAGCGGCTCGCTCGTCCGGTTCGCCAAATCGAACGACGATGACCCGGTTGCCAGAATCTGCACCTCCGGCATGGTGTCAACGATTCGTTTGAGGATCATGCCGATGTTCGGGATATTTTGGGCCTCGTCGATGAAGAGGATTTTTTTCCCGGCCAGCAGGGCGCGGATACGCTCCGGCGTGGCGTCATCCAGCATCAGGCGGGTATCGGGCATGTCGCCGTTGAGCGAAACAACCCCCATCCCATCCGGCAACCGCGCGAGGATCCGCTCGGCCAGCGTGGTCTTGCCCACCTGCCGCGCACCGTAAACGATCAGCGCCTTGCCCGTGAAGAAGCGCTTGGGCAGCGCCGATTCCAAGAGCCGCTCAATGTGATTTTCCATGGTTCTCCCTGGCTATGTTCCGCATTATACCATAAATCCAAGGAGTGTATTTCTCAATTTGCATGTATTTTGCGGATTTTTCGCGCGCGCCCTGCATGAACTGCTGAAAGCGATCCTTGATCGCCGTATCGTCCAGCAGCGCAATGTCGCCCGAGAGCACACGCGCGATTTCGGCGTCGATGTCGTCGCGCTTTTTCTGTAGATCGGCGATGCGTCTGGCCGGATCGGCCTCGCTGCCTTCGCTCATCTGTCTGAGCAGGTCGAACAGCGTGAGCAGCCGCGATTCGGTGCCGACAAACTGTCGCTCGGACAACTGCGCCAGCCAGGCGATGGCCTTCTCGGTGGCGGGCGTGAGATCGAATTGCGCCTCATCGGTTCCCGGCTTGTAGAACTTGCGCAACCAGCCCTTGTCGGACGCGGACCAGTCGTTGAGGTAGTCGATTGCGAGTTTGGGAAACGCCGCTTCACCCAGGTGCAGGCGCAGGGCATACAACGTGTCTTCCAGCGCCTCGGCGAGATCCGCCGCCGCCATGCCCCGAACATTGGGCGCCACAAACACGCGATGCAGAAAGCTCGCCACCAGCGGTGCATGGTCGGATCGCAGCAAGCGCCACGCGGGATGGTGTGTGCGCAGGGCGTCTAGGGTGGTGAAGTCGAGGGTCATGGGGTAATTAATCAGAGGCGACATTCTACAACTGGCGTATGAACCACTGGTTTTCTATACACGTCGTCAAAACATGTATAAAAAATGACAAAATGTATACATGTTAGACTCCTTTATATGTGCAAGTGCTGGAGCAGTTGGGAGTCGTGGTGGAAGTGACGGGGCAAAAGAAGAATCGCTGTTATGGCTATCAAGCTTACGTTGATCTGCTTACACGTTGATGACCTACCCCTGCCATCGGTGTAACCGAACCAATACATCGTTCTTGGGAAGGCGGCAACGCTGGTGATTCAGGATGCGTGTGAGACCTTCGTGAAGCACTGCCACGCTGATCTTCCCAGACATTTCCATCTGATCGAGTAGCCAGAGCAGTCCGAAGACCGCACACTGCTGGGATTGCGCCTCCGCTCGCAGCAACTTGTCGCCGGTCACCAGCGCGTGATTCGGTCGCCGCGCATAGCTCAGTGCGAAACAATCGGGAAGCGACAAACCCGCCCGTTTCGTGCGTAACTGCTGAGCGAAAGTCACTTCATCCGGCGACAACGCAACGACACCCAAACCAAGCTGACGCAACAACTCTCCATTGCTTGCTGCTAGTTCCCGTTCGTATAGCAGATCAGGCACCACCATCGTGAGATCGCTGGAAAACGCAGGCTCCAGGAGGCCGCCGCGTTCCAGGTCGATCAGGACGGAAGTATCCGAGACCAGAATAATCATGGTCGCTCAGGCGGGTTGCCCCAGGAGGCGGCGATCCAATTCTCGGACGTTGATATTCAGCAACTCTGCGGCACGGGCCTCCGAAATGGCACCCTCGGCCACTGCTCGCAGACACAACCTCTCCATGCGTTGAGGTACTTCAGCCTCAAAACAGTGGGGTTCGGCAGATGACTGGCTGTTCCAACCCAGATCCTTGATTTCGGCCCACAACCGCCCGTAGGCAGCCTTGGGAAGGATGCCGAGTTGGGCACACCGCACTACCAGAGACGCAATACTGACCTTGAAGATCTTCTTCAACTCCGCCAGTTCGCCAATGGAAATCGATGTGCGGTGACAGCCTAGCAACCGTAACACCATGTCTTTGTCCATCAGAAAGGCCCCCGCGAACCGATCTGCTGCCTTCTCCTGCTCCGCGTCGCTCAGCCCACTGAAACGCAGGACCAAATGCGCTAACTCATGAGCCAGCGTGAACCGCTGTCGCCCTCCGTTGTGCGTTTGGTTGACGACGATCACTGGCACATCCTCTTGATTTGGGCGGCGCACGAATGCCTTGGAGCCAGACACATTCTCAGGCAAGTCCAAGGCAATCACCTTCACCCCTTTGTCCTCCAGCAATTCGGCCATGGAGGGAATCGGGTCGTTCCCCAGTCTCCATAGGCACCGCAAGGTGCTGGCAGCCTGCTCCGCTTTTTCAATACAACTGATTGCGAAGTCTTCGCTAGCAGGAGTGTTCCAGGGTTGTTCGATGCCGGGCAGTAATTCTTCCAATTCCAGATAGCGCTCGACCTGGTCCAGCACCGATGCTTCCACGGCCCGCTCCTCCTTGACTCCAGCGTGTGGCGCTTTGCGAAAATCTACGCCCATCAGTTCGATTTCGCGCTCGCTGAGCAGGTATTCCGGCGAAACCTCCAGGGTCTTGGCAAGTGCCAGCAGAATGGTGGAACTTGGCATCATTTCGTTGCGTTCGTACTTGCCGATGGCTTGCGCCGAAACCTGCCCTTGAATGGCTGCCTCCAGTTCGCGCAGCGATAACCCCAGAGCCTCTCGTGCTCTCTTGAGTCGGTTTCCGATCATGGTGCTCCTCGTATCGCTTGTTTACAAATTGACAGACAAAATTTTATTTTGTAAACTTTCTTCCGTCAACTTTGGCAGGGCAATCGCATTTACCCCAATGTGACAAGGTCGAGTAATGAGGCCCGGTAGTCTGGAAGGCGGTCAGTGGCCAAGGAGATTTATGATGTTTGCGTGTGCCCTGGGTGTGGCGGATTATTTGGGTGGTCTGAAAACACAATCGGTATAATTCCACACTTACAAGGAAATTATGACAAGCAATATTTAACAAAAGTGCCCCTGGATACCAGAAAACCGCTATATTCACTGATAAACCGCACACCGTTTTAGTTAGGTTGCATAGATGTCGAACCTGAAAAACAAACTGCCCATCAATCTCGACGATCTGCTGCGCCAGCGTACAGATGAACGCAAGCGTGCCGAGCACGAGGTTGGCTGGAATCCGGGTGCAATCGGTTATACTCGGGGTGGGCAATTTGGGAGAAAAAGGGGACAGAATGAACCGGATTATGGAAGACATTGCCAAAATAACACATGGCACAAGTTTCCAAAGCTATAAGTACAGCATCGATTCTGTGCGAACACCCAGCCCTGATTACGATGACAGCCCCGACGACGTTGAGTTGTGGGCGCGTGACGGAGAAACCAGGCCACTTAACGAATCAAAGGATTTAGAGGATTATGCCGCCGACCTTGCCCGGGTTCGCCGTACACCTTGTCTTCAGTATTTTCTTGATGGATCAAGACATGTTTGCCAAGTAGATGACATCTCCTATGATGCACGAGTTTTCCCTGTTGTTGCAGGACAAGTCGGAGTTGCGTGTTGCCAAAGGATTGATGGACGAATGAAAGCTGTTCAGCCAGTGGTACGCAAGCTTGTAGTATCTTTGCCTAACAAGTGTGATAAATCCGGCAGATACCCGGATGCCTTCCGCGCAAATTTGAAAACAAAGCTGAACGAAAATCAAAGACTCAAGGGGTTGGGGATACAACTGGATGAGATTCTTATGTATGAAACCGCTCATCCTGAAAAAAGTGAATTTCGTGACAGAGGAATTGCCACTATTCAGGATTATATGATTAATGCAGAAAAAGAGCTGGTTGATGCTTTGGCGCAACAAGGACTTCTTTCGTCGAGAGCGTATTTGGTTAAAGACGGGTCTCTTGAGTATGTACCGATGAAAAAAAGTGGCAGATATGCCAATCTCAAAGATTTCAAAAATAGTTATCAATATGTAGTAGGAGTTTCAAAATCCTTTAACCCGGAGAATTGTAAGGATAGTGCCGGAAAGCCAAATGCAAGGGCAATCATCGAATTGAAACCCTTCCATCGTACACCGGTTGCACGGGTAAAGGTCAAGCGAATCCCTGATATTGAGTTTGCTGTATGGTATATACGGCTCCACAAATTCCCAGAAAGAACAAAAACGCCTTTCGATGGTGTGATTAAAGTTGCAAAAATCATGGTTACAGATAATGAAACGAGGCACGGCCGCAATTCTGGGCTAGATACAGACGACGTGGACATGATTTCCGCCTCTCTTATTAATGAACGCTGCCCCACCTGTTATGGATCCGACCTGCGTTATGCCAACCACCTATATCCAGTGTATCTTACAGAATCTTACATCAAAAGCCTTTATCTCAGCAACGATGTTTTCTTGAGTCTGTTTTAATATAGGAGAAAAATATGGGACCGAAACTCATTGGCAGAGTTATCGCAACTGAAAAGAAACCAACAAGCGTCGATACGTTTGCCTTCTGGACAGACTCAAAATTGATATTGAATCCATTTGATATTGTTCGTGTTGACCATGTAAATGGTTCCAGTTCATATGGCGTTATTGAAGACATTTCGCACATCACAGATGCGAGCAGTTTTTTAACTAACTATGTTTCAAGCGACTTTGGTAATGCGGAAATTACGCCGCCAACGTTTCGTGTTGGTATGAATTATGTCGATGCAAAAATTATCTGCAACAACAAAGGGATATATATTCCTGTACAAAGCGACGCTAAAGTATGGTTGGCAACTGAAGCAGAGATTACCTACGCTCTTGGCTTGGATAATGAAAATTGTGTTCTGCCTTGTGGATTTTTGGAGATGTATGGAAATACAGGCGATACAGACGAAGTCACGTTACCTGTCAAGCTTGATCCAAGATTCGTTATCGGACCAGAAGGGGCGCACCTCAACATATCAGGCATCTCGGGTTTAGCCGCAAAAACGTCCTATGCCATGTTTTTGTTGAAAGCGATACAGGACAGTTACTACGATACTGATCCAAGCGGCAGTAGCGTTGCATTTGTACTTTTTAATGTAAAAGGTAAAGACTTGCTGGGAATTCATCTGCCTAACGATTTTACTGAGGATGGAAAATATACACCTGAGCAGGCTGAAGAGGAACGCAAGAGAGTCCACGCTCATTACGAAAAAATAGGTTTGAAAACAACACCGTTTGAGCATGTGCAATATCTCATTCCAAACGGCGATTTCAACCGTACTGCGGCAAACACATTTTTGTCTGAAACAGAACTCAAAGATTATATTAAAAGTGATATAGCAAACCAATTTGTGTTTACCTACGAGGACGATAAAGAAGATTTGGACTTACTTTTTGCTAATGTAGATGACTCTAACCAAACGTTGGACTCAATTCAAGAATACATTATTTCCGGTTCTGGTGGCTTTAGCAAGTGTGATGACTGGCAAAGTTTTTTAAATTTAGTCAGTGATCATTGTGATCCGGAGAAAAGTCCAAACAAAAGTAAAGATATACCTGTAGTTTCATGGCGACGTTTCAGTAGAATCATTCGTAAAACCATAGCTAACTCCGCTTTATTTGAACGCGATGCACGAGATACGACCGTTCGACTGGAGGACAAGCTCTGCCAGATTCAGCCTAACCATGTCGTAGTTATTGATATCGCGAACCTTGGAGAAATAATGCAGTCGTTTGTTTTCGGCGATGTGGTTAGAATCATCAATAAACTCCAACTCGGTGAGTATGACTACAAGGGGGCCAAGCCGCCGAAGAAAATCATTATTTTTATCGACGAATTGAACAAGTACGCATCTACAGAAACGCCAAAAAACTCTCCAATACTTCGGCAAATTTTAGATGTTACCGAGCGTGGTCGCTCGTTGGGTGTAATTCTTTTCGCAGCAGAGCAATTCCGTAGCGCCATTCATGATCGAGTGAAAGGAAACTGCTCCACACACGCTTACGGTCGGACAAACGCCATTGAAACAGGCAAAACTGATTACAGAATCGTTCCAGCAACATATAAAAGCATCTTGACGCGCTTAGAGCAAGGTGAATATTTAGTGCAAAATCCGATTTTTCGCTCTATGTTGAAAATCAAGTTTCCCATGCCTCTATATAAGCAATTCAAAAAAAATTAGAAAGGAGACAGACATGGTTGTGTTCGGAAAGAATATTCTGGAAAATTTAACTACTGGCATGTACTCCGACTCGCGTGTCATGTACCGTGAATATGTACAAAACTCTTGTGATGCAATCGACGCGGCCATCAAGGCAGGAATTATTGGACGCAAAGATGCTTACATCGACATCTGCATTGATGCGACAAAATGTGAGATTCGTATTCGCGATAACGGTTGTGGAATCCGTAAAGAGGACTTTGTACGCGTGCTAAGCGACATAGCCAACTCCGATAAAAAGCGAGCAGTCGATAAAGGCTTTCGAGGTATTGGTCGTCTTTGCGGTTTGGCTTATTGCAATGAGCTTCAGTTTATATCTTCTGCCATTGGTGAATCAGAAATCTCAGTCATGACATGGAACGCATGGAAAATGCGAACTATGCTCAATGATGATCGAAAGCATACTGCCGATGAAGTACTTGAAGCTATTATGGCTACGTCTAAACAACCAGCAAAACTTGATGACCATTTTTTTGAAGTTATAATGACAGGTATAACCAATCAAGACTTGTTGAACAAGGATAATATAAGAGATTATCTTTCGTTTGAAATACCCGTGCCGTATCCGAACAAATTTATGTTCTGCGACCTTGTTTATAAGCACGCCGACTCGTTAGGTGTGACGATTGATGAATACAAAGTGTACGTTGAGGATGAACAGTTGTTCAAAGGATACAAAACAATAATTTATTCTGGTAACAAAAAACACGATGAAATCAAAGATATAAAATTCCAAGACTTTTATGGCGAAAATGACGAACTAATCGCCTGGGCATGGTTCGGTCTATCCTCTCTTAACGGGCAAATTAAGGCGCAAGGAAACCCTCAGCGTGGTCTGCGGTTACGCAAAGGTAACATACAAATTGGTGACTCCAGTACCTTAAGACGACTTTTCAAAGATCCTCGCGGCAATGAGTATTTCATTGGAGAAGTCTTTGCTGTTCATCCTAACTTGATTCCCAATGCTAGGCGTGACTATTTCAATGAAAATGCTATTCGTGATGCTTTTGAAAAACAACTTCGTGAATTTTTTGAGCATTTGTGGAAACTTTGTAATGTAGCCAGTGATGAGCGAAGCGCCTACAAATCCATTCGTGAATATCGTGACTCTTTCTCCGAATATGAAAAGAAGACACAGAGCGGATTTAGTGGAAACATTGAACGAGAGGCGATGCAAACAACCCTGAAGGAAAAACGGCAACGGGCAGAGAGAGCACAAAAAGCGCTACAAAAATCCAAGGAATTAACGGAGAACGAAGTTGCAACTCGCATCAAGGAAATCGTCCGTGCCGCCGAAGAAAAGTATACGCCAGAAAAACCCCTGGAACCACTTCCTACGATTCCAGTTAAGAATGAGGGGCAAAGAGGAACTAAAAAACCTAAGCCTATATATATCCCCGACGAGTTGTCACAATATCAAAAAGAAACTAGACGGGTCGTCGGACGTATTTATGACCTTATTAATCAATATGCCCCTAACATTGCTCAAGAGCTGATCGCCAAGATTCATGCTGGGCTAAAAGCTAAAAAGGAATAAACTCCTGTGCCACGTGAAGTGCTTTTATTAGAACCTAACTATAGGAATAAATATCCCCCCATGGGGTTAATGAAGATATCTACGTACTACAAAGACCGTGGAGACAATGTTCGCTTCTATAAAGGTGATCTCAAACAGTTTGCAGCAAATTTGTTGAGTGAGGAGCTTATTCGGCTCCTTTTTGGCATTTGTCCTGAGATGAAATGGAGAAGACTTATACCCACATTATTTAAATACATTCGTTATGGAAAAACGGTAAATATTCCAGAGGAAATAATTCGTAAAAACGATGTAACACAAGGTGATGCAGATATACTTATTGACCAGATAAAGGAATATCGAGCGAAGTTCAAAAACAGGGATTATTTTACAAACCCTCGCTTTGATGTGGTTTGTGTTACAACTCTTTTTACATTCGAGTGGGCAATAACGATTGACACAATAAAATTTGGCAAACAGCTTTGCAAAAACCCTGGTAAAGTATTTGTCGGTGGCATTGCTTCGTCGATAATACCAGAGGAGATTGAGAAGGAAACTGGTGTAACTCCTATAATTGGTATACTGGATTATCCCGGCGCGCTGGATAGAGATAGTGAGGTTATTGTTGACTCCCTGCCCTTGGACTACTCTATCCTTGATGAGACTGATTACAAATACCCAACGACTGATGCTTATTTTGCTTATATGACCCGAGGCTGTCCAAACAGATGTAAATATTGCTCTGTACCAAAATTAGAGCCAAAATACCAGGATTACATACAGCTTCGCCAACAGTTAAAAACAGCGCAAGAACGTTTCGGTGAACAGAAAAATCTGGTGTTATTGGACAATAATGTATTAGCCTCTGATTCTTATGAAGAAATTATTGATGAAATTATTGCTTGCGGTTTTGGTAAAGGGGTAGCCTATATTCCACCCAACCCTTATGAGATCGCTTATAATAATCTTATCGCTGGGGTTAACGACCGTGCCTACGTTCGTGTGATTGTATCTCTCTATGATGTTCTGCTAAGTAAGTGCAATAATTCAAACATTTGCAAGGATGTAGCGATTCGTGATGAACTATACAAAAGAATTATAGATGCAGAATGCGACCAGATACACACGGCAACAAAAGAAGCAATAATTGAATTGCATGGATTCGTTGTGTCACTATATAGAAAGCACGCCTATCGTCCAATTGCACGGCAAAGAATTGTTGACTTTAATCAAGGTTTGGATGGGAGACTTATCACGCCCAAAAATATACAGAAGCTTGCTGAGCTTAATATACGTCCTCTGCGTATTGCTTTTGATAATTGGAAAACACGCAATGTCTTTGAACGCGCCGTTCGCATGGCTGCTGCCGCTGGTCTCACAGATCTTTCTAACTATATGCTATATAACTTTGATGAAGAGCCTGTTGATCTCTTTCGGCGTATGAAGCTATCAGTTGACCTGTGCGAAGAATTGCAAGTAACTATTTACTCTTTCCCAATGAAATATCACCCTATCAGTGACCCAGAATGGTTTCGAAATCGTGACTATGTTGGAAAAAAATGGAATAAAAAATATATTCGCGCTGTCCAGGCTGTGTTGACAGCTACTCACGGAAAAATTGGCCGCGGCAAGCAGTTCTTTGAAGCCGCTTTCGGTGCAGATGAAACAGAGTTTCATGAAATCATGATGATGCCGGAAGCGTTAATCATTCACCGCTTTGAACACGACCAAGCCAAACGTGAGCGTTATGGAAAAGTAGAAAAATATGCTGGTGCTTGTGATACTCTTACTGATGAATGGCGCAAGGCATTTAATGCTCTAACCACAGAACAGCGGGAAATAATAATTCCAATTATTCACAATAATTTTTTCAACGATACAGATATAGCTGTTGAAGATTCGGTGATCTGTAAAGTACTCCGATTCTATCAAATTCAGCGTCCAGATCATTAGAGCGATTTTTGTTTAGTCATGTGTATTTTTGTAAAATACCACTGCTTTTCGGTTAAATGCTGAATAGATTCAATTGGTTACTAATGTTGCTACTGGAGCAAGTGTAGTTGTTGGCTGGAAAAGCTTGCTGCAAGGGCATCTTCTCGAACAAAGTGAGAGATAAAACCTGTAGCAAAGTGTAGAGAGAAACGTCGAGGTTGAGTTTTTTTCGCACAATGGTCACCAGCACATAGACCGCTACGGCGATCCATATTTGCGTCTTGACCGCATTTTCCGATGTACCGAAGAACTGCTTGATCCATTTGAAGAACAACCCGACTTGCCAGCGGTTTTTGTAGAGCGCGCAGATGGTGGCTGCCGACAAGTTCATTTGATTGGTGAGGAAGATGAAAGTCTTGCTGGTTTGTGGATATTTGAAACGCACCCGGCGCAAATGGGTGGGGTAATCCTGCTTCGAGTAGAAGCCATCAAGCGCAATCCTTTGATCGCAGAGGATACCGGTACTACGATCCGTTTGAGCCGAATACACCCGATGCGCCTTGAGATTGGACTTGGCGCAAGTAATGAAGAAGGCCCCCGCCAGATGCAAGCCATGCAGACGAGCGAAATCGACATAAGCGCGATCCATCACATAGATGGCTCCTGCCTCCGGGGTGAGCAAATCCAGTGCATGCACATCGTGCAACTTCCCTCTTGACCGCCGCCTTGGTCTTGCGAAAGTGCGCCCAGGGAAACACCGAGAGGCGGTTGTCGAATCGAGCACATACACTGTGTTCGACAACTCCAGGCCAAAGTTCTCACTGGCGTAGAGTGCCCTGGCCTGGGCGATCAGACGAGAAGCGAACTCGGCATGGATACGCCAGTTGCGCAATTCGTTGGCATCTGCCAGTGTCGAGCGCCGTATTGGTTCGCGAAATCCCATGTGGTACAGCTTGGATGCTTGGGCCAAAAGGCAGACCTCAATGTCGCGCAAGCTTTCCCGGTAAGCCAGTTGGGCAAATGCCATAACGCGAAACTGCTCGGCGCAACTCAGGGTGCGAACGCCCTTGTTGCCCCCATAACGCGCAACATATCGGTTATAGAACCGGCAATTGAGTATTGAACTGTTTCGTGGCGGAAACCGTGTAGGGGCACGGCATGCCGTGCCCCTACGTATCAATCTTCAATGGCCGGGTGAATAAATGACGACCACGGCAAAAAATCCATCAACTGAGCAAACAGTGTCTTGCCAACGTTCATGATCGCGTCTTTCAGAAAATTCCGAAGGACCATTCTTCGACAATTTCAAATCGACACCACGCTTTATCGCCCGAAAACCCTTGCCAGTAATGACGCTTCAAGGTTCAGGGACACATTTAACCGGACAGCAGTGACTTGTATCACTAAATTCCAATACTAACCAACTTGCCAAATTAAACCAACTTGGTTAGGATGCATCCATGGAGAAACGAACCCCGCATTACAAGCTGGCCGTGGTCAAAACCTTGGTAGAGGCTGACAGGGTATGCACCACTTACGCAGCGCGAGCGGGCGCTAACGAGTTGGGATTTACGCTCTCCGATATGTTGGACGTTGTAATGGCTCTCACACCAGCGGATTTCTACAAGAGCATGACCACCCATGCCGATCACACAGTATGGCAGGACGTATACCGGCCGAGCACACAGGTGGCTGACGTGTACCTGAAGCTGACGGTCATTGATGGCGTGTTGATCGTTTCTTTCAAGGAGTTGTGACCATGAAATGTCCTGTTTGCGGTGCAGCGGAACTGATCCATGACACCCGCGACCTGCCCTACACCTACAAGGGCGAAACCACCGTGATTTTGGCGGTGACGGGCGATTTTTGCACAGCCTGCACCGAGTCCATCCTGGATGCGGCGGAGTCGA
>Ga0209628_10002753_pt1 | contig 12055 bp, 6 predicted proteins | sample TergutCu122P4_FD_187285 | JGI IMG/M metagenome (GOLD analysis project Ga0209628, IMG submission 187285) | Cubitermes ugandensis P4 segment gut microbial communities from Kakamega Forest, Kenya - Cu122 P4 (SPAdes) (version 2) | ecosystem: Host-associated > Arthropoda: Insects > Digestive system >...
CCCCCCAGTATACAAGTATTTTGTGTGGATTATTTCAAGTTGATTCATGTATTTGTACCAAGGGGCAGGAAATGATAGGATACTGGAAATAACAGGAATCAAGAGTGAGATGGGCAGGGCGTGTAGCACAAAGGAGATGGTTTAGAAGGATATAAAAGTTCATGTAAAAAATCCTGAAGGAAAATAATGACTTGGAAGATTTGCATGTAGGTGGGACAGTAAAGCGTATTTTTACTAATTATGATTTAAGGATTTGTCTTGATTCATCTTGCTTCGAAGGTGAGGTCGTGAGACTTTGATCAGGGACTTTGAGATAAATGGGGAAAAATGGAATGCATAAGAATATTGCATTGGATGTTATAGTGCAGAACTTGGAAAGGCTTAGTAAAATACCTGAGTGTTTGGTGTTTCTTCTGAAATTACTTATGCATTGGAAATTGTGACAGAAATTGGGAATGTACCAGATGTGTTGCATTCTGTGGTCATCTCCCATCTAATTTAAAAGTGACACTCATCTGCTGATGTAATCTCCTGTGTACCATTCCTTAACAGTTGGTAGGATAACTTACAGCCATTCTGACAGGAAAACTTTTAAAATCCTATATTTTGAGAACCAAGGCCCTTCAGACAATGCCTCTAGCATTATCATTAGCAGGATCTTGTGAACATTTTAATCAACCTGTAAGTTCTGTAAGTGGTGAGAAATGTCTTCATTTGCTAAGTTACTCTTATCCTTTCATGGACCTTAGGTGACTTGGTTGTTACATTATAGTCTGCAGTATCTGTAATAGATTTGCTTGTCATTTTCTTTGTTGCAAATGCATACTTAATGAGTAGGATGGTGTGGCAGACTGTTGATGAGTTGCATGGTTCAAGTTTTATTTTGGTTAAATAACTTGTGGGTGCATGGTTGTATGAGTTATTTTTCTCCAGCCAATTGATACTGTTGTGCTCTTGCAGTTATAATGTCTAGCCTAACATGATGTTAATGCAGCGTCTGCATCATGGGATTGTATAATCTAAGAATGCACAGGTGAACTGGAAAATGTGGCACAGTTATTCATAGGTTATAAATTTTGGGTGCTTTTCGGTTTAGTAAGCACATGTTTGGCATTTATTATGAACATTCAGAGTTAGTAGTAGTCCTTGGAATTGTAAATAATTGTATCTTTATTTCTGTATGTAAAAATGTATAATTATAGGCTTAGTTTGTGTGTATTATATATATATAACCTTATGTTGTATTAAATGCTGTAAGTTACTATATTAAAGTGTCCATTTTTTATTCTCTAGCAACATGTGTACATTCCTTGCACAAAAATCAGACAAATTGATATTCGTCCTTGACCATCCCATTCTTCTGGGGTAGCATATTGGCCACCTCATGGGTTACCCTAAATTTCTAGGCAGCCATCTTCGTGAAAATGGTGGAACATACTGATTTACATGGTGCCATATTCTAGAAGGCTGGGTGTTTATCTGCAGTACTGTGAGATCTTACATTCTGCAAATTAATCCTTGCATTCTGGAACTCATATTCCAGGGATCCAGTGTAAATGGTTACAGTTTCACTCTTATTAAGGATGATTTAATTACATTCATAGAATTGTCCATATTCAGGTTTGTTCGTCATTGGTGTGACTGATGGTTACAGAACAGAACTGTAAAATGACTTGATGGAAAGCTAACGTGCCAAATGTAACATAACATATGTACACATACATGTATGTACATCTGTAGGATTGAGAGTGTTGAACAACGTAGAGAACAGTAACAAATGTGAGCCAGTAGAGAGTGAAACTGCCATAATTCAATTGAGTAATTATATTTATGCTGTCATCTAGTCCTTTTTTTATTCATACTTAAATGTGAATTTATGTTCATATATTCTTTCATATTTCACTCTTTTCCCTACACAGTGCCTCATGGACAAATGGCTCAGTGGTGCATGATTTCTCCATCAAGAAGATTTGGTGGCACTAGACACCGTTGCAACGTTTGTGGAAAGTCGTATGGACATCAGACATCACTCGTGCACCACCAGAAAGTTCACAGTGGAGAAACTACATGTGCAATCTGCAATAAAGTGTTGAATCGAATTTTTGATCTGAAGATGCATCTTAGTTTTGTGCATGGTATAAATGAATCACACCCTGAATGAGGCCATTAAAAATAAAGGTGAATGTTTGTATGACATGACATCGAATGGAGATACGAAGTCACATTGTTTAGTTTTTTTTTAACTGTGTTTATATTTTCCAGAATGTGAGTAATCTTAATGTCCAGACTGGTTGAAGCATATGTCATTTTTTCAATGAGAAAGTTTAGCATATTACATACTTTACAATTCACTCAAGCATGCATGAAATTTATGTTCATGTTAAGCCATTCTTTGGGGGAATTCATATTACTAAACTGGATGTGCAAACAAATGGGCCGCTTTGCCATTACCTCTATTAGCCATTGAATTTGGGGTCTCTTCTTTTATAGCCCTTCACCTGTCTGAAGACTTGCTGTACAGAGATTCTGCAGATTCAGAATTGAGCTGCAACAGAACCACGATGCCATTTCGTTGCAGGATTTGCCTGAAGGGGTTCAGGCATCCCATCTCACTGCAGTTACACAAAGACTTACATACTGGTCAAACTCAGTGCCCAGTCTGCCACAGAATTTTCAGTCGCAGCTATGACATGAAGACACATTTACATCGAATTCATAAAGCTGCACTCATTGCAGATACTAACAAAAAGTAATGTAGATGACACAGTGACTGCCTGTGTTACTACAGTATTAACAGTTTTTTTCTTAGGTGTGTTCATCTGTGCTGGTCTCTGTGACCCAAACTGTACATACAACTCAGTCTGAGCTGTTATAAAGTGTTGTGTATATGTGTCATTAAAGAAAATGGGTACATGAGAAGAAAATATGTGTCTACTTAATCTGTGTGCTGAAACATTATTTTGGGTCATGTTTAATGGAATACTTTGCACATTTCACAACTGCTGTATTGTATCTCTGCAGTTGATGAACTTTGTGATTCCCTGTGATCAGAACTTGTAGACTGTATATTTCAAGTTTGACTAGGCATCTTGAGATATATTGTGGGAGCCATATCTAGTGTGAGGTACTGATGGAACTGAAAGGATGAGAGTTAGAGGTTTGATGTGACACAAGGGCATTCTTGGTCATGCACCTAATTTGTACATTGATGAAGTCATAAGACAGTTGCTGTTCATTAACAAGTAACTTATGTAAGAGACAAATGCAAATACCATACTACATGTAGGTAATTAGGTTACAATGAGACAATGAAAATTACCTGCAACAGGGATGGTGAACTGTTAATGATTACAGATTTTGCCCTTATTAACATCTGCTATTGCTTTGTAAGTATATATTTTATGGAGTTATAATTTTTGTCAAAATAGTCTGGTACTTTATCCACCCTACCAGCAAACATGACAATTTTTGTCTTGTTCGTTATTTTGAGCTGTGAAATATGTAAGGTCAGATGTAGAGAAGCTGTCTTGTCATATGAAGTGATTGCCATCCCTGACCTACAGAGGTATATGTAAGTTAAATGAAATTGCTGAACAGTATATAGTCAAATGTCCATCAGTAAAATAAATGTTTAACCCTTCAGCAACGGAGGACATTTAAACCCCTACCTTCTCTACGGACGGAGGAGTTTAAATTCCCCATGTCTTTAGCGCCATTGTAGATGCGCGGTATAGACTGCTGATTCCACACGTCGCTGGATGCCGTGCATAGTATAGACTCTTGCTTGGGTGGATTCAGTCTCCTCTCACATGCATAGTCTGTCAATAAGGCTTCAAAGTTTGGAATAAAAACTTCGAACTATGCGAATCAAGAACAGGATATTTGTGGTGTTTTCTTGTATATACAGGCAAAAACACGGTCCTACATTCAAGTCTGATTACTCCAGACACCCTCAAAACAGCAGCTGTAGTACTGGAACTTTTAGAACCCTTGTTAGGTCGTGGACATGCACTGTGAATTGACAACTTCTTCAGCAGTCCAGAATTAGCAAGGAAGCTAAAGATTGAACATTCCACTGATTGTGTTGGCACACTAAAACTGAAGAGAAAGAACGTCCCCAAGGAAGTGAAAAATAAGAAACTGGAAAATGGGGAAATCATGGCCAGACATTCAGGTCCAGTCACAGTACTAAAATGGCGTGATAAAAGATATGTAACTATGGTGTCAACATACCACAGTGCAGACACACACAGGGTTTCTAATAAAGGCAAGGAAACAGAGAAGCCTTTATGTATGATTGATTATAATCATATCTAACATGGGGGGAGTCAATTTGAAGGACCAGTTGCTGCACACATACATGGTCGAGAGGAAAAAAATGACCAAATGGTACCTCAGACTTTTCAAAAGGTACTTAACTCTGCAGTTCTCAGTTTGTTTGTTATTTATCGACAAGTGAGGGGAAGAAATATAGAACAGCTCTCTTATAGAATTGAGCTAGTGGAAGGTCTGTTTACGAAATATGCACATGCTGTGGAGACGCGGAGTATATCGGGGTGACAGGCATCCCACAACACAGTTCCACAGCTGACCAAAAGACATTTTCTGAGAAAAATGGCACCCAAAACTGAAAAATTAAAACCTCAGAGAAGGTGTGTTGTGTGCTGCAAGTACAGAAAAAAGAAAACTTCAGTGTACTGCTGTCAAATATGTGACGTGGGCCTTTGCTTGGAAGATTGCTTTGAGCTGTATCACACAAAACTCAATTACTGAGGTAATGACAATTATTATACTGCATCTGTATAGTTTTATGATTTCTCTACTAAAATTTTAGAAAAATCAGAGCATTAGTTTGCGAATAATGATTTTTAAACAGGTTGTTGCAATTTTGTTGTTGGGAATTTCAAACTCCTCCATCCGTGGAGATGGTAGGCATTTAAATGTGCTCTGTCACTGCCGGCCAATTATAGAGGCCAGTAACATGTGAAGAAACACAGTCTATACTGTGTATAGAGGTCAACGCTGAGGGGTTAAAGCACTTGAAAGAAAAGGCAGTAGAATGACACATTGACATGAATGACCATGTGTTAAATTTTAGTTATTTGGGTTCTGGTACAGGCTGCAGTAAGTACAGTGGTTTTAATGTAAAGCTGAAAAGTTTCAGAACATGTATGGTGTCAAATGAGATACTCTGCTTGGACTCTGAAGGACATTAGACATATATCAGAACTCATTTGTTCCTGGTGTTTACAAACTGGCAGTCATTGTTTGGTTATACTTGGTTGATGACTCAGGTGAATAAATCCATTGTTTTCTTTACACCAAAGACATAGATTTCTAAAAATATGGAAGCCATCTCAGAATACTGAGTGCCAGGAAGGTGACAAGAACCAAGTGCAAAATTTAGTTGCATGGGTAACCTGTCTGGTATTTGTGCATCCTGCCTTTGCACTAACTTCAGTGGGTGTTGATTCGAGTCTTGTGAGGCAATGTTACGACGTCTTGTGACATATAGATCCAGAAGTGCAGCTTATACTATGGTACTGCTGCACGATCCTGTTTCTGTGTGTTTGTCGTGATACCTGGACTTAAAATTTGACACTTTCAAAGGCTAACTTACATTGTTGGGCACCAAAAAAAAAGTGCAGTATTTCAAGCTTGAGTGGTGTGTTGCTATAGTGTAGTGTTGTGCAAGAAAGTGATTAGGGGTTTTCTGTAGGCAAGTATGCTGCAGGGAAGTAACAATAGGCTTAGAGTAGTGATGAATTCTGCACGAAAGTGACTGTAGTGTACGTGGTCAGACAATAAAGTTCGCGAACTCGCCACCATGTGCTTGGCGTGGCAGCACTGGACAAAAGCCTTAGTATGGTTTGATGACGACACATCAGTGTTTCACAGCTGTGTTGTTGTTGATCTATGGCAGTCTCTTTCTGAGTGGCATCTGTTACTGTCTGTGTGTGTTTTGGCTTGCCGCCGTGAGAATGTCAGAACTTGAATTAGAGCAATGAACGAACATTAAATTTCTTGTTGTTAGTTGATGTTGATGTTAGTGCAAGTTTACGGGGATAATGCTATGAAGAAAGCATCAGTTTACAAGTGGGTGAAACGTTTTTCTGAGGGAAGAGAAAGTGTCATAGCAACAAGCAGAACTGAAGAAAACATTGCAAAAGTTTGTCAAATTGTGCATGAAAATCGTCATCTGACTGTCAGGAGCATAGTGGAGCACGTGAACATCGACATAGAAACAGTTAGGAATATCTTAACTGAAGATTTTGACATGAGGAAGGTGTGTGCAAAAATGGTCCCAGAGGAGCTCACCGAAGAACAAAAGCAAAGAAGAGTTTTTAGCTACTAAACAAATAACTGTGTTGGAACACCCTTCCTATTCACCGGAACTAGCCCCCAGTCACTTTTTTCTGTTCCTGAAGATAAAGGAAATATTGAGAGGAAGGCATTTTGATGACATCAGGATTAATACAATGGCAGCTCTGAAGGCCAGTGCACAAAACCAGTTCCAAAATTGTTTTGAAGGGTGGACTAGGCGCTGGCATCGGTGCATAGTTTCCGAAGGGGAGTACTTCGAAGACGACCACGGTGGTATTCGGCAATGAAGTATGTAGCACTTTTACTGTGATGAGTTCGCGAACCTTATTATCAGACCACATATGCTGTATGAAGAGCCGTGGAGCAACATGAGTACAGCAGACCTTCCCAATCACATTTTTGCACATTGCAGTTTCGCTGTTCTGTAGGAGAATTACTGTGGCAACTCCCGTGCATTATGGTGTTGATACTTCACTTATTTGCGGTCGTGCGTGTTTGTTTGCGTGTAGTATACACAGGCCGCTGTGGTAACTGCACACTTCTCACTCAGTAGCCACTAAGATAGTACACATGTGGGATGTTCTGTGACTGAACTTGCTCAGTTTTTGGAGCTCATGGTTGTCTTTGTGTTTGAGCATTACTCTTGGTGCTGAATTTTACTTATTGTAACATGTAGTGTGATGCTGCACGTGCTGAACATTGCCTTGCCTGTTGGCACTGCGCAATTATGGCTCTGTTATGCAGTCCTCTTGTAAATTGTGGTCTGATGCAGATTACACTGGGTGTTTAATTTAGGGTGCAAAGAATTTAATAGTGTTAGGAAAGAGTGATGAACATGTTGAAGGGCCATTGGATGGAAAGAAAAAGTAATGTCTCTGTTAGAACAGGTGGTGGTTTAATATAAGTTAGAGAGGGAATGAGCATTGCTATGGTTGGATACCATTGTTGTGTAACTGTGTGAGGATGATTGAGGCAAATCAGACAACATTAGTGGAAGTGTTACAGCTACTGGTGAATCGAGGGTGAAAATTTCTTGTTGTTGTGACGCCTTCCTCAAAAAATGAAAAGGCTCTTGGTTGTACTGAAGGCTGGTTTGCCAGATGTCAGGAGTTAAAGAATATAGCATTTGTGGCCCGCCTTGTTCCTTATGATGGCATAGGGCATCTGCAGGATGTTGGTCTCCCCAGTACAAATATCCATGTTGAATATTTTGGCAAGATCGCTGCTTTAGTACTGCAGCTGCTGATAAGGGACCCAGTGTGACATTCAAGAGCTGTTACACTCTTTACATCTTATACATTGTCCTGGGCACAAGCTAGAAGGGGACATGGTGTCCATGTATGCTAGAAATAAAACAGCATAGTTGACTGAATGGCTCATGTACAGGTGTCGATAGAAAAAGTCGCATACTGTACCCTGAGTGTTGTAACCATGCACTTCAATATCTGCTCGGAACAGATCTCTGTACGTACAGTAACATAGTACATTCTTGTCACTATAATGCTGTGTCTGTGGCATGAAGTAATTTTCCGCTATCACGGAAGCCATAAACAAGGTGGACCAAGATATGCTGTAGAGGATGTTGGACTAGTTAGGTAGCTTATTTTGAACACCAATAGATAAATTTGGAATGTTTCATTTTACTGAGTATGTGGTTTCATGTCATTTTGGCTTGTGCAGTTTTTCAGTGTTTCACTGAAGTTGGCAAGTAGGTTTTAACCCACACTGTATAGTCTGTTACTGACAGTATCATTAAATGCCAGACATACAGCATGTGCCAGTGGAATGTGATTTTCAGATTACTGTTTTAATGAACCTTGTTGAATGTAAGAAACAAAAAAATACCGAGAATATGTAGTAAAATGTAACGTAATGTATGCTGTTTTTGTTTTGAGGAATTACATTTTAAATGGTCTCCCTGACATGCAATTCATTCCTGTAACTGAGATTGGAAATGATCCATAACTGCAACACACATTTATCAGTGGCTGTAGTTTTGTCCCTGATGTGCTCTTTCAGTTCCTTAAGGGCGCTAGGATTTGTTTATATACACTTTGGCTTTCAAGTGTTTCCAGAGAGATAAGTCGGGTGCAAAGAGGTCAGGAATCCTGGATGTGCTGACGATTTAACCAAAAGGTGAAATCATACCTCCAAGAAACTTGGCTTTCAAAGGAATCACGTGCTTTGTGTTGTGTGACATTGTCTTACCAAAACCAGAGCTTACTGTCGACTTCTCCAGCTTTGCTTGATGTCATGCTCAGGACCTGGTCACTGCTGTTGTCTGTATTGCATGACATCTACACCACATATGAGATATAATATTTAAGAAATAAAAGATGTGTATTAAATGGCATTTACTGCCGATCCTTCGTAGCTTTTTTCTCGAGTTCTACCCAATTTAGCATAACAGTAATCTGAAAATAATCGTATTCTACATGGCACACACTGTCTGAGAATGGCTGTGATAAAATGGAGAGGTGCACAAAGCCCAGACAACTATATTTTGAACAGTGGCACCAAATGTTTTTGATTCCTCTGTATGAACTTGCTTCATGTCACCCATCTGGCACCTAGAATTTTGAGGTGACTCCTGCGTTTTTGAAAAATGTATGCATTGCTGACAAGCTGATAGTGAAATGTCACACACCTCATGGCAAATTTGCGGTGAAGTTATGAATTGGGACATGTTAGGTCTGCCAGGTCAACTTGTTTTTCAGAACTTCTCTAGTGACTAATTATGTAACTAATAAGATACATGGAAGTTGTTTGCTGTTCATATCATTGTTTGTTGCTGATTTGTGCATGGTAAAAAAATGTGGATATGTATATGTTGTGTAGTAACCTTTATGTTTGCCCTTTGTGTGGTACATGGGATTTTGCATTCGAATGCGAGGTTGTTCGCAGATGGAATGTGGAAGTGCATAGTGTGTAGAGAATGACACTTTATCATTGTCCTTACATTCGGTTGAAGAGTCATGTGCTTATTGGTCTTCTTAGAGATTTTATACAGCAGCTGAAGAATACTGAATCTCATAATGACTTAGAGTTACAAGAACATTCTTGTTTCACATAAAACCTGTGCAGATCAGTTTATTCAACCTCTTCTTCTGCCCATGTTTTGTTTCTGAAACTCATTTATGTGGTGTCTGTCGGGAATGTCTTGCTAAGAGCTCCGTGATCCAAGAAGGTACACTGTAGTATCATAACAACAGTTTGCAAGTCCCCTGTGCTGTTCACATCGTATTATTTCCCTTATGTATTTTAACTTATATTTTACATAAATATTGCTTGGTCAGTATTATACAGCTGTCAGTAAGTGGCACTGCTGTGGTAGTAATTTTTAAATGCACACACATACGTAAATCTGGATATTCCCTGAATAGTCTGAGAAGTAAAAACTATTGTCTTTTTATATTTTATTAATGAAATGTGTTGTTTTTATTACTGTTGCTACAAAACATACATAATCACAACACCATTCGTATTTGTGTGAGGTCAAAACACTAAAGTTCTGGGCCTGATGCTCTCATGAAGATTTAGTTTGGTGCCTAAACCAATTGTGGTTGTTTGATGTTAATGTAACTACTGCCAGGGGTTGGTGAAAAGAAAGTTCTAACTCGGACAATTTATTGTCTGCAGTTTTGTGATAAACTGTGTTTTTCTTGGTTGTCATTGAGGAGCACACAGATATCCAGTCTTTGTTTCAGACACAAAAAAAAACTAAAGAAACACATGAACTTCTGGCACTTGTTAATGGAAATGAATCTGTTTTCTTTTATGTGTTTCTTCAAATTGTTTAGAAGATTGAGTGGGAAGTGAGAGCCGTGATGAATCAAGGTCGGAGTGGCTGTCAACTGCTTGAGGTCTGAAAACAAGTAACAAGTATTTGTGAACTGGTTGCAGGAGACCATTGAATGACCCTAAACTTGATGAATAGTCAGCTACACATGAACTGGGAGATGGGTTGTCTTATTCTTTATAAAATTTTGGAAAAAGTTTCTTCTACACAACCTCTCAGATCAGCAGCAGGAGCACAGAGTCAGGACTTGCAAAACTATCTCCAGACCTGTCATACAAATCCACACTTTGTCAGTTGCTTGGTTACTGGAGACATGTCTTGGTTGTTTTAATAGAATCCTGAAGCAGAGCAACAGATACTGAAGTTGAGTACAGTATCATCACCGAAACATAGAGAGTTGTGCTGGCACGAGTCAAGGATCACAACAAAATTTATGACTTAACCTTGGTTAGTGATCCTCAAGAACTTGTGCCTGAACAAAAGCAGTGAATCATTATTGTGTGTAGAGGTATTGGGAGGGTTATTGAAGCAATTTTAAGAGAAGGGTGGTTGGTTCCCCCTACTTGCTGTGTATATCTTTTTATAGACTGATCCCCAGAACTATATTGTTTGGCTCTGTATACACAAATAAACACACAATGAATTGATAGTTGTTGCACGTAAGAAATGGGTTAGTGAACTGGTTGAGAACGTGGTCTGTAGCTTCTCTTGCAATGTCAGGACTGATGAATTTGTAAAATGCAAATTGTACTGCAGTATTTTGTGTAATAAAGTGCCATTGAAATTAAAACATGAAATTAAAAACAGCTTTATTATAAATTCCCAACTTCAGTATTGTAAAAAGTTCTAGGAAGAGCTGGATTTATACAGAAGTACCAAACTGTTTGGAATAATTGTGGCACTTCTGCATATTGTTTCTCCTATCCTCCTACCACCTACAATACCTATTTACGACTACTGGCTGAAATAACACCACCTAGCCTTGTGTGTGTGTGTGTGTGTGTGTGTGTGAGAGAGAGAGAGAGAGAGAGAGAGAAGGGTGTGTGTCTGTGTCTGTGTATGTGTCTGTCTACCTGAACCACATTGTAATACACTGGTTAGGGTGAAACAGAAGTTAGTAACTGGTTTGTGAACACAACAGAAGGTATCATCCATAATGTAAACACATATGTTAAATCAGGGATTAAGCATCAGGAATCCAGTTTCGGGAATATAAGGTTCTCGAGCTTAAATATTCCGGTGCAAGATTATAGTCACAAAGAAAGTTTGTTGTATCAAAGAGTGATGGAAATGAAAATATATGACCTGTCCATATAAAGTGCTCATTAGAAGACACAGGTGATTTGTCGGCACAAAACCAGGTCCTGTGACCATACTCCTTAGTTAAATGGTGCGATATGACTTAGAGAACGGCATGATTCGTTCAGCCAGTCTGATTCCTTATTGGCGACAATTGAAATTATGCTGCATAACACTGAACAGCCTGATGGAATGATATGCCTGCTGTTGATGTTTTAAGTTAGATATTATGGTATCTGTTGGGCCAAGGAAAGAGTCCTTGACAAATTTATGTGAGACTGGAAACAATGGATAATTAACCATCTCCTTGTTTTGTGGTACCTGCATTATTGTTGTGTCATGTAGAGACTGCACAAATACACGTACAATACGAGGGGGTGCTGATAAGCCCTTAGCCCAACCTACTTTCCAAAGTCGTAGGACGGAATAAATAGTGTCGGAAAGAAGGGTCTGTTCATGTGCCGAATTGCAAGTCTTTTCTTGTTACAGAGGCTGAAAGGAAGCATGTTGGGTGACACGCACGATTTTAACAACATCGAGACGCGAGCTGTCATCAAGTTTTTTTTCCTGCAAGGCAAGGCACCAAAGGAAATTCACGCCATTCTGATAGAAACATTAGTGGAACATGCACCG
>Ga0209628_10002754_pt1 | contig 12052 bp, 9 predicted proteins | sample TergutCu122P4_FD_187285 | JGI IMG/M metagenome (GOLD analysis project Ga0209628, IMG submission 187285) | Cubitermes ugandensis P4 segment gut microbial communities from Kakamega Forest, Kenya - Cu122 P4 (SPAdes) (version 2) | ecosystem: Host-associated > Arthropoda: Insects > Digestive system >...
AGTGTTCCATTTTTGGAACGCCACATAACTCAACAATGAAATATAATAAAATTTTTTTCTCTTCAAATTCTTGTTCCTTGAATTTTTCTAGGTAACATATATGAATTTCATGCACAAATTCCAAAAAGTACAACCTCCGGCATAAATGGGTTAAGGTGTACACTTGTCACACCGCTACGTCATACACAATCAGTGACACTTGGTTTTCACTGCCATATTCATACAGCTACCCAAGAAATTCCAGCAGTACAAAATCCAACCCAGTGCCATTACATCCTGAACAATATCAAAACCTCTATTTGGCCCCATCTAATACTTCAACCCTATGTAACGCAGTCCAGCACACACAGAAATCCAATGACAACACCTGCACAAGGTGATGAAGGAGGCAGAGAGTGACACAACTGTGGGGAAAATTACACACTGCAGAGGCACATGACATGACATGTATACTTCACTGTATTACTGGAGCAAAGACATGGAGGAGGATGGGAGGTGTCACAGAAAGGGACCACTTGGGAGACCTAGGTGTAAATGGAGTAACATAACAACTTAGGAAATCTATACAGGGCATAAGATGTTGTGTAAGTCTCCTCCACTTTTTTTTCAAATTATTAACTGACATATCGGTGCTTAATTACAGTACCCCCCAGCCTTAAGACCAACCAGCTGTTTTGCTCTGACTTGAATTGCTAAATGAATATTAACTTCAGGTGTGGCCAAGCAGGTCAATCTGTTTAGTTTTGTTTGTTTTGTTGGCAGTGATTACTGCACTAACACTGCGCCCTGTTTTTATCACACACTAATAGTGTTTATGGTGCACTTCACTGTGTTCTGCTTTTAATGATCACTACACCAGCTTGAAAGGTTTTTTTTTTTTTCCTTTTTCTTTTAAGCCTTCGCACTAGCTCACTGTTGTTGAGCAGCTGGATCGTTTTGACCTTAAAGCGGTGGAGAAGCCTTTTTTAACGCTTCTTAGGGAACTTCCCAGTTTAATTCGTAACCACCTCCATTTGAAGGTCCCTATGGAGGTTGACGTTTCAGATATACCAAGGTGCATCAATGATGTTCCTAAGTACCTTGTTTTGAAACCAATGAATGATGTCAATGTTGCTCTGTTTCATGCATCTCCACAGCTGTATGCTGTAGGGCCACACAGGCATCAATACTGTTTGTACAGCAGCAGCTTATTGTGTATCAACAGGGCCGATCTTCTTCCCATGAGCCAATACATTTTCTTGTATTTTAGTCCAAGCTTGTTGCATTTTTTCTTGACACGTGCCTTCCAGTGCAGCTTGGCATCCAGCGTCATGCCAAGGTATTTTGCTGTGTTTGAGTGAGGTACGACTTTGTCATTTATTGTAATCGGTATATGTTGACATCTTTTGTTGGTACAGTCCACATGTACCGACTTGGCTTCATCTAGTTTAATTAACCACTTTCTGGTCCAGTTGTTTACTTCGTCGACTGCTCGTAATTTTTCTGTGGCTTCTTCAATGCCGTCTCCTACTGTCATATGGCAGTGTGATCAGCAGAAGTTGCCACAGTAGATTCTTCAGGTTGTGGGAGGTCGCTTGTGTATAGCAGGTACAGGACCGGGCCTAATACACTGCCCTGCAGCACTCCAGCCTTAATTTGTTTGAGCTCTGACTATTCGTCCTCTTGCTTAACTCTGCAGTATCGATCAGATAGGTAGGATTTTAGCAATTGGCTGTGTTCTGCTGGTAGGAGCTGCTCAATTTTGTGAAGGAGTCCTTCATGCCAAACTTTATCAAAAGCTTGGGCCACATCCAAGAAGATAGTGGAGCAGACTTTTTTCTCTCCTAGTGTCTTTTCTATTACGGTTGTTATTCTGTGCACTTGGTCTATTGTCCAGTGTTTGTTTCTAAAGCCAAACTGATGTGTTGGTATTATCTGCTTTTCATCCAGTTTTGGTTTTAATCTTTTCAGAAGTAGTTTTTTGAACAATTTTGACAGTATTGGTAATAATGATATTAGTTTCTTCCACTGAGAAAGATATCTGGGTGTGACAGGCAGAGAGTAACATGAGACTGGAAGAAGTTGCATACTGAGAAGATCTATCACTTGTACTTCTCATACAATATTACTTGTGCCATCAAATCAAGGAGAATGGCATAGGACAGGCATGCAGCATGTTTTGGGGAGAACAGAAACACATATAGTTTTGGTGGAGTAAACTGGAGGAATCATATGAAACAAGACAATAATACTGAAATAGACTGTAAATAAATAGGATAAGAGGGTGTGGAATGAAGCAATCGGGCTCAGGATAGCGACAGGTGTTGGTGTCTTGCAAACATAGGTTCCATAAAATGTGGGGAATTTCTGGACTAAGTAAGGAATTGTTAGCTTTTCAAGGACTCTGCTCTATGGATTCAGTCAGTCAGTCAATCAGTCACTTAGTTAGTTAGTTGGTTAATTTTAAGTTTTGTCCATACCTTAGCAACAGTGTGCTCTCTTCTGCTCTCCTCAATACATGTACGTAGAACTACACTCCACTGTATGCAGCCCACTGTCACTCAATATATATACATACAAGAAAAGTACAACAACCAACCGACAATCACAACACAGCTCTCACAGCTGTTGAATGTCAGAGAGTACTACCTGGCTCAGCCTTACATGGCCACCATCTAGTACTTGTATTTGTAACAATATACTAAGACAATTACATGCAACAAAGTGAAACATCATGAATAAGATTGCCATCTCACTCTTTACAGAAATGTGTGAAGTTAAAAAAGTTTTAATGCTTTTATTGCAAATCTTGCTGCAACATCTGATAACCTGTCACTGAAATGTGACTAACTGTTGTAAAGGCTACAGCGTGTTTTGGTTTCCTGGCCTTCACTTTGTAAAGTAAACAAGTCTCATGTTGCATTGCTGATGCAATACATGCTGACATTACATAAGTGTCCAACGTGAATTGCGGCTGTCAGTTCTTGTACTTTCCTTTTACATAATCCGAGCAGATTGCACTCAACTGGTTCTGCAGCCTCACTTTCTATCCAACAGAGAACAGCCTGTTTCCATTACAAACACACGTGGCATAACTTCATGTAACGTACCTCTTATGTTTGTCTGATTTTAACCAAACTTGAATTTGGTGGACAAATTTCAACAGCACCCAACATAAAATTCAATGACACTGTGTGCTGGGAGTCAAGCTGTTCAAAGTGGACAGATGGACAGACATAACACAGCTAACAGTCAATGTGCACAACTGTTTTGTTAAAAGTGACTAAACAGAGGTAATAAAGGCAATGATTGTGAAAATAAGGACTTCAATCAACTGGCTTAGGATACAGTTAAGTGGCATGCTGATGTACTGTCTGAGTTGCACAAAATGCCTTTAGCAACTACCAGTGTTTCAATGACTGTTCAATACAGCATGAGATACAAAAACCGCTGGAGCATTTACATTTACATTTACATTCTGCAATGCTGCTCCACATTATCTTCATTTTACTGAGCCAATTGGCTCCTGCAGTTTGTCCTCCTATATATTTGGGAGGTATCTGGTTTGAATCTTGTCAAAAAAAGTATGCTGACTGAAATCTTTACGGCCTACTCTGCTCCTCCTGGTTAACTGCCAAGACAGTACCTTAAATTAGGCCACAATCACTGCCTTCCACATTAGCGCCCACTGGGTGTCAGCTCTGCTAGTTCTTGCTGTATTACTGCTTCTTAATGAATGTTGTAATGCATCTCATTTCAATGGCACTATTATTGTAACTGACAATTACCAGTTGCCACTTCCTGTCATTCTAAAGCAGCCCACCCAGTGAACCACCCAAATGTGCAGTGCAGTTGCAGTGGGAAGTGACAAACTATAGTTGTCTCACAAAATAATGACCTTGTATTATCATGGTTAAAATGTTAGGCTTTGCGAACTTCAGACAATGGGGCACACACCCTAATGGTTAAAACTTTAAATTCATAAATGGCACATTTCCAAACTATTTTCATACCACTGCTCACCAACAATATGAATGCTCTCATCAACAAGAGGCTTCAATATTCTGCTGTGTATGATGTAGCATTCTCTTACCGACTTTGTCCTTGGAGGTGAAGGTGGCTTGCTAGTGGGAAGGGTTGCATCAGCTGGTTTGGTCCACAGTTTTGCAGGCAGTGGAGGAGCCCCCCCATTGCTTTGCTGTTTGTGCACTGGCTGCATGTAGTACTCCGTCCCACCACCAGGTGGCAGCTGGTTTGACTTCTCCTGCAACAAGTTTTCCTCAAGCCCTCAAATAATACTGATGCTGCCTCCAACCCATCCTGTACAATTCACTTTATCTAAACTTCCCATTTACAACCACATGTGTCAGTAACGCAATGCCACATACATGTGTAGCGACACTGCGGAGTAACGTCTGCCTCAGTCTCTTCAGTCAAACATGAAGACACAAGGACAGCCTTCTGCCAGCCCACTGCTACCAATACAATCTACCAAATAACACAAACCCAGAAGTGGCCCCACACATTGGTACCCACCTACCAGACCGCACAGTGTCATAACCCACAAGACCACAACACAAACCTTCACTCCTCTGAAAATCTAAAATGTTCACCTCTGAATTTTCACGAAAATGTAAGTTCCACTCATTAATGTCACCTACAGGTACTGAACAATGAAACCTTCTTACATCTGCAACTACCTATTGCACCTTCACTTGCTCTATGTCAAGACTTGAGTACTAGTCAGCACACTCACATTTTCGTTGATAGGCTCATACTCTTCTGAAACATAACCATCATTGACATGCCCCTCGACATCACGCAGCTTGTGTGTCTGCTGTGGGAACGCTGACACATGCTGGGTGGTTGCAATGAGCGTCCTGTTCTGGATGGGAACGTTCTCCGTTTGCTTGTTGGGCTGAGCGTTAGGGATGGGTGGTTTGTTGGCTGCAGCTTGTTCCCGGTCCTCCAGTGACTTCTTGGGCAGTGGTGCCAAGGCAGCTTTGCTGGGAGCTAGCACCTCTTTGTCCAAACTCTCATATTCTTCCTCATCAAACTGAGATAAGTAAAATAAAGCAGCAGTACAGTACGTCTCCAACCACCACAACTAACTGTGTAGCACTACAAGTGCTATTCATGGCCACAGCCCACACCAGTGCAACTGGTCTGGTTAACTGCCATTCATGTTAAAATTTCCTGACATATGTCACGCCCAGTAATGTACATGTACATTATGTTATATACACGTCAACTTCTCATTACACTGAGACTTGCTAAGCTGCAGGCCAGGCACCATACCAGATGTCACTGATGTTCATCTTGAGTAAGGCATAAGGCTGTACCAGTACAGAATGACACATTTTTTTTTACACACACAGTGCGATCCATAAGTTTTAGGACTGATTTATTTAAAATAACAGAACTATAGCGATCTTTCAGCCAACCCACTAACTAAGTACTATCAACCAACATCCATTCACACCGAGTTTCGTTTGTTTATCTTCGACAGTGTACGAGTTGTAACTTGTCTTGTAAAGTCAGTTTTCTTTATCGGTCATGGATGGCGGAAATGAACAGAGAGTTGCCATAAAATTTTGTTTCAAAGCCGGTCTATCTGCGACAGAAACACTAGTATTGGTGCAAAAGGCTTATGGGAATGAGGCTCTGAACTGATCAGAAGTTTTTAGGTGGAATTCTCAATTTCGAGATGGTAAGGAGCTGGTAGAAGATGACAAGAGAGGTGGCTGTCCAAAATTGACTCGAACTGAGGTAAACATTGCCGCTATTTCTGATCTGGTCAAAAATGACCATCAAATCACATCAAGAATGATAGCAGAATATTTGAACATCCCCAAGACTGTAGTTCTTTGGATTCTGAAAGAGGATTTGGGAAAGAGAAAGTTGTGTGCACGTTTTGTTCCACACTCCTTGACACCTGAGCAAAGGGAAGATTGAGTTACATCTTGCCAAGACATTATCGCAATGGCTGATGCAGACAAAACTTTTTTTAACAAAATTATTACAGGAGATGAGACCTGGTATTTTGTCTATGATCCTGAAACAAAGCAACAGACTTCTGAATGGGTTGATGAGACATCCCCTCGGCCGAAGAAACTGAAATTCCGAAGGTCCTACATCAAGACCATGTTGATAATTTTTTCAACTCTCAAGGCGTAGTGCACAAACAATTCATACCTGAGGGAAAAACAGTAAATAATGCAGAATCTTATAAAGGAGTAATGGATTGCCTCCTGAAGTGCCTTCAACGGGTCTGTCCAGCTGCATTCTGCTCTTGAGATTTTTTCTTGTTGCACAATAATGCACCCGCCCACATGCTGCATTTGCCAATTTTTGACCCCAAAAAATGTTACAACCTTTTATCATCCCCGTACTCTCCACATTTATCTCTGCCAGACTATTTTCTGTTCCCCAAGTTGAAAATTAAGTTAAAAGGACTCCACTTTGCAGACGTTACTGAGATCCAAGAAGCCATAACTGATGAATTAAAGAAGGTCCAAAAAGAGGAATTTTCAGCAGCTTTTCAGAAACTGTACAACTGCGCAAAAGCCTGTATATATGCCAGTGGAGCTTATTTTGAAGTAAAAAAAGGTATGTGTCTTCCTCAGGTGTCTTTGAGTTTTAAAAAAATCAGTCCTAAAACTTTTGGACCGCACTGTGTATTGTGTGTTTTGCACCTTGCAGTGTAATATAATTATGCAATATAAACCAATCTCGAGCACAACTGCTGAAATATTCCTGCAATACTTTCAGGATAAACATACAAAATATTTTCTAGACACCAAAAATGTAACATTCTACATGCATTACACAGATGATATTTTGATTATATAAGATTCCAAAATGTTACACCCTGACCGTATTACCGCCAGTATGAACCAGACTCACGCAGACATAAAATTTAATCCAACACATTAAGACAATGGACAAATATAAACTTCTTGGCCCTGCTTCTAATCTGAAAACCATCTAAGATCAAAACTGACATATTCCGAGAACCCACCAACACAGAAACGACCATCAATTACAGAACATAAGATATCCACAAAAAGATATTACATCACACAAACGCACACACTGCCACTCACACCTGAAAGAAAACATAAAGAATGGACCGTAATACCATACATTGCACCAACCAATAACTTTCTACATACACTATCCAAAAACTAAACTCCCAATTACAACACAGACACACCAACTACTACCCAAACAATAACACTGCCAGAGATATAAAAACCTGGACAACACTATATTACAAGTCTAGTTAAACACAAAAATGTGAGAATATCTTTCAAAAGCACCAACACTAGACACGACCGCAACAAACCTAAAGTGAACAGTGCCATACGTGAACATAAAAAGTGTGGGATTTACAAACTCACATGCAATACAGGTAAATCATTCTGCTGAACAGGCTAGCCGTAACCCCAAAGATACCAAGAACACATAAGATACATAAAACAAAATAACCCTCAATTAGCACACGCTCTACATATCCTCAACAACAACCATCAATATGGACCCTTTAATACCACCATGTCCCTCCTAAAACAAATCACTAAAACCTCAATACTAATTCCTTATGAACAATTTTCTACCCAATCACACTATTACCACAAGGTACTGATACTGGAACAAAACAAAGGTGAGAACAACCCAAGCTCCCAGTTGATCTTCAACCCTCTCATTGTGTCACCACACGCAACATACACCGATCGATACTCCGTCACTACCAACTTCCTAGACCTCAGCATCGAACACACTCTTCTACCTACAAGACTGCTTTACTGACGGTACATACAGTATTCTGACTGCACTTTATAACTCATTCTGAGACAATGTATTGCATTTCTTGACAAACTTTTAATGTAACATCAAGTTACAGTTACAGTTTTATGTCCTTGTCTTTTTTTTAAGTTTAAATCTCGTAATATTTAATTACTGTGCTTTATGTCCACACTGACATATTTAAAAAGTTCAAATACTTTATACTTAGGTATCTTATAAAAGCCTTTTATTGTAATTTCAGCATGCAAAACACAATGTACCACAACAGTATGTACAACCGTCTTCCTGAAGACAAACCGTCGGTTTCAAAATGTACAGAAGGCATCAAAAAATTAAAAATTAAAGTATGAATTTAAAAAAGGTGCATTTTTACTGGTTTATATTGTGTGATTTTGTAAACTATTAAAAAACCGGAAGAGTGTTCATGTAAATATGCAAAAACTGTTTTTTTTATGTATGTTACTTGGCACACAATTTGTATTTCCCAAACTCAGCCAGCAAGCACCTGCATGCATTCCTGCACCTGTCCACAACAGACTATGTTTATTAACTATAGTTTTTAGGCTTTGGTTTCTGTTGCTAAACATAATGAGTTACTAATAAGCAGTGCAGCAGAATCACCTGTCAACCTTACTGAAACAAACCTGCACACTTATTCATTGGCACAACAAAACTCCACACCATGACTGAACTTGCCATGACACAACTATACTATGGCCCTGTATAGAGCTATATACATGCATATGTTCCATGGAACCATAAGCGCATCAAACAGACGATTGGATGTGCGGCAAGTCATAAACGCTGTACAAATGTGTCAATCTGGTGATGTCCCCAGTTTCAGAATGGTATAAATTTCTGGTGACCATATGATAATTATGATTATGACACATGGTATCAGACTGACCACACAGACAAGCTGTCGGTAGTCCAGCACTCACTGCATACCTGATCAGTGTGTTCTGGCAGGTGGAGCCTGTTCACAAGTGACCTGATGCTCTCCCTGCAACAGAAGAAACACTGCTCTGATCTGGCCCATCCACACTGGTTAATGCTGCCACATACAGTGCGGGTCCCTTTGGTGTGCAAGATTTTATGTTCTCAGAGCTGAGTTTCTGAGGACTCAGGATTCATGGGATGTGACACTGTGCAGTTGGTTCAGTGCTCCTGACATTTTGAAGGACTAATGGACCCTGAAGATGAAGGCACTGTAATGCTATGAAATGATGAGAACTACTTGCCAATTGACAGAGATAGCACACCAGAGGACTGGAATCTTTGAGGCAGGTGGCATATACCTACATCCACCCATATTTCCAGTCCTAACAAGCTTTCTGCTGTGTGGCAGATTGTGAGTTTCTTAAGGACTTATTTTCAGAGGACATTCAAAACTTCCAACTGTGAGTACACATGTACCAACTTACGCAGGAACAGGTGGTTTTGGCAGGTTATGGCTGTTGCTACGTGCCAATGTAGTAGAGGCTGGTTTTAGTGCAAGTGCTGGAGGCCGCACTGGTACAGGTGGCTTCTCTCCGTTACGATACATCTCTCCACTCGCCAGGGGCTCACCGTTACTGCATGTCTCTGCATTTTCCAGGGCGTCACTGTTACAATACACTGCCTCAGTCTCAACTTCTGCAGCAACTGGATTGGTCATGATGCAAGCCTGCAGGTAAAAAACACTGCCAACTTGATATGGCTTCTTCCCTCAGAGTAAGGCTAGGCATGCACGGAGATGTGGCAGCACAGGCAACGCAGTGCACAGCGAGACAGTTTACATTATGTACACATTAGCTCCTTTTCCAGAGTTACATAGAAGATAAACGCGAGTGTCCCTCCTTGACTTCATTTCAAATGTTCACTTCTTTGTATAAAATGTAAGATATATGAAGAATAAACTGCAACTTACAAGCTAATTTGAGAACTCAAGGTTCAGGCAAGATTACTTAACACCTTCAGCCGTCCCATCCATGATACTGCCTTTCATATAATGGTGGTGTCTAGTAGCATGCATAACTCTTTCGTTCCTGATCCACTATCACCACAGTATAACCACAGAAATGTGCACGAACCACATGTGCCCTTCCCTGCCCTGCCCTGACCTGCATCACAATGTGCAGTCTCTCATATGTAGCAGGAGACACACTAATCTGGGCTGTCCTATGCTACATTACCTACATGACCTGCGCACAATGTGCGTCCATCATTCCTGTGTTCAGGCACCACACCACAAGGCATATGAACAGATGGGGGGCAACTTCCACATATCCTCGGGAGGGAGGGTACAAGATACACCCCATGAAGTCTGTTCTCCCTCAGTGCCTAGCTGATGCACTGCGCATTCACAAACAATGCCACTGGGACCAAGTCCAGACTGTATAACCACTACACCTGGTGTGGAATAACGGTATCAAAATCTCAGTGAAGTTAGTAAACGATGCTTTCTAAGACGTGATGTCAGCAGGTAAACCTGCCGTGAGCCTGCACCCCACACATTCTGGACCCAAACAGTTTCAGGTTCCCTCCCACACCTCCTCCTGATACAACCTCACTGCTGTGTTTCCACCACGCACATTCTTAACATCATCAGCACACTGAGGTTGGGATGCCAGCTGGCCACTATCAGCCCAACACACAGAACAACACGCATAAGAAATTACACAAATATGATCATGTAAAAACGACTATGTACTGCACGTGAACTGAGTGTAAAATTATGGAATCCATGATTAAAAAACAATGAATGTTATGCCACAATAGAAGGGCTGTTCTACAGAGTGCTGCTCTGAATTAGATCAGTGCCTCGGTCAAGTGATGTGAGTAGCAAAACTTGGTCCCAGTCATTTATATGACATTCTTCTGCTATTTATTACAATGGGCATCCGAACATAGTTTCGCTTCCTATTCATGTCACTGACCTTACTGATGTCATCATCAACATCACCATCACTGAAGTCTGTGTCCCATGAGTCACTTGGCGGTGTTGTCCCGGACACAGAAGACACCTGCTGCTCGTTCCTGATATGGCTCACACCACGCTGCACATCCACTGCTGGTACTTTACCATGTACCACTCTGGAAAGAGAAATTTTTTTTGCTGCTCATGTTTGGCAGCATGCAGAAGGTGGTCATGGTCCACCTAAGGTGGCATCCCAACATGTGAGGGGAAATGAGGAAAATGACAGTCTGATTATGAACTGGTGGTGACTGTGTCTTACTCAAAACTCTTTCCTATACTGAGGCAGTACAAGGACAGAAGTGTGTTGTGTGCAACAGAATGACAAAATACTCACATGTTGCTGTGTGTTTGTGCATACTTCTCAGGCTGGGCATTCACATCCTGTACTAAATTCATCAGCTTCCTGAAAACATACATACAATATAATCTGGCAAATCTTACAAGTAAATAACCTATCATATATTTTATCTAATATGTTAATTATATGTATTTGTTGTTTCCTGAAATTCCTGTGATTATTATATACAATATTAAATGAATACCTCTATCCACAAGTTATTCAGCTATGAATGTCGGTACGAAAACGTTTTTAGGGCGTGCAATGCCAAACAACACGAGACTTGTTTGCATCGACCTTACTCACTTTATTCACTTTTATTTACTTGTATACATTCCACAAATCCTGACTTGATTAAAAACCAGTTGGATGTGGAATCCGTCATTACATCTAGACACTTGCGGTCACACAGCAAACTGCTTCCTCCTAAATTTGAAAATTGTGTATGTATAACCACAGTTTGATAACCATCATCTTTCCACAACCGTGTTTGCGACTTCAAATTTGGATTATTGCATCATTACGCGAATAAACTAGCAGAGTCGAGAATGGTCCTTCCAGTCGGCAATAATTTTAGTCTGTAACAGATATAATCTGCAGGAACGAGGGTAATGACAGACAAAACCTACATAACATCGTAAATGTTAAACATCACCGACATGAATTCAACATCACGATGCCATTACGTGCTTAACCTAACCAAGCAGCTGTGAATAAACATGTATGTTCCGCACGTCAATCTGCGCATCTGGTGTTCCACTTGTACGGATTCTACACACGATTCATTATAAAATTTCAGCTTCAATTGCGAAAAAAAATATTGTACATCATAACGGCCTGCTGGATACAGACCTCTGTTATCACATATCATTCTGTTATCGTGAATTCGCGTGCGTGGCGTAACTATATCCGGACAACTTAGTAACGTATTCCTGCTGCCACCTGGTACTAAATTCTCATGTTTGGCA
>Ga0209628_10002755_pt1 | contig 12051 bp, 9 predicted proteins | sample TergutCu122P4_FD_187285 | JGI IMG/M metagenome (GOLD analysis project Ga0209628, IMG submission 187285) | Cubitermes ugandensis P4 segment gut microbial communities from Kakamega Forest, Kenya - Cu122 P4 (SPAdes) (version 2) | ecosystem: Host-associated > Arthropoda: Insects > Digestive system >...
ATTGCCGTTGGCTTCAGCAATTAATCTATTGCCGTTGGCTTCAGCAATTAATCTATTGCCGTTGGCTTCAGCAATTAATCTATTGCCGTTGGCTTCAGCCAACGGATAAAAAATTTGAATGAAGCTTAAGCCAATTTTGATTTTTGGATTTATTATTATCCGTCAGTTGAAACTGACGGCAATGGATTTTGAAACTGACGGCAATGGATTTTGAAACTGACGGCAATGGGATAATTATTATGCTATTTTTACAGTCTGCATTCAAAATTATTTATAATCGTAACAATAAGAATGTTAACACGAATTAAAGAACTTACGGAACAACTAAACCGGCACAATTACAACTATTATGTGCTGGATAATCCCACCATTAGCGATTATGAGTTTGATAAATTGCTTGAAGAACTCACGCGTTTGGAGAAAGAATATCCCGATTTTGTTCAGCCGGATAGCCCAACACAGCGCGTTGGCGGTGAAATAATTAAACAGTTTGCCACGGTGGCGCATCTGTTCCCCATGCTCTCGCTGGGAAATACCTACTCGATTGAAGAAGTTGCGGAATTTGACAAACGGGTGCAAAATGTGTTGTTACAAAAAACCGATTACGTTTGTGAACTGAAATATGATGGGGTTGCCATTAGTTTGGTGTATGAAAACGGAAAGTTAGCGCGTGCCGTTACACGCGGCGATGGCATTCAGGGAGACGACGTTACGCAAAATGTGAAAACAATAAAGTCAATTCCGCTGAAACTTTTCGGCGATTTTCCCGATTTTTTGGAAGTGCGCGGCGAAATTCTTCTGCCGCACAAAGCGTTTGAAAAGTTGAACGCTGAACGCGAAGATATTGGAGAACAATCTTTTGCAAACCCACGAAACGCAGCCTCCGGAAGTTTGAAGTTGCAAGACTCTTCCGAAGTAGCCAAAAGGGGATTGGATTGCCGGCTATATTTGGCGCTGGGAGAAAATCTGCCTTTTAAAACGCACTTCGACAGTTTTGCAAAATTAAAAGAGTGGGGTTTTAAAATACCGGAAGTTCTTCAAAAATGCAACTCTTTGGAAGAGATTATGGGTTTTATTTCCAAATGGGATGTGGAAAGAGAACATCTTCCCTTTGATATTGACGGCGTGGTAATAAAAGTAAATCAACTTTCACAACAACAACAGTTGGGCGCCACCGCAAAAAGTCCACGCTGGGCTATTGCCTATAAGTTTAAAGCCAAACGCGCACTAACACCGTTGCTAAGCGTTGATTTTCAGGTGGGAAGAACAGGTGTGGTTACGCCGGTGGCTAATTTACAGCCCGTTTTGTTGGCTGGAACGGTGGTGAAACGCGCTTCGTTACACAACAACGACATTATCCAACAGTTTGCGCTTCACGAAAATGATTGGCTTTATGTGGAAAAAGGCGGCGAAATTATTCCTAAAATTGCGGATGTAGAGGTTTCCAAACGTTTGCCAACAGCTAAAAAAATAACTTTTATAACACATTGTCCGTATTGTAACACGCTGTTAATAAGAAAAGAAGGAGAAGCCGGCTTTTATTGTCCCAACGAATGGGGGTGTCCGCCGCAAGTGAAAGGAAAATTAGAGCACTTTATCTCAAGAAAAGCCATGAATATTGATTCGTTGGGAGAAGGGAAGATTGAGGTGCTGTTTGACAACAAATTAGTGAAAACAAGCGCCGACTTTTACGCGCTAAAACCCGCTCATTTGTTAGGATTAGAGAAGAAAATTGATGTAGAGCGCATTGTTAGTTTTAGAGAAAAAACGGTTGAAAATATGCTTGCCGGCATCGCACAATCGAAAGAGGTTCCCTTTGAGCGTGTGTTGTTTGCGATTGGAATCAGATATGTGGGCGAAACCACCGCGAAAAAGTTAGCCCGCTATTTCAAAAATATTGATGCGCTTGCCAATGCTTCAAAAGAGGAACTAAAAGCGGTGGAGGATGTGGGAGAACAAGTGGCAGAAAGCATTGTGCAGTATTTCAACACAATAGAGAATTTGGAAAATATTGTACGACTTCGGGAAGCGGGCGTGCAATTTGAACTCAATGCCGAACAGAACCAGCTCCTTTCCAATGTGTTGGAAGGAAAAACCATTGTGGTAAGCGGCATTTTCTCTATTTCGAGAGATGAGATGAAGCAGAAAATTGAACTGCACGGCGGAAAAAATGTCTCTTCTATTTCGAAAAACACCTCTTTTGTGCTTGCCGGAGAAAACATGGGTCCTGAAAAACGCAAAAAAGCAGAAAAACTTGGAGTTGCGGTTTTGAGTGAAGAGGAGTTTGAGGAGATGATTGCACACAGATGACCCAGATGGAACTGATAAACACAGATTTTGTTGCGAAAAAAAGTTGAAAAAAACATTATCTTTGGCAAATTAAAACAAACAATGTAACATGCAATTATCTAATATTTTAAAAGATTCAAACTATAAATTATCACAGTTTTCTGCTGAAAAAATAAAAACTTTCGAGGAGCAAATTATTGAACGGGAAGCCTTTATTGAGTTTGCCAAAAAAGAGAAACTAAGTTTTTTTTAAATAGCCCTTTCAACGAGCAGAAATATAGGGGCTTGTTGGAAGGGCTGGAAGTGAACGAGAAAATGTATTCTGAATTAAGAGAATCAATTTTTGGAAGTGATTTTAATAGTTTTAGAAAACAAAATGCTTTACACAAAATAAAGGCATCTTCAAAAGTATCCGATTATTTTGAATTACACTCAAATATAGTCAGCAATTTATCAAATGTATTAAGTTATGATTTAACACATACTTTGGGAAATTTCTTACACGATATTGAAATTTCTGAAAGTATCGAAGGTAATAGAAAATTGGCTCAGCATGGCGATTTTATTATTTCACGATTGCGTTCATATCTGAAAGAATTCGCTGTTGTTCAAAGTAAAAACAACAAACAGGTATTTTCAACTGAATATCTTGTTTATCGCCCAAAAACAGACAAAATTTCTTCAAATACATTGCTTGCTTTTTGTTTGACTAATGAGGTGCAAACAATCTTAAATTGCAGTCAATACGGTACTGAGCATCCTCGATTTTATGAATTTATTTTTAACGAATTACCACTGCCTGATGTTTTATTTAATTTGAATGAAAAAATAAATGCTCTTTTTGATATTGCTTATAAAAAACGAGAACAATCCCAAACCCTTTACCGCCAAGCCGAAGAATTACTTTTAGAAACCATCGGTTTAAAAGATTTCACACCCTCGCAGGAAAAAACGAATATCAAAACATTTAAAGAATCGTTTTTGGGAACAGGGCGGTTGGATGCGGAGTATTATCAGCCGAAGTATGAGGAAATGATAATGCATATTGAAACTTTTGAAACAGAGCGATTAAGAAAGATTGTCAACATAAAAAAATCAATTGAGCCGGGAAGCGATGCCTACGAAACAGAGGGTATTCCGTTTATTCGTGTTTCCAATTTGTCGAAATTCGGATTAACCGATACGGATATTTATTTAGACAAAGCAAAATTCGGAAATTTAGATTTGCAACCAAAGAAAGACACAATACTTTTGTCAAAAGACGGAAGCGTAGGAATTGCCTACAAGATAGAGCAGGATTTAGATATTATCACTTCGGGCGCATTGTTGCACTTAACGGTAACAAACAAAGATTTTCTGCCCGATTATGTAACCTTGGTTTTAAATTCCGAAGTAGTAAAAATGCAAGCCGAGCGAGATGCAGGCGGCTCAATTATTCAACATTGGAAACCGTCTGAAATTGAGCAGGTAATTATTCCGAAAATTTCTATGTCAATCCAACAACAAATTTCCGCTTTAATTCAAGAAAGTTTTGCGCTTCGGAAAGAGAGCGAGCGGTTGTTGGTGGAGGCAAAGGAGATGGTGGAGCGGGAAATAGAGAAAATAAATAACTAAAATATGACGCAAATGAAAAATAAAACTCCACTTCCGGAACAAACGCTGTTCAACGAACTTTCACAACTCATTGAACAAAGCAAAAATTTTGTTATCGTTCAGGCAAACAGTATAATGACTATGCTGTTTTGGAACGTGGGCAAACGAATCAATGAGGATATTCTGCAAAACAAGCGAGCAGATTATGGTAAACGAATTGTGCCGACACTGTCGGCACAATTGACTGAAAAGTATGGCAAGAATTTTGAGTTAAAAAACTTGCGTAGAATGATGCAATTTGCTGAAGTATTTCCGGAGTTCGAAATTGTCGCTACACTGGCGCGACAATTGTCTTGGTCTCATTTTAAGGAACTTATCCCATTAAAAGACGAAAACGCAAGATTGTTTTACGCCAAAGAATCATTTGATAGATATTTTGGAGTTCGCGAACTTCGACAATCTATTGAACGCAAAGAGTTTGAACGTACAGAAATCGCCAATATACAACTTGTAGCACAAACAACTGAACAGCAAATAATTCCATTCAATGTATTTAAAGACCCATATTTTTTGGATATGTTCAACTTGCCCAAAAATTATGACGAAAGTGATTTGGAAAATGCCATATTAAGAGAATTGGAACGCTTTATTCTCGAAATGGGGAAAGGCTTTTCTTTTGTTGCGCGGCAAAAACGAATGATTATTGACGGCGAAGATTTTCATTTGGATTTACTGTTTTTCAACAGAATCCTCAAGCGTTTGGTAGCCATAGATCTGAAACTTGGAAAATTCAAAGCCGAATATAAAGGAAAAATGGAACTCTACCTAAAATGGTTGAATCGAAACGAAAGACAAGAGGGTGAAAATGAGCCAATAGGACTTTTACTTTGTACAGAAGGGAATCGTGAACAGATAGAACTATTGGAAATGCACAAAGATGGAATAATGGTAGCAGAATATTGGACGGAACTGCCTCCCAAAAAGTTATTAGAGCAGAAAATTAGAGAAATCATTATAGAAACACGGGAACTTTTTGAAAGAAACAAACAATTAACAATAAAATGAATCTGTTTCCCCTTGCCAAAACACTACTGAAATCGGAGCAAAGCAACTACTCCAAACCAATTGTAAAAATTACCATTGCAGGAGTTGCCCTGGGGGTTACGCTTATGCTTTTAGCGCTTTTTATTACGGCCGGCTACAAAAAGGTGATACGCGACAAAATGGTCAGTATGGGGGCGCACATCCGCATTTCGAGCGTGGAACAAAACTACTCGTTCGATTTGTTGCCTTTCGACAGAAATCAAGAGTTTGTGAGTGAACTGTCTAAAAATCCTCACATTCAAAACATGCAGTTTTATGCCACAAAAGTGGGGATTTTAAAAGCGCAAAATCAAGTGGAAGGGATTGTACTGAAAGGGATTGACTCTACTTTTTCGTGGAAGCAGTTTGAACAGCATATTGTTGCCGGGAAACCGCTATATATTAACCCGAGTGACTCTTTGAGCAATAAAATTGTCATTTCAAAAACGCTATCTTCTAAACTCCAGTTGCAGGTGGGCGATAAAGTGGGCGCCTATTTTGTTCAGAATCCCCCGCGCCAGCGCAGTTTTGTGATTGAAGGAATTTACCAAACCAACCTCCCCGAAGTAGATAACCGTTTTGTATTAACCGACCTGCGCCAAGTGCAAAAATTAAACGACTGGTCATCCACACAGGTTAGTGGCATCGAAATACTGATTGATGACTACTCCAAGTTGGAGTTCATTGGAATGCAAATGCACAAGGATATTCCTTACACGTTGAAAGCAGAAACCATTAAGCAACTCTATCCGGCCATTTTCGACTGGCTGGCGCTATCCGATACCAACGCCTTCGTTTTGCTCGTAATCACCATTTTTGTATGTATCATCACCATGGTTTCCACATTTTTTATCATCGTGTTAGAGCAAACCAAAAATATCGGCATTTTAAAAACGCTGGGCCTCAATCATAAAAAATTAGTTAAACTTTTTTTGATCATCGCATCGCGGTTGATTTTGCGTGGTTTATTTTGGGGTAATATTGTTGGAGTTGGCATTGGCGTATTGCAAATGACCCTGCATCTCATTCCGTTAAATCCCGCCAACTATTATGTAGCCTACATCCCCATAACCATTCTACCTATTACCTTGATTTGGGTTAATTTGCTTGTTTTTTTCGCATGCCTGTTCACCCTTCTCCTTCCGGCGTATTTCATATCCAAACGTATTTCTCCGGTGGTGGCGATGCGGGAGGCGGTGTAAAAGTTCAAAAGAAATACTTGCCCATAAGTCATTCAATTGCCGGAAAAATTACACACGAGATATTTTTCTATTTTTGCGCCCATTCGAAAAAAATATAACTATTTGATATTATGAACGAAATTATTGGTAGCGAAGTTAATTTTATTCCGCTGTTTTCTTTGGAAGACGAAGCAAAATTAGAAAAAGAGAAAATAAATGATGTAATCCCCATTCTTCCCTTAATGAATACCGTTCTTTTTCCCGGAATGGTAATCCCGATTACGGTGGGAAGAAACAAATCTATAAAACTAACGCAGGAGTATTCGAGAAATAATACACCCATCGGAGTTATTACGCATAAGGATAACGAATTGGAAGAGCCTGCAAAGGAGGATTTATATACAGTGGGGACATTAGCCCGCATCCTCAGGTTTATGAATATGCCCGACGGAACGGTTACGATCATTGTGCAGGGGATTAAACGTTTTGAACTATTGGAAATTATTGAAACTGAACCCTTTTACAAAGCCCGTGTAAGCGAATATATTACGAAGGAATTGACACCCGAGTTGAAAGAAAATACTGATTTTCAGGCGCTCATCGGCTCCATCCGCGATACGGCGCTTTCGATGCTCAGATTGTCTCCATATGTGCCGCGCGAAGCCTCCTACATGCTGCAAAATATTGAAAGTCCTTCGTTTTTAATGAGTTTTATCGCCTCCAATTTGTCGGCTACAGTGGATGAAAAACAATCTATTCTTGAAATCAGAGATATTGAAGAGCGCGGAAAAGTGGTGCTGAAGTTCTTGAACAAGGATTTGCAAATGTCGGAATTGAAAAACCAAATTCAGCATAAATCGCGGGAAGAGATGGAGAAACAAACGCGCGAATATATGCTGCATCAGCAAATGAAAGCGATACAGCAGGAGTTGGGTGGTTCACCGTCGGAAAAAGATACCAAACAATTGGAAGAACGCGCCAAAGAGAAAAAATGGAACGAAGAAACCAAAGCAATCTTTGAACGGGAATTGAAAAAGTTGCAACGCACCAACCCCATGTCGCCCGATTACTCCATTCAACTTAACTACTTGGAACTGATGGTGGATTTGCCGTGGAACGAGTTTGGCGACGATAATTTTGATTTGAAAAAAGCGGCAGAAGTGTTAGATAGAGACCACTTCGGTTTGGAGAAAGTGAAAGAACGGATTCTTGAATATTTGGCAGTGCTGAAACTGAAAGGGGATATGAAATCTCCGATTTTGTGTTTGGCAGGTCCTCCCGGCGTGGGAAAAACCTCTCTCGGAAAGTCTATAGCAGAGGCAATTGGCAGAAAATATATCCGCATGTCACTGGGCGGCTTGCGCGATGAGTCTGAAATTCGCGGACACAGAAAAACCTACATCGGCGCTATGCCAGGACGGATTATTCAAAGTATGCGCAAAGCCGAACAGGCAAATCCCGTGTTCGTGTTAGACGAAATTGACAAGATTCTGGGGATGAACGTGCAGGGCGACCCCTCCGCCGCACTGTTGGAAGTGCTTGACCCTGAACAAAATTCTACATTTTACGATAATTACATCGAAACCACTTTCGATTTATCAAAAGTGCTTTTTATCGCCACGGCAAACCACTTGGGAAATATTCATCCTGCTTTGTTAGACAGAATGGAAGTGATTGATATTGCGGGATATTTGATTGAAGAAAAATTGAATATCGCGCAAAAACACTTAATTCCGCGCCAACTGACAGAACATGGCATGGATGAGAAAAAAATAGAGTTTTCCAATGAAATTTTGGAACGCATCATTTCTGATTATACCCGAGAAGCAGGGGTTAGAAATTTAGAAAAATTGATTGCCAAGATGATACGCAAACGCGCTTCACAGTTTGTTCAGGATGGAAAATTGGAAAAAGAGATTAAAGTGGAGGATTTGTCGAAAACTTACGGTGCGCCCATCTTTCAAAAGGAGCGCTCGTTAGACAACAGCGTGTCCGGCGTGGCTACAGGCTTGGCGTGGACACAAGTGGGCGGCGAAATTCTCTTCGTGGAATCGGTAATCAATCAGGCGAAAAACGGCGGCTTAACCATGACCGGAAGTCTAGGCGATGTGATGAAAGAATCGGCAACCATTGCGTTTGAGTTTTTAAAAACGTATGCCAAAGATTTCGGAATTGAAGAGAAGATTTTTGAAAATACGCATATTCATTTGCATGTTCCTGAAGGGGCAACCCCCAAAGATGGACCTTCAGCAGGAATTACTATTTTAACCTCCATGATTTCAGCGTTTACGAAAAAAACGGTGCGCCCGAAAATCGCCATGACAGCAGAGATTACCCTTCGCGGAAAACTGTTGCCCGTTGGTGGCATCAAAGAGAAAATATTAGCCGCCAAACGCTCCGGCATTTACGACATTATTCTATCCTCCGAAAACAAAAAAGATGTAGAAGATATTAAAGAACATTTTATTGAAGGAATGAAGTTTCACTATTTCAGCGAAATGAAAGAGGCGGTAAAGTTTGTGGGAGTGGTATGAAAAAAAAATATAATAAACCACACCCTAATATCGTTTTAATTTATTAATTTTTAAATTTATGGAAAATTACAACGATCCTATTTACAACGACCCGTTTGAAGAGAACAAACGTCCCGGATTTCTTACGTTTTTATGTGTTTTGACTTTTATCGGTTCAGGCGCTGCGCTACTCTCCAATTTGGTTACGCCTATTTTTCTCCCCATTGTAATAGAAGCCTTACGCAACAGTTCTTCCATGTTTACAAACTTCATTGAAATATATGAGCAGATGCTTGAAGTGCCTGTATGGCAATACTATTTCTTAGCCCTTTTCTGCGCAACTGCCATTTTAGGTGCTGTTTACTTGCTGAAAATGAAGAGAATCGGGTTTCATATTTATGCAATCTCACAATTAGCGCAAATCTGTATCGGACAATTCATTATGGGAGGTCCTTTTAAACCCAATGCCCTCAGTTTGTTTGCAACGGCATTATTTATAGGACTATATGCTATTTATTATAAAAAATATACTTCTTTAGATACAGAAAACCCAGACCAAAATGAATAACTACTAATCACTAACCACTAATTACTAACCACTAACCACTAACCATTAATCATTAATCATTATGAACAACATCTTAAACCTCAACCCCAAACGCGTATTTTACTATTTCAATGAAATTTGTAAAATTCCGCATCCTTCAAAAAAAGAAGAAAAAATAGTAGCCTGGCTGCTGGAAACCGGCAAAGCATTAGGCTTGGAAACCAAACGCGATAAAATCGGAAACGTACTTATCTCCAAACCGGCAACGAAAGGCAAAGAACAAGTTACACCCGTTATTTTTCAAAGCCATGTGGACATGGTGTGTGAAAAAAACAACGATACTAAATTTGATTTCGATCAAGACGCCATTCAACCCTATATTGACGGCGAGTGGCTCAAAGCAGAAGGCACTACTTTGGGTGCAGACGACGGCATCGGCGTGGCTATTCAATTGGCGTTGCTGGAAGCCAATGATATTGAGCATGGTCCTATTGAGTGCCTGTTTACTGTGGATGAAGAAACAGGATTAACCGGCGCTTTTAACTTAGAATCCGGATTTATGAAGGGAAAAATGTTGCTCAACTTGGATTCGGAAGATGAGGGCGAGTTTTTTATCGGATGCGCCGGCGGAAAAGATACGCAGGCAATCCTGGAAATAGAATGGGAAGAGAAAATGCCGGAAGGTTTTATCGCTTATAATGTGTTTGTGAAAGGATTAAAAGGCGGGCACTCCGGCGATGATATTAACAAAGGACTCGGAAATGCGGTAAAACTCTTAAACCGGATATTGTGGAACGCTTACCAAAACTATGACCTTTTTATTGCCGACATGAACGCCGGTAACTTACGCAATGCCATTGCCCGAGAAGGTTATGCACACATCATCATTCCAAAAGAAAATCAGAAAGCGTTTGAAAATTACCTGAAAGAGATGGATAAAACGTATAAAGAAGAGTTGCGTATCACTGACCTTGGCGTTACTGTATCTTTTGAAGAAACAAAAATGCCAAAGAAGATTTTGAATGAAATGTTGCAAGTTGATTTAATGAACGCGCTCTATGTGTGCCCTCACGGCGTTTTAGCCATGTCGCAGGATATTCCGAATTTTGTGGAAACCTCCACTAATCTGGCTTCTGTTAAATTTAATGATGGAAAGATTATCATCGCCACAAGTCAGCGCAGTTCGTTGGAATCTAAGAAACAGGATGCTGTGGATATGGTTTCCGCATCGTTTTACACCATCGGCGCCGACGAAGTAAAGAGCGGCGACGGGTACCCGGGCTGGGCGCCAAATCCAAACTCTGAAGTAGTGAAAGTGCTCTCGCAAGCCTACCGCAACCTGTTTAAAAAAGAGCCGGAAGTGAAAGCCATTCACGCCGGTTTGGAATGCGGACTGTTCTCCGAAAAATACCCCGAATTAGATATGGTTTCTTACGGACCTACCCTTCGCGGCGTGCACTCTCCCGATGAAAAACTTAAAATTGACACCGTACAACAAGTGTGGGATTTAACGGTAGAATTTTTGAAGATTTTGAAATAGTGAGGGTTATAAGAACTTTCTTCGGTTGTTGCGCCTTATTGTTTTGTAATGAGGTTTATTCAAATAACTTTTCAATAATTGATGAAAGCAGTGAAATTATAGTTCCTTCAAAGGGACGATATTTAATGATTACACCGCCCGAGTTTGATAGTGTTTTATCCTATTTTGCTCATTATAAACGAAATATTGGATTTGATGTGCAAGTAGTTACAACAGATATTACAGGTAAAACCGCATCATCCATAAAAAATTACATTCAAAATCAGTACAATAACGTTGCTACAAGACCTGTTTATGTGCTTTTGGTAGGCGATACGGATAAAATTCCTGCTTATGAGGGTGATGTTTCGGGAAAGGTGGAAAAAAATCCCATTTCAGATTTGGGATACGCGCTTTTAGCCGGTAATGACCTCTTTGCTGATGTTTTTCTGGGACGTTTTTCTGTTGAAAATGAAAAACAACTCCAAAATATTATTGATAAAACGATATTTATGGAAACAAACAGGGAGCGTTTTGTTAAAAAAGCGATTTTTATTGCCGGAGACGAAAAAAAAGGCGCATGGAACAGACTTTATATGAAAAACACATCTAAAGCAGGGCATGATCATGTAATTCGGAAAAATTTTATTTCCATGGGCTACGATTGCAAAAAACTATATCAACCAAACAAAGAGGAAGTTATAAAAGCGCTCAGTGATAATCCGTTGTTTTATATTTATTCCGGACATGGCACCCCGACTTCCTTTGCGGGGAAATCGTTTGAATTGGAACGTAAAGATATCTCGCAGGCCACAAACACTGTTTTCCCTGTTGTATTTGCTTTTGCCTGCAAAACCGGAAATTTTGCGCAAAAGTCCATAGGAGAGCATTTTATAAGAGAAAAAGAGAAAGGCGCGGTGGCTTATTTCGGTTCCTCTGTAAATTCACGCACCAATGCAGACCCTATTATTGAAAAGAAAATATTTGGCGCTGCAGCCTCTAAGGATGTGAAATGTTTATCTGCCATGATTAATTTGGGAATGAAACGTTTTGCAAAAGCCGCCGGAGTTAGCAAAAAAAGGAAAGAGATTTTTATGAAATCATATAACTTGCTGGGCGATCCATCATTAGAGTTAAAAAAATGAGGCTTTGAATAAAACGTCAGGGCAAAATCATTAAAAACCTCTATTAACAGTTTATCAGCCAAATAGGAGAGTGAAAGAGGCTATTTTTTTAACAAACATTAAAATTATTTTTGTTTTGGGTTACCGCTTTACCATCTATGCTAACAACTTCTTTGTCAATATTTTTCACTAAAGAACCTAC